>OGPU01002417.1_pt1 | contig 13225 bp, 7 predicted proteins | sample 1552991 | NCBI WGS metagenome assembly OGPU01 (sample SAMEA2580296, study PRJEB22360) | human gut metagenome | biome: human gut; feature: human-associated habitat; material: faeces | place: Denmark | collected 2008/2010 | reverse complement strand
CCACTTTTCAGGGATACCCCTCACCCTCCGTGTCCATTTTTATGGGTACAGTTTAGACGGCATGATGCACACCGTCACCCTCACCCCCGGTGAGGCGCTGTCGCCGGACAGTATTCCCAAACTGCCAGAAAAGGCCGGTTATGTCGGTCGCTGGGACGGTCTCGCGGACGCCGATCTGTCCGACATCCGCTTCGATGTTTCGTTCCCGGTAGTGTACACCGCAGAGCTGGAAACGGTGCAGAGCGAAGCCCTTGGCGAAAGCAAACTGCCCACGCTACTGGCACAGGGCCACTTCTCCGGCGATACGCCCATCCAGCTGACCAAGATGGAAAAAGGCCCCGCTCCGGGCGCACATGACAAGTTCCTTGAGGGCTACGCCTTTACCCTCCCCGCCGGTACAGCCGATACGCTGCGCTACTTGCCGGAAACTGAACAGAAAAATGTCCGAATCAAGGTAAAGGGTGCTGACGGAAGCTGGCGGGAGGTTTCCCACACCCAGGACGGCAGCTATCTGGTCTTTACCATTGAGGACGGCGATGAGAGCTTCTGCCTGATCGGGTCGATGAAGAAATCGGTCTCCTGGCTGCCCATCATCGGTGCCGGCGGCGCAGCCGTGGTCGTGCTGCTGGTGGTCATTCTTCTGGTTCACCATCGCCGCAAGAAGAAAGCCGTAAAATCGGAAACACCCGGTGTAAACGAAACTACCTGACGTTAAGGTCGGTCACCAGAATCTGGTGGCCGACCCTTTCTTTTTGCAAAGAAGCGGTTAAAATTTTTTCACAATTAACACTTTGTTTACAACATATTTGCTATAATGTCAAATATCGTTTTGTAGAATTGTTACAAAAACAGAAGATGGAGAAGTGTGCTATGAATACATACCGCGCCGGTATTGATATCGGCTCAACCACCGTCAAGCTCGTTCTGCTGGACGAAAACGGGAAAATCCTGTTCGGACAGTACCGCCGCCACTGTGCCCACACCCAGCAGACGCTGCGGCAGCTCCTTGCCGAAGCCCGGGAACAGGTCGGCTCCTGCCTTTTGCAGGTGAAGATCACAGGCTCCGGTTCCATCAATCTCGGCAAGGCCATGGGCATTGGCTTCGTGCAGGAGGTGGTGGCTGTCGCCTCCGCATTGCAGGCCGTCGCGCCCCAGACCGACGTGGCCATTGAACTGGGCGGCGAGGACGCCAAGATCATCTATTTCCGGGGCGGGCTGGAAGAACGGATGAACGGCGTCTGCGCAGGCGGCACCGGCTCCTTCATCGACCAGATGGCGTCCCTGCTCCAGACCGATGCCGCCGGACTGAACGCGCAGGCAGAGCATTATCAGGAAATTTATCCCATCGCCGCCCGCTGCGGCGTGTTTGCGAAAACCGACATTCAGCCTCTCATCAACGAGGGCGCGACCACCGCCGACCTGGCCGCTTCCATTTTTCAGGCCGTGGTCAATCAGACCATCTCCGGCCTTGCCTGCGGCAAGCCCATCCGCGGCCACGTGGCGTTTTTGGGCGGACCCCTTCACTTTTTGTCGGAGCTGAAATCCGCCTTTATCCGCACCCTGAAGCTCACCCCCGAAACCACCGTTGACCCGGAAAACTCCCATCTTTTCGCCGCCATGGGCGCGGCGCTGGAATCCGGCGACGCCGAAGCCGTCAGCATGGACGGCCTGATCGACCGGCTGGACAAGGGCGTGGAAATGGCCTTTGAATTAAAGCGTCTCGACCCCCTGTTCGCCACGCGGGAAGACCATCAGGCGTTCTGCGCCCGCCACAGCAAAGCCGTCGTCCGCCGGGAGAGCCTGTCCGGGTATCGGGGTGACTGTTTCCTCGGCATTGACGCCGGTTCCACCACCACGAAGGTGGCGCTCATCGGCAGCGATGGCCAGCTTCTCTTCTCCTACTACGCGAACAATCAGGGCAATCCCATCCGCACCGCCATGGAGGCCATGGCGCGTCTCCGGGACGAGCTGCCCGAGGGCGCGCACATCGCCCGCTCCTGCTCCACAGGCTACGGAGAATCCCTCCTGAAATCTGCTTTCTGTCTGGACGAGGGCGAGGTGGAAACCATCGCCCACTGCACCGCTGCCGCGTTTTTTGACCCGGAGGTGGACTGCGTGCTGGACATCGGCGGGCAGGATATGAAGTGCGTCAAGCTGAAAAACGGCAGCGTGGACACTATTCTGCTGAACGAAGCCTGCTCCTCCGGGTGCGGCTCCTTCATCGAAAACTTCGCCAATTCCCTTGGCTACAGCGCCGAGGGCTTTGCCAAAGAGGCGCTCTTCGCCAAAAACCCCATCGACCTTGGCACCCGATGCACCGTGTTCATGAATTCCAACGTCAAGCAGGCGCAAAAAGAGGGCGCGACGGTGCAGGACATTTCCGCAGGACTTGCCTACTCCGTCATCAAGAACGCCCTTTACAAGGTCATCAAGCTGGCAGACCCCGCCGACCTTGGCAGACACATCGTGGTGCAGGGCGGCACGTTCTACAATCAGGCGGTGCTTCGCGCCTTTGAGAAGATTGCCGGCGTGGAGGCCACCTGCCCCGATATTTCCGGCATCATGGGTGCCTTTGGCGCGGCGCTGGTGGCGCGGGAGCGCTACCACGGTCAGGAAAGCACCACCCTACCCCTGAACGACATTCTGAGTCTGACCTACACCACCTCCACCACCCGCTGCGGCGGCTGTTCCAACCGGTGTATGCTGACCATCAACAAATTCCCCGGCGGACGCCGCCACGTCACCGGCAACCGCTGCGAAAAGGGCTTGGGCGGCACCGGCACCGGGCGGAAAGGCCCCAACGTGATGGCCTATAAGCTGAAGCGGATGTTCGACTATCCCCCGCTGGAAAATCCCACCCGGGGTGTCATCGGCATTCCCAGAGTGCTGAATATGTACGAAAACTACCCCTTCTGGGCAACATTCTTCCGGGAATTGGGCTTCCGGGTGGTTCTCTCCCCCAATTCCAACCGAAAAATTTACGAGCTGGGCATGGAGTCTATCCCCTCGGAATCCGAGTGCTACCCCGCCAAGCTCTCCCACGGCCATGTGCAATGGCTTATCAATGAAGGCGTCAAAACCATTTTCCACCCCTGCGTGTTCTACGAGCATCAGGAGACCCCCGGCGCGCAGAATCATTACAACTGCCCCATCGTGGTCTCCTACCCGGAGAATCTGAAAAATAACGTGGAAGCCGTCGCAGACGGCGAAGTCCGCTACATCCGCCCCTTCCTCGCCTTTACCAGCGAGAAAATCGCCGCCGACCGGCTGGCCGCTCTGTGTAAGGAAGAATGGGGCATCGACGGGAAGGAAGTCCGCGCTGCCGTCCACAGTGCGTGGGAAGAACAGCAGCGCGCCAAGGCCGACGTTCGTGCAGAGGGGCAAAAGGCGCTGCAATGGATGGCGGAAAATCACGCGCGGGGCATCGTTCTGGCTGGCAGACCCTACCACATCGACCCCGAAATCAACCACGGTATCCCGGAAATGATTGCCTCTTATGACCTTGCCGTCCTCACCGAGGACAGCCTGCCCATCGATTTCACCCCCGAGCGCCCCCTCCGGGTCAACGACCAGTGGGTTTACCATTCCCGGCTGTACAGCGCGGCAGAGTTCGTGCGGAATCGGGAGGACTTGGAGCTGATTCAGCTGAATTCCTTCGGCTGCGGTCTGGACGCTGTCACCACCGATCAGGTGTGCGAAATTCTGGAGGGCAGCAACAAGCTCTACACCGTCCTGAAAATCGACGAGGTGAACAATCTGGGGGCTGCCCGTATCCGCATCCGCAGTCTGCTGGCCGCCATGAACCAGCGTCAGACGCGGGGCATCCGCCCCCAGCCCAAGCCCGCCGCTTATCACCGGTCGGAATTCACCAAGGAAATGTATCAGTCCGGGTACACCATCCTCGCCCCCCAGATGAGCCCCATTCACTTTGACCTGCTGGAGCCGATCTTCAAAAAGTACGGCTATCACATTGAGGTACTTGCCAACGACAACCGCGCCGCTATCGACATGGGTCTGAAATTCGTGAACAACGACGCCTGCTTTCCCTCCATCACCGTGGTGGGGCAGATCATGGACGCGGTGCTTTCCGGGAAATACGACACGGACAAGCTGGCCGTGATGATGACCCAGACCGGCGGCTGCTGCCGGGCGAGCAACTACGTGGGCTTCATCCGCCGGGCGCTGGACAAGGCGGGACTGGGGCATATCCCGGTCATCTCCCTGAACGCCAACGGCATGGAGACCAACGAAGGCTTCAAGCTCTCCCCCGGCCTTCTGTTCACCGCGCTGCGAGGCGTGGTCTACGGCGACCTGTTCATGCGCTGCCTGTACCGGGTGCGTCCCTACGAGAAAGAGAAGGGTTCCGCCAACGCTTTGCACCGGAAATGGCTGGAAATCGCCATTGATTCGCTTGTAAACAGCAAGAGCAAATGGTCGTATAAGGCCGTTTGCAGCGGCATTGTGGAAGCCTTTGACAATCTTCCCATTGACGAAACCCTGCGCAAGCCGCGCGTCGGCGTGGTGGGCGAGATTCTGGTCAAGTATATGCCCCTCGCCAACAACCATCTGGTCGATCTGCTGGAAGCCGAGGGGGCGGAGGCCGTGGTGCCTGACCTGATGGACTTTCTGAACTACTGCGTGTACAACGGCGATTACAAGCATGAATTCTTAGGCGCGGGCTGGACGAGTGCCGCCACGGCGAAGCTCGGCGTGGATGCAATTCGGCTGATACGCAAGCCCGCACTGGACGCACTGGAAAAGAGCCGCCGTTTTGAGCCGCCCATGCCCATTGAGCAGGTGGCGGAGCTGGCCAAGCCCTTCCTCTCCATCGGCAACCAGTACGGCGAAGGGTGGTTCCTCACGGGAGAAATGGCGGAGCTGGTTCTCTCCGGCACGCCCAACATTGTGTGCATTCAGCCCTTCGCGTGCCTGCCCAACCACGTTGTGGGCAAGGGCGTCATCAAGGCGCTGAAAAAAGCCTATCCCCAGTCCAACATCGTAGCCGTGGACTACGACCCCGGTGCGTCGGAGGTCAATCAGCTCAACCGCATCAAGCTGATGCTCTCCACCGCGAAAAAGCGTCTGGCCGAGGAAGAAACCGCCGCAGTATAAGTTTAAGGCAGGACACCGATTGGTGTCCTGCCTTTTGCTTATTCAAAAGGAACATAGTAATACGGCTTACTCACCCGTTTGCCCTGATCGTTCAGTTCGCTGCCGTTGTAGAAGCTCACGCCTGCGATCTGTTCCGGGTCGAGAACTATATTGAGGGTATGCTCGATGCACGTGTACGTGTGGCTGTCAGCATCCCAGGATCCGCCGCCGTTGCCGTAAGGTCGAATGTCGGTTCCGTCCTTCAGGCGGATGCTCGCCGGGGTCGGCGACCAGCCCGTTTTCTCCGTAAAATCAAAATTGTCCGTATATTCGTCCCCCAGCCGGAAGGCGAACTTCATGCTGTACTGGCCGATTTCCGCCTCTACCAGTGTCACGTCCCACAAATCTCCGACCTTGGCGTTGGGCGTCCACTTTTTCGGCGCCTCCGTGGTGCCTTCCAGCGTCCAGCGCAGCACCCAATTGCCGGGGGTGGTCATGATATCCTCGTCTTCAAACTTCTCGCCCTGAATGCCGAAGCCGGTGAAGGTCACGGCCATTTCCTTTCCGAACATGCTCTCATCCGGAGAGAATGCAAAATCGATGCTGAATTCAATGCTCCCGTCGGCCAGCTGATAGTCCAGAAGCAGCTGTTGGTCTTCTCCCACCCGGGGAACCGGCTGACCATTCTTTGCATATGTGGGATTGTGGTCGGCATCCCAAAGCACGCCGTCAAAAAAATGAGCGCCCCAGCTCATGGGCATCACTTCTCCGTCCACCCGGTAGTCCCACCATGCCCAAGGTGCCTGCCCTTCTTCCAGCTGTAAACCCTCAATGCGGAAAATGGCTCTGCCGCCGTACTGATCCATCAGCGTCTGGGCGAGGGTGACGGTGATGCCGTTGTCCGTCGCGGAAACGGCTTTCTTCTTTCCGTCCTTTGTCTCGGTGGGCGTCGCGGACAGGCCGCTTTGCTCTGCCTGCTTCTTGACCTGCTCGGAGATCTGCTGCGTTGTGCCGCCGTTGTCTCCGTACTGCATGGTCGCCGTCCAGCGGGTGATGGCCGCTGCCGCCGTCATGGTTGCCATAATCAGCGCCGCCGCCAGAATGAGCAGCAGCTTCTTTTTGCCGAAGCCCCTTGCTTTTCCCCTTCCGAATGTTCCGAATTCCGATTCCTCGATCAGCTCCGCATCCAGATTCTGAATGCCCTGCAACATATCCTTGCCTGTCATACCTGAAAACCCTCCTTTTTTAAGTAAACCGCCAACTTTTCCCGCATCCGGGACAGCCGCATCAGCACGGCGCTCTGGCTGATCTCGTAGCGCAGAGCGATTTCGCTGACGCTGTCGCCGAACCAGTATCGCCGGACGAAGATCATCCGGTTGTCCGCCGTCTGCTTCCATAAAAAGCTGCCCACCAATCGGCTGATCTCGGCGCTTCTCACGTCCGTTTCCTGCCAATGACCGGGAATGCACGCTTCCATCTCCTGCGTCAGCGTGACGACCTCGGCCTTGCGCTTTGCCGCGTTGTTCCAGTCCAGCCGGTCAAAGGCGAAGTGGCGGCAGATTTTTGCGAGATAGGCAAAAAGTGAACCGGTTTCGTGGGCGGAATGGTGTCCCACGCCTTGAAGTAGGTGTCATTGACACACTCCTGCGCGTCCTCCCTGCTCCCTACGATATTCTCCGACAGCCTTGTGAGCTTCGCACCATACCGGTCGTCCGTCTGACGGATGGCGTCTTCGTTTCGGGTGAAGAACAGCTGTATGATTTGTTCATCGTTCATTCAACGCACCTCCTGTGTTTTGTCCTTCACCCTGATAGAAGGATTTCCAATCCAAAACCTAACACATTTCGGGAGAATTCTCAAGAAATTTTTGAATACGAAAAGACGGCGTGGCCAAAGCCACGCCGTCCCGTATGCGGTGTATTTATTTTGCCAGCAGCTTTTCCAGCGCCGAAAGACGCAGGCTCAGGCACAGCACCTCCATAGCCTTTTCCAGCTCGGCCACCGGGGGCAGGCTGGGAGCAATGCGGAGGTTGGAATCCTCCGGGTCGTTGCGGTAGGGGTAGGTCGCACCGGCGTTGGTCAGCACCACACCGGCCTCCTTGCACAGCGTCCAGACCCGCTTCGCCGTGCCGGGCATGGCAAACAGGCTGACGAAATAGCCGCCCTTCGGGTCGTTCCAATGGGCAATGCCCAGAGGCTTGATCTCCCGGTTCAGCCATTTTGCCACGCACTCAAATTTCGGCGCCATGACGGAGGCGTGGAGCTTCATGATCTCCAGGGTGTGCGCCTTGTCCTTAAGAAAACGCACATGGCGCAGCTGGTTGACCTTGTCGTAGGAGATCATCTGCACGCCGAAAATACCGGTGAAATAGCAGATATTGGCCTCGCTGGCAGCCATGCAGGAAATGCCGCCGCCGGCAAAGGTGATCTTGGAGGTGGACGCAAATTCGTAAACCATATCCGGCCGCCCCGCCTTGTCGCACAGAGAGAGGATGTCCGGGAACGGGACATAGTCGCCCTCGAATTCGTGGACGCCATAGGCGTTGTCCCAGATGATGGCAAAGTCCGGGGCAGCGGGCTTCAAGTGGGCAAAGCGGCGGATGGTCTCGTCGGAGTAAATAATACCGTCGGGGTTGGAGTATTTGGGAACCGTCCAGATGAGCTTGACCTGCGGGTCCTTCACCAGCTCCTCCACCACGTCCATATCCGGGCCTTCGGGAGTCATGGGGACGGGGATCAGCTCCGCGCCGAAGAACTCACCGATCTGGAAATGCCGGTCATATCCGGGGGCGGGGCAGAGAAATTTCACCTTTTCTTCCCGGCACCATGGCTTGGGGCTGTGGAGCAGGCCGTGGGTGTAGGCACGGGACACCACGTCGAACATCATATTCAGGGAAGCCGCGCCGCCGACGAACACCTGATCCGCCTTGCAGCCCAGCACATCCGCCCAGTACCTCCGGGCACTGGGAATACCCGCCAGTTCACCGTAATTCCGGGCGTCCACGCCGTCATCGTAGCAATCCTCAGGGGTTTGCAATACAGTCAGCAGGCCGCTGACCATGTCCAGCTGTTCCGTCGCGGGCTTGCCCCGGGCCATGTTCAGCTTCAGCCCCTGCGCCTTGCAGGCTTCGTAAGACGCCAGCACACTGCCGTATTCACGTTCCAGTTCTTCCCGGGTCATGCAGGAATAGGGAGTCATATCGATCATCCTTTCGGCATTTTGACAAGTTTTACGTGTATATTATATGTCCGAAGCCTCAAAAATGCAACATCAGATTGGGCAAAAATTCATTTTTCGTCTCAAAAGTAAAGAAATCTATGAAATGCACAAAGTTTCCTGCACACGTCAATTTGTTTTACTGCATATTTTCGCACAAAAACGGCGTGACCGAACCCGGTCACGCCGTCTTCCGTTATTTTGCTGCTTTTTTCGGGGCTGCGGGCGTTTCGGGAAGGATCACCTTTTCCTTCAGCACGAAGCCGGTTCTCGCGGGGATGTACAGTTCAATGTAGTCCCTGCCGTCAAAACGCTTGGTAGCGTAGGTCTTTTTTGCCACGTTTCCAAAGCCGCCGTACTTTTCGTCGTCGGTAGACAGAACCACCGTGTATTCCCCCGGCTGGCGAACCGGAACGAGTACGTTATTCAGGGAATTACCGAAGTGGAAGTTGAACACGAACACCAGCCCGTGGCGGTAGTAGGCAAGGGTCTGCTCCGGCGCTTTCATCAGCAGCAGGTCTGCCATCCGCTGGTCGAAAATCCGGTTCTCCTTGGTCAAACGAACCATATCCTCGTCAAAGTCGCCCAGCCACTGGTATTTGAGCATCCCGTTATCCTTCAGGCTCCACTGGCGGCGGCAGTAATGGAAGCTCCAGCCGTTGCCCTCCCGGGGGAAGTCGATCCATTCGGGGTGGCCGAATTCGTTGCCCATAAAGTTGAGGTACGCTTCTCCGCCGCCGGACAGAGTGAACAGACGAATCATCTTGTGCAGGGCAATGGCGCGGTCGATCACAGGGTTGTGGCAGTCCTTGTTCATGTCCGTGTACATGTTCGCCCCGGCCAAACGGAAGATCATCGTCTGGTCGCCCACCAGCGCCTGATCGTGGGACTCCACATAGGCCACGGTTTTCTCTCCGGGGCGGCGCAGGCACATACTGCCCCACATCTGATTGATGTCCCAGAATTCGTCCTGCCCCTTCACCGCCTTGATCCACATATCCGGCAATCCCATACCCAGCCGGTAGTCAAAGCCGATGCCGCCGTCCGCAATGGGCAGGCACATGCCGGGCATACCGGACATGTCCTCGGCGATGGTGATGGCCTTGGGGTTCACCTGACGGATCAGCTCATTGGCAAGCTGCAAATACGTCACCGCCTCGGTGTCGGTGTTGTAGGAGAAATACTTGCCGTCGGAGGTGAAGTCCGTACCGAGGGCGTGGTCATGGTACAGCATGGAGGTCACGCCGTCAAAGCGGAAGCCGTCAAAATGGTACTCCGTCATCCAGAATTTCAGGTTGGACAGCAGGAAGTGGATGACGCCGGTCTTGCCGTAGTCAAAGCACTTTGTTCCCCACGCAGGATGGTCTCCCTTGGGGCCGTCGTGGAAGAACTGCCATGTGGTGCCGTCGAACATGTTGATGCCCTCGGCGGTATTCTTGACGGCGTGGGAATGCACCACGTCCAGCAGCACCCGGATGCCCATGGCGTGCGCCTTGTTCACCAGATATTTCAGGTCTTCCGGCTTTCCGAACCATGAGGAAGCGGCGAAGAAACTGCTCACCTGATAGCCGAAGGAGCCGTAATAGGGATGCTCCATAATGGCCATGAGCTGGAGGGTATTGTACCCCGCCTTGTGGATTCTCGGCAGGATGTTGTCGGCAAACTCCCGGTAGGAGCCGACCTTGCCCTCCTCCTGCGCCATGCCGATGTGGGCCTCATAGATATACAGCTCGTCCTCACCGGTAAAGCCCTTGTCCGTCCACGGGAATGCCTTACGGTCATCCACCACCTCGCACTCGAAGGTGATGTTCTGCTTGTTCTGCACCACCCGGCGGGCATACAGGGGGATGTGCTCCGTGCGGGTCAGGTTGGCGTCCACCACAGTCTTGACCTTGCAGCCGTCCCACAGGGCGTCGTCGCCGGGGAGATACAGCTCCCAGTTGCCGTTGCCCAGATTGGTCAGCGGGTGGGAGGTCTGGTTCCAGCCGTTGAATTCGCCCTCCAGATACAGCTGGTAGGCGCTGGGCGCCCACTCCCGGTAGTACCAGCCGCCATCCACGTGATGGAAGCCAAAGTACATGTGAGCGTTGGCAAAATCATTCAGGCTCTGTCCCTCGGACAGAATACGTTTTTTTGCCGACCGGTACAGGTGCATCCGCAAATCAATATCCCCGGCGAAAGGCTCAAGCTGGGGATTCAAATCCAAAATACGATACATAGCGTCTCCTTTTCCGCGAAAGTATTGTCTATCCAATGGAGGGCGGTATCACCCTTCGCTCCTATTTTAGAAGAATCGTGCGTCTCTGTCAAGGACTTTTCATTTTTTACAATTCGCTTTGCTCTTTGATTTTGATTTTACATAGCGAAGATTTTGGAATTTACATTAAACCAGTAAAATGCGAATCGTAGGATAAATCCCGAGTACATCAAAAATAAAGCCTACAAGGAGAAGTAAGATTATGAAAAAAGTCATTTCCATTGCACTGATTGCCATGCTTGTTGTCGCCATGGCCGGCTGCTCTCAGAGCCAGCCCGCCGCCACAACGGCCGCTCCTGCCGAGACTGCGGCACAGACGACCGCCGCTCCTCAGACCGAAGCCCCCGCCGCGCTCTCCGGCACCGTCGCCACTGACGGCTCCACCTCCATGGAGAAGGTCATCGGCGCTCTGGGTGAAGCCTTCATGGAAGCGAACTCCGGCGTAAACTTCACCTATAACCCCACCGGCTCCGGCTCCGGCATCACCGCCGTGTCCGAAGGCCGCTGCGACATCGGCCTGTCCTCCCGTGCGCTGAAGGATTCCGAGGTTGCGTCCGGTCTGGTCGGCACCGTCCTTGCCTACGACGGCATCGCCATGATCGTCAACCCCGCCAACACCGTGGAAGATCTGGACATCGAGACCATCGCCAAGATCTACACCGGCGAGATCACCAACTGGTCCGAGGTCGGCGGCGCGGACGCTGAGATCGTTCTGGTGGGCCGTGAAGCCGGCTCCGGCACCCGCAACGGCTTCGAGGAACTGACCGAGACCGTTGACAAGTGCAAGTACCGTCAGGAGCTGACCTCCACCGGCGACGTGATCACCGCAGTCGCGCAGAACCCCGACGCCATCGGCTACGCTTCCCTGGCCTCCGTCAAGGATTCCGTCAAAGCTCTGAAGGTCGCGGGCGTGACCCCCAGCGAGGAGACCGTCAAGGACGGCACCTACCTCATCCAGCGTCCCTTCGTGCTGGTCACCAAGGAAGGCGTTGCGCTCAGCCCCGTTGCTCAGGCGTTCTTCGACTACGCCACCAAGGGTCAGGCCAATGACATCATCACCGCTTCCGGCGTGGTTCCCGCCAACGGCTAAGCAAACGCAAAAAGGCTCCCCCGCCCGGGGGAGCCAACTGCCGTTTTCTCAATTCGGTAAGATGGTAAACCTTCTCGAAAGGCTGATAACATGAAACATAAATCAAACATTTTTGAGGCCGTCGTCCACGGTATTTTCCTGATTCTCGGACTGATCACCGTGGGCTGCGTGCTTCTGATCACCATATACTTAATCATTTCCGGAATTCCCGCCATCCGTCAGATCGGCCTGTTCCATTTCCTGTTCGGCAAGAAATGGGCGTCCACGGCGGCGCAGCCGGAATACGGCATTCTCCCCTTCATTCTCACCAGCGTCTACGGAACCGCCGGGGCTGTCATCATCGGCGTGCCCATCGGATTCCTGACGGCGGTGTATCTGGCGAAAATGGCGCCAAAGCCCGTCAAACGCTTTATGGAGCAGGCAGTCTCCATGCTGGCGGGCATCCCCTCCGTGGTTTACGGCCTTGTCGGCATGATGGTGCTGGTGCCGGGACTGCGGAAGCTCTTCCACATTCCCGACGGCTCCAGCCTGTTCGCCGCCATCATCGTCCTCGCTGTGATGATTCTGCCCTCCATTATCAAAATGTCCATCACTGCACTGGAAGCGGTGCCGAAGGAATACGAGGACGCTTCCCTTGCCCTGGGCGCGACGCCTGAGGAGACCTATTTCCGTGTCTCCGTCCCCGCCGCCAAAAGCGGCATTGCCGCCGCCGTAGTGCTGGGCGTGGGCAGAGCCATCGGCGAGGCCATGGCCGTCATGATGGTGGCAGGCAACGTCCCCAACATGCCCACTTCCCTGTTTCAGAGCGTCCGCTTCCTCACCACCGCCGTGGCAAGCGAAATGTCCTATTCCAGCGGCCTGCAAAAGCAGGCGCTGTTCTCCATCGCGCTGGTGCTGTTCCTGTTCATCATGCTCATTAACGCCGCTCTGAATTTCTTCCTGAAGGGAGACAAATCGAAATGATTTCCAAAAAACGAAAGCTGTTTCTCTGGACGGTTCGGGGCGGGATGTATCTTGCCACCGCGCTGACCGCCGGACTGACCCTGTTTCTCATGGTCTACGTTCTGGCGAAGGGCATTCCCAACATCACATGGGAGCTGCTCAGCACCAAGCCCAGCTACCTTGCCGACCGCATCGGCATTCTGCCGGACATTCTCAATACCCTGTACATCATCATCTACACCCTGATTTTGGTGCTTCCCCTTGGCGTGGGCGCGGCAATCTACCTGACGGAGTACGCCCATAACAAGAAGGTCGTCGCGGTCATTGAGTACGCCGCCGAGACCCTCTCCGGCATTCCCTCCATCATCTACGGCCTTGTGGGTATGCTGCTGTTTTCCAACAATATGGGCACTTCCCTGCTGGCAGGCGCGCTGACCCTCGTCATCATGAACCTGCCCACCATTATGCGCAACACGCAGGAAAGCCTGAAAACCGTGCCCCAGAGCTACCGGGAGGGCTCCCTGGGCCTGGGGGCCGGCAAGTGGCACATGATCCGCACCGTGGTCCTGCCCAATGCCATCGACGGCATCGTCACCGGCTGCATCCTGGCCGTGGGCCGCATCGTGGG
>OGPU01002407.1_pt1 | contig 13282 bp, 6 predicted proteins | sample 1552991 | NCBI WGS metagenome assembly OGPU01 (sample SAMEA2580296, study PRJEB22360) | human gut metagenome | biome: human gut; feature: human-associated habitat; material: faeces | place: Denmark | collected 2008/2010 | reverse complement strand
TCCCGTCCGCAGCCTTTATCGTGATTTCAAGGCCGTGCGCGATGAATTTATCGCCGACATCGGGAATCCTTCCCAGGTGTTCCATAACCCAGCCGTTAAGAGTCGATGAATCGGTTTCATCCGTGATATCAAACATATCGAAAAATTCATCGAGATCCATTGCGCAGTTGATGTCATAATTGTTTTCGCCGAGTTTTCGCACGTTTTCAACGATTTCATCGTGTTCGTCCCAAATCTCGCCGACAAGCTCCTCAAGGATATCTTCCATGGTGACGATGCCGAGTGTGCCGCCGTATTCATCCGTAACAACGGCCATATAAGTTTTTTCCTTTTGCAGCAGCTTCAGGAGGTTGCTTATCTTCAGAGTCGGCGGGATGAATATAGGCTTTGTCATGATTTCGCGGACCGAATGCTCCGTAATGCCGCCGTCCGTGTAAAAATCCTTATGATGAATTATGCCGATGATGTCATCTATCGTTTCTTCGTAAACGGGCAGACGCGAATGTCCGGATTCGGTAAAAATCTTTGCAATTTCGTCTTTTGATTCATCAACATCAACCGCTTCAATATCAACGCGGTGAGTCAAAATGTCTTCAACCTGCACGTCGTTAAACTCGATTGCGCTGCGGAGCAGGGAGCCCTCGTTCTCGTTGATGCTTCCGCCCTGTTCAACTTCGTCAACAAACATCAGCAGCTCTTCCTGCGTGACCTTTCTGTTGCTGTCGGTTTTGAGCAGTTTTGCAAGCAGCTTTTTAAGGCCGGTGAAAAGCAGAGTGAGCGGGGTAAAAACAATCATCAGAAGGTTGATTAGGGGAGCCGAAAACATGCTGAATTTTTCAGGATTCTCTTTTGCAAGGCTCTTGGGGCAGATTTCGCCGAAAATCAAAACAACGATTGTAACAACAACGGTTGAAACTGTTGCGCCCTTGTTTCCGTACAATTCAACGAAAAGCACAGTGCCGAGTGACGCCACAAGAATGTTAACAATATTGTTTCCGATAAGAATGGTGGACAAAAGCTTGTCATATTTATCGCAAAGATGCAGCGAAAGCACGGCGCGGCGGTTGCCTTTTTCCGCAATTGTACGCAGCCTTGTGCGGTTAAGAGACGAAAAAGCTGTTTCCGTTGCGGAAAAATATGCGGAAAGAATGATGCATATCATCATGGCAACGATCATTGAAATGTGGTTCATTGGGTCAAAACTGCTCCTTGTTGAATTTGCAGGGATGGGAACGCGGGCAACAAAAAAACGCTCCGAACGCAAAACTTTCGGATACGCATTTGAGCATATGCGGAATACATAACGAAAAAACCGGGCAGAAAATGCCCGCCGGAGCAATGCTCGGCTGAAACGCAGCAGTATGTTACCGCGCCCTGACACTCATGATTACCGTTGTCGTCATCGGTACTCAATGTCCGTCCCTCCGTAAAAAATCGATGCTACTATTATAACTTATCCGTGAGCCGCTGTCAATAGCACCGAAGCCCGCTCCTGCATTTTGAACAGGAACGGGCTTCAGGCTTCGCTTTTTGTTCCGCTGCCTACGGTAAAAAGCAGGGGCAGCGGGCAAATTCGGAGGGTTTATCAGTTGCCGGCATACATCTCAATTTCGTAAACATTGAGATAATAGGGATACCCGGTCTGATTCGTTTTGCGCATGTTGATTTTGAACAAACGCCTTGCTTCGGGCATATCAATATGGTCGACAGATATGTCAGCGGTATTGCCGGTTGTGACATGAATCCTCTTCCAGAACCATGCGATTTGGCAGACTCGGTTTTGCGTGGATCTGTCCATATTGAAGTACGCTTCTTCCGTGAGATACCTTTCGTTAAGGATATAAACATCCCATGACGAAGTGTTCAGGTTGGAATTTTCACCTGCAGAACCGGCATGATATATCTTGAGTATCGGATTTGCAACGGGGGTATGAATGTCGAATGCAACCCAACCGTTGATGCCGGAAGCGTGCCACTTGTCGGCTTCGCGATCACTCATCTTTCCATCGAATGCGTGCTGCGGTCCGTTCTTCGCATAATCCGGATACTTCTTATTGGAATAATAGATGGTGGCGTTAAGCGCAAGGTTGACCGAGGGTTCGGCGACCTTTGTGAACACTGCGGTAACAATAACGTCACGCGCAGGCATCGTGAAGGTGCCGCCGTTGTTCGCCGCACCGTTGACAACGTAATGACTGAGCTCGTACCCTTCATCGGGAACGGCTGTCAGCTCAACTGCTTCCCCGAAAAAGGCGGACAGCTTGGAAGCCGAAACCGTGCCGCCTGCGGGCTGAACAACGGTGATGCTGTACGCATTTGCGGTGAATACGGCGGAAACTTCAACATTCCGTGCGGGCATGGAGAAGGTATTTCCGTTAATTCTCTCGCCGTCAAGCGTGAAGTAATCGAGGGTGTAGCCTTCCGCAGGGCTTGCGGTAAGCTTTACGGTCGTACCCGCAGTTGCGGAGGTTGCGGAAGCGGCAACACTGCCGTTTGCGGGCTGAACAACGTTAATGCTGTATTTTACCGCGCCGGGTTCTGCATCAAAGGCGGTGCTGAGCTTGATGCTCTCTTCCTGCACGCCTTCCTGAACCGTGTAGAACACGCGTCCTGCATCGCTGCCGTAATCAAGACCGGTGAAGCTGACTGTGCTGCTCTGAGCTTCTTTGGAAGCAATCTGCGTGTAGTTCCCGTTTGCGTCACGCAGATAGAGACGAACCGTGCTGCCCGTCGGAGCATGGGTGAGACTGAACGTGTCGCTTGCGCCCTTGTTGTTTTTTGCGGAAGCAAACTTCATGAGCACGATGTCCGTGCGGTTGCGTTCGGTCGTTTCGAACATCTGCCATTCATAGATTCGGATAGCACCCCATGCGGAAGAGCCGCTGTTGGAGATATAGAGTCTCCATTCCTGTGCGGTGACGGGTGTGATCAGTTCATCGGTGACAGCCGAACTGTTGTTGTTTGTGCTGTATACCGTTACCCAATTGTTTCCGCTTTTGTACTGAACGGAAAAAGCAATTGTGTTCATGTTCTGGGCCTCGCCGCCGTATTCGGCGTGTTCAATTCGAATTCGTTTGATGGTTCGCGGTTGGTCGAGTTTTATCGTCATCCAGCCGCTCTGCTTATTCGTGGCGCACCATTTGGAACCGTTTTCGCTCGTTCCGTCAATGGCCTTCCATGCGGGTTCGCCGTCATTCTGAGCGGAATAGCCGGTGACTTCGGCCAAGGGGCAGATGTTTACGGGAACGGTAACATCGCTCAGCTTTTCGGTATCGCCGTTTTCATAGGGCCAATCGATTGTGAAGCGGGAGCTTTCGCCGCGAACACCGTTTGCGTTTACGGGAACGACTTCGATGGTAACATCGGCCTGGTCATCGTTGCGGACAAGTTTCGGAATATAATACGCGGTGTTGGGCGTTTCCATTATAAGTGTTCTTGTGCCATCCGCATTGAGCCTGTAAATCTCGTAGGAGGAGGCGTTATTGCCGTTCCACTTGATGCGCGCTTCGGCGGTGTATGCGTCGAGATAAATGATTTCTTCAAGCCTTGCATTGCTTGCGCTTGCAGCCGCCGCTTCGGAATCGGTGACGGCAAGCCTGCCGATGTTGACCTGATAGTCGGAAACATTACTTGTGCCGCCGATTTCAAAGCCGATCGCATAGAGCTTTTTGCCGCTGAGGGAAGCGAGGGAAACGTTGCTTGTTGTCCAGCCGCCGCTGCTTGCGTCAAGGGCAAAAGCTGCTTTTTGGCAATTTGCATAGCTTGAAGTGCTGCTGTCGCCGTAATAGGCAACAAGTTTCATCAGCCCCCTGTCGTTCTTGGCGGTCACGGCAATATTTGTGCTGCCGTTGATGTCAAGATTCGTGCTGTAAAGCATGATATTATTGGGCTTGTTTGCCGTCAGCGAACCGTAGAATTTGATTGAAGAACCGCCGTTGTATGCGTCTTCAAAGTCGTATGCGCCGCTGAGCTTTTGTCCGTTGGAATCGATGATCCATGTCCATGTGGGCATAACATCCTGAACGGACTGATAGCTCCATTCCGCATCGCGGGATTTGACGCCGTCAATATAGAAAGCCTTTCCGTGGCCGGAGTTGAAGTTGGTTACAAACGGCGCGGAAACGATCGTCGTGTGGTCGGCAAAGAACCTTGACATACCCGCCCAGCCGCTTGAGGAAGTGCTTCTGGGGTCGCCGCCGTTGACATAGAATTGACGTTCAACCTCGTGGAAATCCGCACCGTCACCGGAAAGACCCATTGTGGAGTTCGGGCAGTAAAGAGCAAGAGAGAGCTTCAATTTGTTGCTGTTGTTGAGCAGATAATTTGAGCTGAAATATGTGTTCATGCAGTTCTGCTGAACATCAAGCCCCGCAAAGGCCTCGTATTGGCTTTTGCCGAGGTTCTGCATGGTGGAAACGGTCGTGTTGACATCTTGAGTCGTCCAATTGTAGTTCATAAAGAACTCGTTAACGCCTGCGGAAACCCAGCCGCTGTTGCTGCCGTTAACGGCATCCTGATAGCTGAGATTGCCGCTGTCGGTGATTGAATCGTACCAGCCGATAAGCATGTTCGGCTTTTGCTGACGCATATATGCTATCATGCTTCTGAGATTACCGGCGGTTGTGTAGTCGACGGCGGGTGTTTTCTTTACTATGCCTTTGTCGACGGCGGTTTCTTCATTGAAGAAATACCCGTCGAAGCCGTAATATTCCATAACTTCAATCAGCTTGTCCGCAACGCTTCTGTAATTGCGAACAAAGTTCTCCACAACGGAGGAATTGCCGCCCCAGTCGAAGAAAATCGTGCCCATGACGGGAACGCCGTTTGTATGCGCCGCATCGGTGAATTCACCTGTCGGCACAACGACTTGCCCCCGTTTTGAACCGGACCAGTACACAAAGGAGGTTGCGTACTGCCAGTAGTTAAAGGCATAGCTTGAAAAGCTTTCCTGTCCCTGTGCGTTTGTTGCATCGTGTTTGGAGTTTGCAAGGGAGCAAACCATGAGTTTAGCATCGGGGTTTGCATAGTCGTTGACCGTGAATCCCGTGTATCTGTCTGCAAGGGGAACAACGGATCTTGAGTAGTCGGAATCCGGATCGTTTGTCGGTTCCCAGCTGAGCAGCGTGTCAACCGTGAATGCCGGGCCGATAGGCATCAGCGAAGTGCCGTCCGCATAGGCCTCGTTTAGCGAATCCGCGTTCGCAGCCTTAACAACGGCGGAAAGAGTGTTGAAAAAGCTCCGTGACGGCAGAACGCCGAAGCATAACACTGCGGCGAGAATTGCAGCGATGATTTTTTTTATCGTATTTACCCTCATATTATTTTCCTTTCAATAATAGACTGATGGATTGCTTAAACAAATTTAAACCGTAATGATGCGGTAAAGCCCGGTTTAAATCATTTAATTATGCCCAGTTTCGTGAACTCGGAGATAATTTCACCCAAATCAGCCGCTGCCTGAGGGATCTCAACATCATATTCATCAAGAATGTGCGAAAGGATTTCATCCTCCGTTTGTCCTTTTTGAATTGACTCATAAACAAACAACGACAGTTCATTAAGCAAAATCATTCCCTTTGTTTCCGTGCTGCTTCCCCCAAGCGGCACCAAAAGGTTGTCTCCGGCAATTGTTCTTAAAACGTAATTTTTGCTTATTTGCATAAGCTCCCTCCGTAATTATCTTCTTTTGTGATATTCTGCTGCAAGCCGTGTATATGCGTCCATTTTTTTGCACATAAAGGTCGGTTCTGCATCGAATCGCCCGTTTTCGGCAAAACAAACGGCGGGACAAGCTTCACAGATATTGCGAAAACGGCAAGCGGTGCATTTTGGCGGAACCATGATGTTTTCGCGCATTGCCCGAATGTCGTTCCATGCGGCGGAAAATCCGCGTTCTTTCAGCGAAGCGGACGGTTCGCGCATCATTCCGCAGGGTCGAAGCTGCCCGTTGTATGTGATCCAAAACGCCGCAGCTCCCGCACGGCAGCGTATACGTTCTGTCGGAATATCGCCGCACTCCGTTTCGGCAGACGGAATATCCTTGTTGAGTGCAACAGCTTCCGCACGTTTTTCAATAATCGCCGGGTCAAGCGTTCGCAGCTCGTGCGCCCACCTTGCGGCAGCGGATTCCTCCGGCGTGAACCTTTCGCAGGTTTCGCATTCGCCGATTTTACAGGGAAAAATTTCGGAGTTCTCATCCGCACGGACGGGCGGGAACATATACGTTGCCGCCTGCAGCGGCAGATTATGCTCATTTGCAAAGCGTTCAACAGCGTCAAGATCTCCAATATTGTACGGTGTTACAGAATAGTTTATCTTGACGGGAACACCCGCTTCCGTGAGCATTGCAACCGCACGGTAGGCTCTTTCAAAAGCACTGCCGCTGCGGCAAAGTTTTTCATAGGTTGCTTCGGATGCTCCGTAAAGCGTGATATTCACCCTCTGCGGCGGGAGCTTTCGGAGCAATTCGACCTGTTTTTCGCCGATCATCGTTCCGTTTGTGTTTATCGAAACGATAATGCCGAGTTCACGGCATCGGCGATAGATTTCTTCAAAATCGGGCCGAATAAAAGGCTCGCCTCCGGTCAGCAGCAAAAACAACATGCCGCATTGCTGCGCTTCCTTTGCAATGTTCAGCCATTCCTCCGCGGAAAATTCGTCCGTTTTGATTTCGCCGTCATTTTCTTCGCGATGGATATAGCACATGCGGCAGCGGAGATTGCAGCGCGCCGTAAGCTCAAACGTTCCGGAAAGCGGAATGCCCCTTTTTGCGCTCTTTGCAAAAAGCCTGTTCACATACTCCGCATATTTCACTTCATTCACCTCCTTCCAGTGTTTCTTTCAGCAACCGAACCGCGCGGAAGTCCGCCGTGCAGTGCAGCTCAAAAATGGGAATGCACTCTGCCGCGCGGAAAAAGAGTTCCGCATGGCTTTCGCGCATCGCTCCGCCGTAAAGCCCGACAATATTGCTCATAATTGCCCTCAAAGCGCGAATACCCGAAAGGCGGGTGATTCTGTTTTTCGGAGCCTGTCCGAGCGAAATAATTGCGGCAATCGGCAGAGAAAAGTTTAAGCAAATGCCGCTTGTGCCGCAAAACGGCAGTCCGAAAGCATTTGCCGCGCCGTCAACAAAGCCGACAGCGCATCGATCCCCGTTGAGAATCAAAGCGTTTTCATACTCCTTCCAAAGATTCGCCTGCGTGGATTTTCCGATTCCGGAACGCCCGCAAAAAAGTATTGCTCCGAATCGGGTTTGAACCGCTGCGGAATGCAGGGTGAAAACGCCCCTTTGCAGCAGCTGGAAGGGCAGGTTGATGCTCTGCCAAATCTGCTGCATACACTCCTGTTCCTGCGGAAAATCCTTCGGAAGAAAAACTTCGATATTAAGCGCGTTATCAATGTTGAACGCATTAACATCAAGTGCGCTTTCGCTCAATGCGCCGCCGAAGCGGGAAGCAAGCATTGCGCGCTTTTCTCCGCGCTCAAGCGCGGCTCTGTCAAGCGTTTGCTGCAAAAAGCCTTCGCCGCTTTCAAACAGCCTGAAGAATGCGTTTTCATAAACAAGTTTTCCGCAGGCGGCAGGCGGTTCGGCCCGCCGAACTTGAATTACGCAGTCCGCGGTTTCGGAGCTTTCAAAGTATTCAGTCTCCCAAAACAACGCACTTCGCGCATCAACATCAAGCTGCGCTTCCGAATGAATCTCGAAAACTTTGCCCGCAAAACGAAAACGATAGAAAAAATGCTTTTTCATCTCAAAAACTTCAAAACGCGTCTGCGCGCATTGCGCGCAGACGCGTCGGTGGGTGGTGTTAGGACGCAAATACCATTGTTTCGTTCACTGTAAAGTAGCAGTAGCCTTCAACGGTAACACCGCATTGATTCTCTCCTGTGCCGAACAAGTTTGCATCCTGTCCCGGAAACAGCGTATCGAACGGCGGGAGCAGCTGACAACTCGTTCGGTCGTGATTGTACGCTTGTGCAACACATTGAGAGGCTGCAATCGCTTCGCCGAGGTCAAACTCAATAACATCGAGTTCGGGCTTTACATAAGTCTTTTTCACGGGTATTCTCCTTATCTGCCGGTGATGGAAGCAATTGCGGGCTCACTCGCAACGCCGTTTGCATCATAGGCAAAGATGTAATATGTATCCGTCATTCCGCGGCGCGGAGCGCGAACGGTGAGGCTGAAGGCGTAGTAATCCATCCAGCCGAAATAGGTGAACAGGCTGTTCATCGGGCGCATGTTCTCGCGTACGGGAACGAGTGAACCGTCGTCCGCAAGCCTGTAAACGCTGACATGGTCAACATCCGTGGATGTTTTAACACTGATGCTTGTGAACCAACCGGCAAGTGCGCGGCCGCTGTAGCGGAGTTCGAACCTTTCGGGCGTGAACACGGGTTCTTCAACGGGCTGATATGCAAGGGTAACAAGGCTTGCAATATCTGCCGCGATCTGTGTGCTTATGGCGGGGTTGATGTGGTTTGCAAGCTTAATGCCGCTGACGGACAGGATGGATCTTGTTTCCGCAGCTGCATCGGCAATATTGCCGAGAACAAGCATATACTTCGTGCTGTCGTACGGACGTACGTAAGCCGTAACATCATAGTACATTTCGGTCATCTTCATGCCGGAGGAGATTCTCGCGCCTTCGAGAGCATTTGTATCGAGATAACCGAGCACGGGATCACCGGCAACGGCCTTTGCACTGATCATAACTTTTTCGGTTCCGGTGTAACCTTCAAGAACGAATCCGATATAGTTGCCGTTGGTGAGATAGACCTCGTTCTGCGGGCCGCGATCTTGATATTTCGCGATGTTTGCAATGTCGGTGTCTCCGTCATATTCAACATAGACCATGGAATTGGGAAGAATTTCAGGTCCGATCAATTCCGCACTGTTCTTAACATAGTCATAAACGGGAGCGTAGGCAAGACCCTGTTCGTTTTCGACGTACTTCGTTTCATCTGCAAGGGGCTTATAAACGCGGAATGCGTCAAGATAGACGTCTGCGGTCTGTGCGGTTTCTTCGCCGCGCTTGCCGAAAGTCCTGTTCTGACTGTTCTTTGCCGCAATGCCCGTGCCGCCGTTAAGAACGCTGTTTTCGTCCATGAAGGAGGTTTCGACTTCGCAGCCGATGAATTCCTTCAGTCCCGCTTCGCGCAGGATTCGGTTCGTGTCAATACCGTTCGCTCCGCGCGTACTGCCTGCCGCACCGGTTTCGCCGCCGTCCCAAGGTGTCGGGCTTGCAGGGCCGACGATCGCACCGGCGGTATTGGTGAGGTAGCCGAGGATTCGAACGCTGTAATCTGCGCGTTCAAGATTCATTGCGCGAACAACGGGAACCTGATAATCAAGGATGCCGGGGCCCGTGATAATGGGATTGCCGCCAATACTGTTATCGCCGCAGAAATAGGTGTCAACGATATAAACCTTGAACGGATTGCCTCCCTTGGACAGTGCAACGAGAAGAAGTCCCGTATCGGTGCCGCATTCGGAAATAATGTCAAAACCCGTTCCGCTGAAACTGAATTCAACGGCATCGGTCGTGTAGGCGCGTTTGCCGCCTTTCAAATCGAGGGTTGCTTTCAGTGCGCCGCCGTTGCTGTAGGTGGCAAAGCCTTTGTATGCATCGGCATAGCCGTAAACGCTGTTTTCGTTGTCATTAACAACGGTCGCGGTGTTGTTTGTGCCTTCGGGTATCCATTCGCCGTGCGTCCCGCCGTTGGTCATAAAGTTCTCTTCGTAAAGAACATTTGTGGCGGGAAGGAAGGTGATGGATTTTTTGACCTGATAGCCGCCTGCGAAGACAAGCGCAAGGTCAATGGTTTCACCGCTGTTCACGCTCTGCGGAGTGTAAAGCAGGGCGTTTGTGGATTTATCATAGGAAACATAGGTCTTTGAAGAGTCAAGAACCTTAATTTCCGCTGCGCTCTTTTCAACATCGTTCAAAAGTTCGGAGTAGCTGTTTTGAACGCCAAAGTCATAGGTAAATACCTTTGCCGAGGGGGCATAGGTAATGGTAAGCGAACCCGGATGGGTGTAAACCGTGTAGTTGGTCAAATGCTGATTGGAATTCTGGTCATTAACAATTATCGGCGTTTGGCTGAAGGTCACGGGATAAATACCGGGTAGGGTTTGGGTCTTCGTTGCTGTAAAGCTTTTAGCATAGTTGGCATGCTGCCCCCAGCCATTGGGTTCATTAAGCTGCTGCGTTGTTTTGCTGACAGAATCTGCAACAACAATGTCCGCATAGCTGCCCTGTTTGATTGTCACATCGGAAACCGTGAAGGGCTGTCCGGTATAGGCATAGGTTTTGTTACCCGCATAAAAATGCACGATCTTCGCACCGGCGGGGAGATAAACAACATCGATGATGTTTTCTTCGGAATTCTCCTTGACGGTAAACGGAACGGGTGCCTGCTGACTGCCGTCCGAAACATCGCCGCCGTTGTTCTTCGTGATCGCCGCAGCACGCTTATGGTTAAGCTGGTTAACATCCGTACCGTTTGCAAGCGTGATCAGAGAACCGATTTCCTGACCGGTCATTATGGTTGAACCGAGATAGTTTCCGTCGGTTGTTTCCCCGACTGCGTTCAGCCAATACCTGACGGTAACGCTTGAAGTTGTGGGTTTCTGCCTTGTGAGCCTGATTTCAAGCTCGTCCATGCCGCCGGCCTTGTCCATATCGATGCAGTAAATGTCGATATGAACGGTGTCGCCCGTATGGATGCCGGTTGTGCCGTATTTGTTGTTCAGAACGGTGGAAATTGCGTTGCCGTCCATGAAGGAATACCAGTAATCGGAAAGCGCCATCATACCGGCGGTTGCGGTTGTTGAACCGTCTGCATCCGTGCCGGAAAGGACTGCGGAAAGCCTTGAAGTGCTTCTGTCTGCGCCAGCGGTATCAAGGTTCGGCAGAATCCTGTTGAATGCCTTTGCCGCGTATTTATCGCCGTAGGTTGCAGGTTCGGTAACGTTCCATTCATCGCCCCAGTTGTGATTCTGAGGTTGGCTATTGATCCAGGACCAAACGCCCTTGCCCGCCGTGCCTGCAAAGAATGCAAGATAATCGGAGTAATTGTCTTCAGTCGGTTGGTCGCCGTCCTTATAGACGAACACGAACATATCATCGTTGATTGCAACAACTTTCTTGCCGCCGAAAACCGCTTTAAGGTCGGGATTTTTTTCGATTACGTCATAAATCTCCTGATAGTAGGAATCGTTTTTGGAAACGAGTTCGATGGAGTCGGAAAGGGTGTAGCCTTCGGGCCACACGAACGAACCCGAGAACCTGCGTGCGGTGTAGGATTTGCCGGAGAAGGTCGAAATGGTGCTGTCGCTTGCTTTTTTGCCGTAGCCTATATCCATTTGTCCCTGCTTGACGGAAACATAGTTGCCTGAATAATATATACCGGTTCCGTCAACACTGGAAGCTTTGAATTCCTGAGCGGCTCTGTTGTTCCATGTTGCCGCAAAAATCGCCTGCTCGCTTGCGCTCGGGGCATAGGGGATGATGCCGATGCTGCCGATTGTTTTGTCTTTGTCGATGGGGTTTTCGATGGAATCCGTTATGGGATCGGCGTACTGAACGTCGGTATAGCCGTAGTCCCAGACTTTGTGATTGGAATTGTCAACCTCCGCCTGTCCGTTGAAATGTCTGGAAAGAGCTGCCCAATCCCAAGTAACCGTACTTTTGTATGTGGTTGTGTTGTTTGAGGTTGATGACGTCGTGGAAAAGTAATTCTTCTTGTCCCCGGCGTAAAGGCCGCCGAGGTCGGTGCGCTGATGCTCCGGGTCTTTGTGACGGTGCTCGTATTCGAACGTTCTCTTCCATGTGATTTTGGGAACGAACGTTTCGGATATGGTTCCGGAACCGTCGCCCGTGTCTCCGTCCGCTGCAAAGAGGGACGCGGGGAACATGCCGAAAAGCATGATTCCGCAAAGCAGCAGAGAGAGCAGCTTTTTGATGTTCTTCATTGAAAAACCTCCTGAATATTTTAAAAATAAAAAACAAACTTTATATGAACCGCAGCAGCCCGAAGGCATTGCCGCAGCACTGCGGGAAAACGGCGGCGCCGGAAAGGGGCAAAACTAACACTGAATTGAGAGAATTTGGGGTGTGAATATAGTCCGTAGATTCAGGTTATTCAGCGCGTTGCTGACCGAGCCGAAACGCACAACCGAGTGAATGGGAGACGGGAAAACGCACAGAGCCAAGTATTATCCCGCTCGCTCACATACATTATACCGCAAGACCATACGAATTTCAACATTTTTTTGAGTATAAAATGAATATATATAATCTGTTCAGAGAAAATACTTGCAACTGTGACAAAAGAATTTAAAACCACAAAAGTTATTATATAATTGAAATGAAATATTAATAATTCAATACGTTCCGCATCTGACGGTTTCGGGTGATGCGGAACGCTGTCCGCTGCATTTATTCGTTGCAAAAGAGTGCAAGCCTGTCGGCATGAGTTTTTTGCAGTTTTGAAATATATGTTTCAATATCCTTGGGGTTCGGGACGCGTTCGATTCTTCCGCCGCTCGGAAAAACGCGTTTGTTCATTGCGCCCGCACCGTGAGCAATGATACTCAGCGAATCCTCCATCATATCGATGTTGTAGATGCAGATGCTGCCGGGTTTTGCATAGCCGACGTTTTCCATGTTGCCCGCCATGTATTTTTGACGGTACATATAATAAGGAAGCATACCCGTTTCTTCGGCACCGAGCGCACCGATTTCGGTCATTTTTTCAACTTCCGAAACATCGGGAAGAGCGTATTCGGAAAGATTTTCACGCAGACGGGAAGAACGCTTTATTGCAAGCGTGTGAACTGTCAGACACTCCGGAGAAAGCTCAACGAGTGCGTTTACGGAATGCTGCATGTCAGCTGCCGTTTCGCCCGGCAAACCGGCGATAAGATCCATGTTGATTGAATCAAAACCGATATCCCGCGCAAGGTTGAAACACGCCTTGATATCCTCGGATGTGTGATCGCGGCCGACAAGCTGCAATGTTTTATCGCACATCGTTTGCGGATTTACGGATATGCGCGTTGCTCCGCGCTGCTTGATGATGCGAAGCTTTTCAGCTGTTATCGTATCCGGCCGTCCGGCTTCAACCGTGAACTCCGTGCCGGGTGCAATATTATAGGCCTCCTCTGCAAAATCCAAAAGATCGCGCAGCTCGTCCGCGGTCAGCACGGTGGGCGTTCCGCCGCCGAGATACAGCGCACGAATATTCAGCCCGAGTTCGCGAATCATTTGCGCACCGT
>OGPU01002403.1_pt1 | contig 13306 bp, 10 predicted proteins | sample 1552991 | NCBI WGS metagenome assembly OGPU01 (sample SAMEA2580296, study PRJEB22360) | human gut metagenome | biome: human gut; feature: human-associated habitat; material: faeces | place: Denmark | collected 2008/2010 | reverse complement strand
GCCAGCATCCCAACCAGAAGGATGAGCTGGAAGAATTGCTGGACAACGACCTCCCTTTTGAGGCATCCTATGAAGCGCCCCCTCCCCCTATGGACGAGGATACCCCCGTTATGAGTATGTGAGAAAGGAGTATCACATGACACACACCAAAAAAAGAATACTCGCAATGTTACTGGCAGTGGTGCTGTGCTTCAGCGCGCTGACTTTTTCTGTATCTGCCGACGAGGTATCCAGTGAACTTCCCACGGAAAGTAGCGTGGAGAGCCAGCCGGAAGAAACCCCGGCAAAAAAAGCTGCCGCAAAAAAGACTGCAGCGAAAAAACCGGCAGCAAAAAAAGCAACCACGAAAAAGACAACGACCAAAACCAAGGCAGCTAAGGCAGAGGACGGCGAAACCGCAGCCGAAAAACCTGCCGCAAAGCGCACCACCAAAAAGACCGAAGCAAAGCCCGGCACCAAGCTGGTGATCGTGGAATCCCCGGCCAAGGCAAAGACCATTGGCAAATACCTGGGCCGCGGCTATACCGTAACGGCCAGCATGGGCCATATCCGGGACCTGCCCGCCAGCACGCTGGGCATTGATGTGGAACATGGCTATACCCCCAAGTATATTACCATCAAAGGCAAGAACGCGCTGGTCAAGGACCTGAAAGCCGAAGCGAAAAAAGCACAGACCGTCTATCTGGCAACCGACCCGGACCGTGAAGGCGAGGCGATCAGCTGGCATCTGGCCAATGTGCTGGGGCTGGACCCCACCGCCCCCAACCGCGTGACCTTTGACGAGATCACCAAAAAGGGCGTGCAGGAGGGTATGGCCCACCCGCGCACCATTGATATGGATCTGTTCAACGCCCAGCAGGCCCGGCGCGCGCTGGATCGCCTGGTGGGTTATAAGCTCAGCCCGTTTTTGTGGCATAAGGTGCGCCGCGGGCTTTCGGCTGGCCGCGTGCAGAGCGTGGCGGTGCGCATTATCCGCGACCGCGAGATCGAAATTGAAAACTTTAAGCCCGAAGAATACTGGAATATTGACGCCAACCTGAAGCCCCGCCAGAGCGGCTGTGCGTTCAACGCACGGCTGACAGCCCAGGCGGACGGCACCAAGCTGGTGGTGAAAAATAAAAAACAGGCGGATGCCATTCTGGCCGCGTTGGACGGCAAACCCTACACCGTGACCCGTGTGGATAAGGGCCAGCGCCGCCGCCAGCCGCAGCCACCGTTCATCACCTCCACCCTGCAGCAGGATGCCAGCCGCGCACTGGGGTTTTCGGCCACCCGCACCATGCGTGCCGCCCAGCGCCTGTATGAAGGTATGGAGGTGCACGGCTATGGCCAGATCGGTCTGATCACCTATATGCGTACCGACAGTCTGCGCATTGCGGACGAAGCCGCCGCAGCCGCTAAGACCTTTATCGGCAAGACATGGGGCGAAAATTACGTCTGCAACAAAAAGCGCGTCTGGAAATCCCGCTCCGCCACAGCGGCGCAGGATGCCCACGAAGCCATCCGCCCCTCAATGCCGGAACTGACGCCGGACCAGGTGGAGGGCAGTATCTCCGGCGATGAAGCCAAGCTGTACCGCCTGATCTGGAGCCGCTTTATGGCATCCCAGATGGCAGACTGCCTGATGGATACCGTTTCGGCCAACATCACGGCGGGGGATTACATCTTCCGCGCATCGGGTTTCCATGTAACGTTTGACGGCTTTACCGCTTTGTATGAGGAAGCCACCGACGATAAGCAGAAGAAAGAAACCGCCCTGCCCCCGCTGGAAGTGAGCCAGGACCTGAAACTGAACAAGCTTTCGGCGGAGCAGAAATTCACCCAGCCGCCGCCGTACTATACTGAAGCAACGCTGATCCATGCGCTGGAAGAAAACGGTATTGGCCGCCCTTCCACCTATGCGCCGATCATTACCACCATTGTGGACCGCGGCTATGTGGAAAAGGAGCAGAAAAAGCTCAAAACCACCCCGCTGGGCCGCGCGGTGAACCAGGTCATGCTGGAACAGTTCCCCGATATCGTGGACCCGACATTCAGTGCCGATATGGAGAAAAAGCTGGACGTTGTGGAAGCCGGTAAGGCGGACTGGGTCAAAACAGTGGACGATTTCTACCAGGGCTTTGAAAAAAGCCTGGAAGCCGCCGAAAAGAACATGGAGGGCAAAAAGATCAAAGTGGAGGATATCCCCACCGACGAGATCTGCGAAAAATGCGGCCGCCCCATGGTGATCAAAAGCGGGCGGTACGGCAAGTTTGTGGCGTGTTCCGGCTTTCCGGAGTGCCGCAACGCCCACCCCATTGTAAAGGATACCGGCGGCCTGTGCCCGCTGTGCGGCGGCCATATGCTGCTGCGCAAAAGCGCCAAGGGCCGCGTGTATTACGGCTGCAGCAACTACCCCACCTGCAACTTTATGACATGGGATGAACCCGTGCCGGAAACCTGCCCCCACTGCGGCAAAACGCTGTTCAAGCGCCGCGGCCAGCTGTACTGCGCCAAAGAGGGCTGCGGGTTTGTGAAGAATATCGAAAAGACAAACGCGGAGAAATAACGCATGCAAATTAAAATCATCGGTGCCGGGCTGGCCGGGTGTGAAGCCGCCCTCTGGCTGGCGGACCACGGCGTGCAGGTGGACCTGTACGAGCAAAAGCCGGTCAAGTTTTCGCCAGCGCACAAAAGTGCAGGCTTTGCGGAGCTGATCTGCTCCAACTCCCTCAAGGCGGAACGGCCGGATTCGGCTTCCGGCCTGCTGAAAATTGAAATGCGCATGATGGGGTCCCACCTGCTGGATGCTGCCGAGACCGCCCGCGTGGCGGCTGGCGGTGCACTGGCGGTGGACCGTGATGTGTTTTCCACCGCCGTGACGGAAATGGTGGAAAAGAACTCGGGCATTACCGTTCACCGCGAGGAAGTGACCGCGCTGGACGAAAGCGTTCCGGTGCTGGTGGCTTCCGGCCCGCTGACCGAGGGTGCGCTGGCGGAGCAGATTGCCGCGCTGACCGGCAGCCACCGGCTGAGCTTTTTTGACGCCGTGGCTCCCATTGTGAGCGCCGAAAGCCTGGATATGGAAAAAATCTTTGCGGCGTCCCGCTACGGGCGCGGTGAAGCCGATTACCTGAACTGCCCATTCAACAAATTGGAATATGAAACGTTTTATAACGAATTGTTGAACGCGGAGCGTGCCCCTCTGCATGACTTTGATGGGGAGCTGACGGTGTACGAAGGCTGTATGCCTATTGAGGTGATGGCGGGCCGCGGGGCGGATACCATGCGCTATGGCCCGCTGCGCCCGGTGGGCCTGCGGGACCCGCGCACCGGCCACCGCCCCTGGGCCAACGTACAGCTGCGCGCCGAAAACACCGCCCGCACGCTGTACAATATCGTTGGTTTCCAGACCAATTTGAAATGGGGCGAGCAGAAGCGCGTTTTTTCGATGATTCCCGGCCTGGAACATGCAGAGTTCATCCGCTATGGCGTGATGCACCGCAATACCTTTTTGGAAAGCCCGGCGGTGCTGACCAAGGGGCTCTACCTGAAAGAGCACCCCAACGTGTTTTTTGCCGGGCAGATCACTGGGTTTGAGGGCTATATGGAAAGCGCGGCTTCCGGCCTGCTGGCAGCGCGCAATTTGTACGCCCGTTTGCAGGGCAGAGAGCTGCCGCCCCCGCCGACCACAACGATGTGTGGCGCACTGATCGATTATATCACCACCCCCAACAAGGACTTCCAGCCCATGGGTGCCAACATGGGCATTCTGCCGCGCACCGAGGAGATTGACACCATCCGGGATAAGCGCGAACGGTATATGGCACTTTCTGATGCTGCACAGGCCACTATGCGGGCATGGGCAGCCGAAGCGGAACACTGAGGTGGATTATGAAAATTTTACTGGACGCAATGGGTGGCGATAACGCCCCGAAATCGACCGTACAGGGCGCAGCCGATGCGGTAAAAGAGTTTGGTGATGGCATGACCCTGGCCCTGCTGGGTGATGAGGCCAAGATCAAGGCCGCTGCCCAGGAGCTTGGCGTGGACCTGACCCCCTTTGAGCTGATTCACTGCACCGAGGATGTGGATATGCACGATGACCCGGTCAAGGCCGTGCGCCACAAAACGGATTCCAGCCTGGTCAAAGGCCTGACGATGCTGAAAAATGGCGAGGCGGATGCCTTTGTTTCCGCTGGTTCCACCGGCGCGCTGCATGTGGGCACCAGTTTGATCGTGCGCACCGTCAAGGGGGTCAAGCGCCCGGCGCTGGCTACCTGCATGCCGGGCAAAAAGCAGCCGTTTTTGCTGCTGGACTGCGGCGCAAACGCCGAATGCCGTGCCGAGATGCTGAATGCCTTTGGCACCATGGGCAGCGTGTACATGAATAAGGTCATGGGCCGTAAGGACCCCGCCGTCGCGCTGGTGAACAACGGCGCCGAGGACACCAAGGGCACCCCGATGTACCGCGAAGCCCACGGCCTGCTGAAAGCAAACCCGGCCATCCGCTTTGTGGGCAACATTGAGCCGCGTGATATTATGGCTGGTGAGGTGGACGTTATCGTCTGCGACGGCTTTGTGGGCAATGTGGTGCTGAAGCTGACCGAGGGTGTGGCAGGTACTTTGCTGGGCATGCTGAAAGACATCTTTATGCAGAGCATTGTGACCAAGCTGTGCTACCTTGGCGTAAAAGGCGGGCTGCGCAATCTGAAGCACATGATGGACTCTGAGGAGATCGGCGGCGCACCGCTGCTGGGCGCGGCAAAGCCGGTCATCAAGGCACACGGTTCCAGCAAGGCCAAGGGCATCAAGAACGCCATCCGCCAGGCAAAGCTGTGCGTTGCCAATGACCTGTGCGGCACCATGCAGAGCGCCCTGGCCGAAGTAGCCGCCAAGGCCGCAGCAGAAAAGACAGACGCGGAATAAAACGGCATATCGTGCGAAAATTGAAATGCTATGCCCGCCCATTGGAAATGGCCGGTACCAAAATATAGGCAGCGGGCGCACAATGTGCGCCCCTACGGGATAGCCGCAAAACCAAAGCCCATTGCAGGGGCGGGCATTGCCCGTCCGGCCTGCAAAATATCCCGATATACAATCGCAAAACAGAGAGAACGAAAGGTAAGGCAATCTTATGACCACGCGTACCCCTGAGGAATTGGAAGAAAAGCTGCATTACCATTTTAAGAATAAAGAACTGCTCATCACGGCGCTGACCCACAGCTCTTACGCCAACGAGAGCAAAACCCCTACGCTGTATAACGAGCGGCTGGAATTTTTGGGCGACAGTGTGCTGTCCGTTGTGGTGGCAAACTATCTGTTCCACCATTCCACCCGCCCGGAGGGCGAACTGTCCCGCATGCGCGCTTCGCTGGTCAGCGAGGACGCGCTGTTCCAGTTTGCGCAGGAGATCGACCTGGGCTCTTACCTGCGGCTGGGCCGCGGCGAGGAGCTGGGCGGCGGGCGCTGCCGCCCCAGCGTGGTTTCGGATGCGTTTGAAGCCACCATTGCCGCTTTGTTCCTGGACGGCGGCATTGAGACCGCCCGCAACTTTATCCTGCCGTTCATCACGGAGGGCAAAACCGCCGAGGATGACCACAAGACCGCCCTGCAGGAAGTGGTGCAGAAACACCCGGACGACCGCCTGACCTACACCGTGACAGGGGAATCCGGCCCGGCGCATGATAAGCGGTTCCAGGTTACTGTGGCGCTGAACGGCAAGGCGCTGGCTGTGGGCGAAGGCCGCAGCAAAAAGGCTGCGGAACAGCAGGCTGCCAAAGCGGCGCTGACCAAGCTGGAACAGCAGGCATAAAAAGGGGCATCTATGCGCTTAAAAGAACTTGAGATACAGGGCTTCAAGTCCTTCCCGGATAAAACGCGGATCACCATTGGCGAAGGCATTACCGGTGTTGTGGGGCCGAACGGTTCCGGCAAAAGCAACATTTCGGATTCCATCCGGTGGGTTCTGGGCGAAACCAGCTCCAAACAGCTGCGCGGTGCGGGCAAGATGGAGGACGTTATTTTTGGCGGCACCCAGACCCGCGGCGCAATGGGCTATGCGGCGGTATCGCTGACCATTGATAACTCCGATCATGGGCTGGAAATGGACGCGGACGAAGTAACCATTGGCCGCCGCTATTACCGCAGCGGGGAGAGCGAGTATACCATCAACGGCCAGAGTGTGCGCTTAAAAGATGTGTACGAGCTGCTGCTGGATACCGGCCTTGGGCGCGATGGCTACGCCATTGTGGGTCAGGGGCGCATTGCGGAGATCGTTGGTGCAAAATCCACCGAGCGGCGCGAGATTTTTGAGGAAGCATCTGGCATTGCCAAATACCGCTACCGTAAAAATGAAGCCGAACGCCGCCTGGCCGCGGCGGAGGGCAATCTGGAACGCCTGCGGGATATTCTGGGGGAGCTGGAAAAGCGGGTTGGACCCCTGAAACGCGACAGCGAAAAGGCGGAGCAGTTCCTGGCATATTCCGAGACCCGCAAGGGGCTGGAAATTACCCTGTGGGTGGATTCAATCCGCCGCGCACAGGATACGGTGCGGGACCAGCAGCGCAAGTATGAGGCGGCGGAAAGCGACTATGCACGCATTTCCCGCCAGCTGGATGAATTTGACACCCGCACCGAAGCCCTGCGCGCCGAAGCCCAGCAACTGATGCTGCAGGTGGAGGAAGCGAACGCTGAGATCCGCACCATTACCGAGCAGAACGCCGGGAGCGAAAGCCAGCTGGCAGTTTTGCAGAACGAAACCGAACACGCGAACGAGCAGATCCGCAGCGCCAGCGATGAGCTGACCCGCGCCGGGGAAGGCGCAAAGGGGATTGCGCAGGAAGCGGACGAGCACAAAGCGGAAATCACCCAGCTGCAAACCGTGCTGCAAAATCTGGATGCCGAGGCGGACAAGCTGCGCCAGCAGCTGAACACGCTGGAACAGCAGGCGCTGCAAAGCGGTGAGCGGCGGGAGATCGTGAGCGCCGCCATGGCCCGCATGCAGCAGAATGCCACTGCCCTGCAGGTGCGGGGTGCGGGGCTGCAATCCGCCGTGGAAGCGGCCCGCGCCCAGCTGAACGGCCTGAAAAACCAGGAAGCCGCCGCGGGTGATGTGGCACAAAAACTGACCGAGGAACGGGACGTTGCTGCCGAGCACCTGAAAGAGTGCGAGGAAGCCGTGACCCGCAACGATAATATCCGTTCCGGCTTGAAGCTCAAGCTGGAAAGCCGTCGCCGCCAGCAGGCGGAAGCCGCTGAAGCTTTGCAGAAGGCCGCAGCGGATAAAAACAACACCGCCCAGCGCATCCGCATTCTGGAGGATCTGGAGCGCAACATGGACGGCTATCAGCAGAGCGTAAAAGCCGTCATGCGCGCCGCGGGCGGTGGGCGGCTGCGGGGCATCATCGGCCCGGTGGCCGGTATCCTGAGCGTGCGCAAGGGGTATGAAATTGCCATCGAGACGGCGCTGGGGTTTGCCTTACAGAACATTGTAGTGCAGGACCAGGGCTGTGCCCGCGCGGCGATTACCTTTTTGAAGGAAGAACGCGCCGGACGCGCAACCTTCCTGCCGCTGGATACCGTGCAGGGCAGCCGATTCAATGACCGCCTGACCGGCACGGCGGAGGTGGCCGCCGACCTGGTGGAGACCGCCCCCCAGTACCAGCATATTATTGATAACCTGCTGGGCCGCATTATTGTGGTGGAGGATCTGGGCGAAGCGTCGGTGGTGGCCAAAAATCTTGGCTACCGCAACCGCATTGTCACAATGGACGGCCAGGTCATCAACGCAGGCGGTTCCTTTACCGGCGGTTCCACCGCGCGCAGCGTGGGTGTGTTCAGCCGCAAGCAGGAACTGGACGAACTGCGTGCCAAGGTGCTGAAACTGGACGAGCGCCGCGCAGCAGCCGAAAAGGAAGCCGCCGCCCGCAAAGCGGAGGTGGATAACCTGACCGCCCAGCTGGCCGGTGCCGAGAGCGAGGGCATGACCGCCGCTGCGGCCCGCCTGAAAGCCGAGATGGAGCTGGATCAGCTGAACACCGCGCTGGAAGAGGGCAAGAATGCTGCCGCCCACCGCGGGCAGGAGATCGCCGCGCTGGAACAGCAACTGCGGGAGAACCCTGCGGCCGCCGCCCAGGCAGAAAACGCCCGCAAACAGGCGGAAGCCGAGATTGAAACGCACCGCAAAGAGCTGGAAAGCCTGGGCGCTTCCACCAGCGATGTGACCCGCCAGCGGGAGGAAGCATCACAGAAACTTTCGGATAACCGAATGCAGAAGCTGCGCACCGAGAAGGACCTGAGCCTGCACGAAGCAGCGCTGGAAAACCTGAAAGGCCGCAGCGGCGAAGCCGAAGCCCGCGTGCGGGAACTACAGGCCAATGTGGCCGCCGCCAAAGAGCGCATTGCCGCCAATGAGCTGCGCGCCAATGAAATCAAGCGAGCCAGCGAAGAAAACAAACAGAAGATCACCGCGGCGGAGGAAACCATCCGCAAGGCGAATGCCGAGCGCATGGAAAAGGAAGCCGCTGTGACCCGCCTGACCCAGGAAAACCGCACCCTGACCGATGAGCGCGAGCGGATGAGCGGCGAGATGGCCCGCCTGGCCGAGCGCAAGACCGCGGCGGAAACCGAGCTGAACACCACGGCATCCAAGCTGTGGGAGGAATACCAGCTGACCGAAGCCGAGGCGGAAAAGCTCTGTGTACCCTTTGCCAATGTGGCAGACCTGCGCCGCCAGGTGGCCGAAGTGCGCGGCAAGATCCGCGCGCTGGGCAACGTGAATGTGGGCGCAATCGAAGAGTACAAGGAAGTTAAAGAACGGTACGACTTCATGAAAGCACAGGTCACCGATGTGGAAAAATCCCGCGCGGAGCTGAACCGAATGATTGCCGAGCTGTGCAGCGAAATGCAGGAGATGTTCACCGCCAGCTTTAAGGAGATCAACCGCAACTTCGGTGCGATCTTCCGCGAGCTGTTTGGCGGCGGTTCGGCGAGGCTCTATCTTTCGGATGAGAACGATGTGCTGAACTCCGGCATTGAAATTCAGGTTTCGCCCCCCGGCAAGGTCATCAAAAACCTGTCGGCTCTGTCCGGCGGCGAACAGGCGCTGGTGGCCATCAGCATTTATTTTGCCATTCTGGCCGTCAACCCATCGCCGTTCTGCATCCTGGACGAAATTGAAGCTGCACTGGACGATGTGAACGTTACGCGCTATGCGCAGTATCTGCGCCGCATGACCGAACGCACCCAGTTCATCGTTATCACCCACCGCCGCGGCACCATGGAAGCAGCTGATGTGCTGTACGGCGTGACCATGCAGGAGGATGGTGTTTCCAAGATCCTGCGCCTTGACCTTGAAAACGTTTCCGCTGATCTGATCAGTTAATTCAAAGGAGGAACCGCCATGGGATTCTTCGATATTTTTAAGAAAAAGAAGAAAATGAGCGATGGCCTGGAAAAAACCAGAACGGACTTTTTCCAGAACATCGTCAACACCTTGACCAGCTCTGTTATTGATGATGACCTGTATAATGATTTGGAAGAGCAGCTGATTCTGGCCGATGTCGGCCCCAGCTGCGCGGTGCGTTTGGTGGACGAGCTGCGCGATGAGGTAGAGATCAACGGCCTGCATACCGGCCAGGAAGCGCTGGATGCCCTGCGCGATATCATCCGCCGCGAGGTAAGCCCCAAAACTGACCTGGACCTGAGCGGCAAACCGGCGGTTATTCTGGTTGTGGGCGTGAACGGCGTGGGCAAAACCACCACCATTGCCAAGCTGGCTTATCTGTACAAGGATCTGGGCAAGCGGGTTATGCTGGCGGCAGGCGATACCTTCCGCGCAGCGGCCAGCGAACAGCTGGAAACCTGGGCCGACCGTGCCGGGGTGCCGCTGGTCAAGGCGGGCGAGGGCGCTGACCCCGCAGCCGTGATTTTTGATGCGGTCAAATCCGCCACGGCCCGCGGCTATGATATGGTCATTGCCGATACCGCAGGCCGCCTGCACAACAAAAAGGGCCTGATGGACGAACTGGCAAAGATCAGCCGCAGCGTGAAAAAGGCCAGCCCGGATGCCAGCCTGGAAGTGCTGCTGGTGCTGGATGCCATTACCGGCCAGAACGCCATCAGCCAGGCGCAGGAGTTCTGCCGCGCCGCCGGCGCCACCGGCGTTGTGCTGACCAAGCTGGACGGCACCCCCAAGGGTGGCTGCATCATCGGTGTGCACGAAAAGCTGGGCCTGCCCATCCGTTTTGTGGGCGTGGGGGAAAAGATCGACGACCTGATCTTCTTCTCCGCCACCGATTTTGCCGAAGCCCTGCTGCCGGAGGTTCCGCAGCATAAAAAAGAGGAAACGGAGCAGGCAGGGGAGGAACAGGCATGATCGTTTGTGCAGCCACCAACAATGCGGGCAAGCTGAAAGAGCTGCGCCGCATCCTGACCCGCTGCGGCCACGAGGTAAAAAGCCTGCGGGAACTGGGTGTAACCCTGGACCCGGAGGAGACCGGAACCACCTTTGCGGAAAACGCAAAGATTAAGGCCGAAGCCTTTTGCAAGGCAACCGGCCTGCCCACCGTGGCGGATGATTCCGGCCTGTGCGTGGATGCCCTGAACGGGGCACCCGGCGTGTACAGCGCACGCTATGCGGGTGAGCACGGCAACGATGCCGCCAACAACGAAAAGCTGATGGCAGAGATGCAGAATGTGCCGGTGGGACAGCGCGCCGCCAAGTTCGTTTCGGCGGTCTGCCTGATCCTGCCGGATGGGCGGGAGCTGGTTGTGACCGGCGAATGCCCCGGCAGTGTGGCCCTGACCCCGGCGGGCGATAACGGTTTTGGGTATGACCCGCTGTTTGTCCCCGATGCCGTCGGCCTGCCCGGCGGCGGCACGGTACCCAACACGGCACACCGCACCTATGCCGAGCTGGCCGATGCCGAAAAAGACGCCATCAGCCACCGCGGCCGCGCCATGGAAAAGCTGGAAGCCGAGCTCGCCGCATTTTTGGGTGAATGAGCCGCAGAGAAAAACTGAATAGAACGATTTGATTTTGACTGAACAATAAATAAGGAGCGAACAATGTCTTTGACAAGCAAACAGCGCGCCGCACTGCGCGGCATGGCCAACACCATGGAGCCGGTTTTCCAGATCGGCAAGGGTGAAATTGATGAAACGCTGATCAAGGGCGTGGATGACTGCATCAAAGCCCGCGAGCTGATCAAGCTGAAGGTGCTGGAAAACAGCGAGTATGATGCCCGCGAGGCTGCCGACATCCTGTGCGAAGCCATCCATGCAGAGTGCGTGCAGGTGATTGGCCGCAAGTTTGTGCTGTTCCGCAAAAAGCCGAAGGAATCTGCTTATGCGGAACTGCTGAAAAAGTAAGATGAAAGCACTGCTATTTGGCGGCACATTTGACCCGCCCCACGCCGGGCACATGAACAACCTGCGGGCCGCCATGCAGGCGGTGCAGCCGGATGTGGTGCTGGTTATGCCGGCGGGCATCCCACCCCACAAGCACGCCAGCGCAACGCCGGGCGAACTGCGCCTTGCCATGTGCGAATGCTTTAAGGCGCTTGGCCCCCAGGTGCAGGTGAGCCAGTGGGAAGTGGACCGCGCGGGCCGCAGCTATACCTATAATACCGTCAGCATGCTGCAGGAAAAGTATCCCGGCGCTCAGCTGTATATGACAATTGGCAGCGATATGCTGGAAACATTTGATGAATGGTACCGCTGGCGGGAAATTTTGGCTATGGTCACCCTGGTGGTGCAAAGCCGAGAACCCGGCGATGGCGACGCTCTGCGTGCAGCAGCCCAAAAGCTGGAAGAAGCAGGCGGGAAGATCATGTTTGCGGATGCCCCGGTGCTGGAGTGTGCCTCCAGCGATATCCGCGCAGGAAAGTATCCCCCTGCCCGGCTGAAGGAGCTGCTGCCCCCGCCGGTGGCGGATGTGATACACCGGAACGGGCTGTACGGCAAGCTGATTTGAAGCCATAGATAGGGTACAATAAAATAGGGAAAGGATGCGGATCTTGATGACAGTGGACGAAGCAAAAGCGCTGGTAAAAAGCCGTTTGAGCGAAAAGCGTTACAAGCACACCATAAATGTAAAAAAAATGGCAGTCAAGCTGGCAAAACGCTATGGCGCGGATGAGGAAAAGGCCGCATTAGCGGCACTTTTGCACGACAGCGCGAAAGAACTGCCCAAGGCAGAGATATTGCAGATTTTTGCTGACAATGCTATAATAGCTAAAAATGCCGCCAAGCGCCCTGCGCCGGTGTGGCATGGGTACGCAGCCTCGGTTTTGTGCCAGACACAGTGGGGTGTGACGGACCCGGAAATTTTATCTGCCATTGAGTGTCATACCACCGGCAAACAGAACATGAGCCTGTTGGACAAGATTATTTACATGGCGGATATGACCAGTGCCGAACGGGATTACCCCGGTGTGGAGGCGCTGCGTGCCGAGGAAATGCAGAACCTGGACTTGGCGCTGTGCCATGCACTGGAACAAAGCATTGCCTTTGTGCGCGAAAAAGGCAACCCACTGGACCCCGATACCGTTGCCGCACTGGATGATGCCCGCGCGGCCTGCACCCGATAAAGGGGCAGGCACTGCCTTTTGCGGGTGTGCCGTAACCGAATAAGATGAAAGACCAGTTCCCATCGTTTGAATAAAAGGGAGGAACGTTATGAGCGAGATCCGCAGGGTAAACACCGGCGATGCGCCGCGCAATGTCTACCATGCTGGTGACGCGCCGCGCACGGTGAACACCGGGCGTACTGTGAAAACAGGCAGTGCGCTGAATCAGGATGAGTACGAAGCTGCCCGCCGCCGTGCACAGCAGCTTGCCGCCAATAACACCCGCCGCACCCGCAGCTTTAACCGTGTGCAGCAAACCGATGTTGACCGCTACCGCGCCGCCCAGCAGAAAGAGCAGGAAGCCCGCGCCGCTGCTGCCCAGCAGCAGGCCCAGGAAGCCCACGCTGCCCGCGAAGCTGCCGCGCGCCAGCAGGCCCAGGCCGCTGCCCAGAGCGAGCAGCCCCTGACCCGCGCCCAGCGCCAGGCGTTGGAGCTGCAGCGCCGCGCCCGCAGCCAGAGCGCACAGGGGGCCATCCGCACCCAGGTGCGCCGGCTGGACCTGAACGAAACCAAAGGCAGCCGCGCACATTATGATATGAACGCGGATGCAGAGTATCAGGCGCGTGTGGCCCGCCGCGCTGCCCAAACGGCAGCCCAGCCCGCTGCACCCCAGGCCGCGCCGCAGCAGGAGGACACTGTTATGCAGGCTTCACGCAGCGCCGGGAAACCGGCAGCCGGAAGCGGAAAATCCGCCG
>OGPU01002394.1_pt1 | contig 13356 bp, 11 predicted proteins | sample 1552991 | NCBI WGS metagenome assembly OGPU01 (sample SAMEA2580296, study PRJEB22360) | human gut metagenome | biome: human gut; feature: human-associated habitat; material: faeces | place: Denmark | collected 2008/2010 | reverse complement strand
CAGCTGCGGATGAAGCAAAGCGAAGGATCCTCAAGCTGTACAGAGAGGATATCTCCAAGTTCGCCGCAGGATACGAAGAAAAGGTGTACGCAGTCTTCGACGGTATCCCGGGGCAATTGTCAAAGAAGGAGAAAAAGTATAAGCTGGCCTCCTTGGATAAAGACGCGCGTTTCAGAACGTACGAGGATTCGTTCATATGGCTCAATGAGGCAATGGTCGTCAATACTTGCTATAACTCCACCGATCCCAACGTAGGCCTTGCGCTCAGTGCGGACTATTCAATGCAAAAATGCTATATGGCCGATACCGGCCTGCTTGTCACGCACACTTTTATGGACCGATCCTTTACGGAAAACGAGCTTTATAGGGCGATACTGTTCGATAAGCTCAATATCAACGAAGGCATGCTTATGGAGAATATCGTAGCGCAGATGCTGAGACGCAGCGGACATAAGCTCTACTATTATTCGCGCAGCGATTCCGCGAACAGGGAAAACCATATGGAGATCGATTTTCTGATCACGGAAAATAAAAAGATCTCCCCCGTGGAAGTAAAATCCGCAAATTACCGTAAGCATTCCTCACTCGATAAGTTCAGAAAAAAGTTTTCGGGAAAGCTTGGCACTTCCTATATCCTCTATACCAAGGACGTCATGGAGAAGGAAGGGGTATGGCATCTGCCGCTCTATATGGCGATGTTCCTTTGATTATTACGGGAATGGAGAACAATAAATGATGAACCGTACAAACAAGACAGAAATAATAACAAAAGATGATATCAGGAATACGGAGGCGACGCTTTCCGATCTGCTTAACGTTTCACCTGATGTATGCGGGGATGACGAGACCACGGTGCTTGATCTTCCTGTCAGGTCCGAAAAACGCATTGCGGGTATTGGAATAAGGTACGTAAAGGAGCTCCTTTCGATAAAGCTTGGTAGGCTGCTTGCGATCGGCGGCATGGGCCTTGGCTCTCTGAATGATATAGCCGGCGCGATAGCAAAAAGGATCTCCGAAGCACCCGGTGATGACGGAGATGGCAGCAAAGACATACCCGATGCCCCTTTCACCTCGAACGCTCAGGCTGAATGCAATGAGCTGGGCCGCCCGGTCTATATCGAAGAGCTGGGGCTTTCCGTGCGCTCATATAATTGCCTTAAACGAAGCGGTATCACTGTCGTTTCCGATCTTGAAAAGCTGAGCAGGGACGAGCTGCTGTCGATCAAAAACCTCGGCGCGAGTTCTGCGGATGAGATCCTTAATGTTTTAAAAGATTTTGATCCGAAAGAGAAACTGGAAAAGCGGCTGGAGGCGGAGCAGGAGGAACGGGAACGTCAGGAGGAATGCTCCGCGCTCGCATCCGAGCTGTTCACCGCATACGGATGCGTTCCGTCGGAATGGAGCTCAATGATCCGCAAATGCTTAATAAAAGAGCCGGGTACCGGCATTGGAGGCGCGGTCATACGTCTTTACGAACAGACAGAACTGTTCGATCATTTGCGCAATTTGTTATTGAACTTGGTAGAAGCACATCAGGATAAGCTTGATGTCGATGAACTGACGACTCTGCTGCCGAAGCACCTGCAGGGCACGGATCTGGCGGACAAGGCAGTTGATTCTCTAAAGGCGGACGGCGCTGTCGCAATTGAAGACGGAATTATCATCCGGATCTATCCTTCGATCTCCGATTATGTCAAGCAAATAGAAGATGAGCGTATGAGAAGCGTTTGGAGCCTTAAGCTCGAAGGCCTCACGCTTGAGCAGATCGGCGAAAGGATCGGGGGGGTCACGCGTGAGCGCGTTCGCCAGATACTCAACAAAGCTCTTAAACAGCTTCCGAGGCTCCGCGAGGACAGGTATCTTTATATGTTCGGGAATTACTCCTTCTCGTACGAGGATCTCAATATCGCGTTCGGCGAGCCGGAATACGTTTTCAATTATCTTGACTTAGCCGCAGGAACGAAAGCTGCGGAGCGCAGACCCCTTTCGGAAGCGCTTGAAGACGAGAACATCAAAGAAGAGGACAGGCGCAATATCGAGCGGGCGGTCTTTAAGAACAGCGTGATGCTTGATGGCGTCAGGGTCGAAAAGGTCAGGCCCGAGCTCGTTAAAAGATTCATTAAGAGCCGCTGCAAGGAGGACACGCACATAGACGATCTGGCGGGAAGCTTCAACGCGGCAATGGCCGAGCTTGGAATAACCGATGAAAGGCTTTTCCTTCCTGAAACGAACACGGTCGAGAACCATCTCCAGAACGCGGATTACATCCTGTGGAAGAACGGCAGGAGCTTCCGCGCTTACGATATCGAGAGCAAGGATATCGACCGCCTGTGGAGCGAGCTCGATCTCGAGCAATACGAAGGCCTTGATATTTCCGCGCTCATGCTCTTAAGAAGCGAACCGGAGCTGATGCGCGAATTCGATATCCGCGATGAATACGAGCTGCACAATCTGCTCAAAAAGACGGCTGCCGGAAGGATCCGGGGACTCAGCTTCGGCAGGATGCCCATGCTCTCGGTCGGCAGCGCGTCGCGCACCGAACAGATGCGCGAGCTCCTCGTCGAGAATGCGCCGATAGAAGCCGATACGCTTTGCGGTCTGTATGAAGAGCTTTACGGCATGAAGGCCGAGGTCATAAAGGCGTATTATCTGAAGGAATTTGACAGGTATTATCATAACGGGCTGTTCACGTTCGACGCGGTCCGTATGCCGCCGTACGTTTTGAGCCGAATGAAAGAACTGCTTTCGAATGATTCCTATACGATAGCGGAGATAAAGAGCATATTCCGGCGCGAGTTCCCCGAAGAATCGCCGGAGGAGATCAACGCCTATAATCTCAAGGAACTCGGGTTCGCAGTCTATTCGGGCTACGTGATCGTGAACAGCTATTCCAACGCCCGCGAATATTTCCGCGCTGTGCTTACCGAAAACGAGATTACCGACCTGACGGGAGAGTGGGAAAGATTCGGGCGTTTCCCGACTTTCAGTCAGGAGGTCTACGCGTTGGAAGACCTGCGCACGATAACCGAGTACGAGCCTAACCGTTTCATCGGCATCGGGAAGCTGAACGAGATGGGCGTCACCAAAGAAGACCTTGACGACTTCTGCCGATCCGTGCGCGATCACGCAGGGAGGGGCGAGTATTTCACGGTAAAGAGCCTTTTAGGCTCCGGGTTCGATTCGCCCCTAGTTCATTCGGGCTTGGGAGAATACTTCCTTTCCTCCGTGCTTGCAAGCGGAGAAGAGGGCTTCCCGTATCAGCGAATGGGCGGCGTTAAGCTCTTTTGCTCAAGCGGAGAGCGTCCGTCGCTGCCCGCTTTCCTGCGCTCGATAGTCCGCAGACATGGGAGCATACTTATAGCAGACCTCGAGAACCTTTTAAGGGATGAATACGGGATCGAGCTCCCTCCCTATAAGCTGACGGAGCTCATAAAGGAATCGGGCACGGGCTACGACCCGATAACCCGCACAGCGTTCGACGCCTCCCGTTGAGTTTGCAAATTATTAACCGATCCCGCCTCTGCTGTCGCAAAAATGCGCCTGCGGAGGCGGTTTTTTGATGGAATGCCGATTGAAATTAATGTATAAATATGCTACAATAGTTACGACAGCAGCGATCAAACCTAATCGTTGTAATAATAATGTATTGGAGAATATAGAGTTATGTCAGAGTTTTCAACCACTTTTATAGTTGCACCGTATTCTGCGGAGGATGCAGATGTTCTATTTTCGCTGTGGTCTGCCGGTACAGTTGCTTTTTGTGATTCCGCTCAGACGGCTGGAGGATGCACGGAATGCGAAGGAGGCACAATCGAGGAGATAATGAAAGCTGTGGTCAAAGTCAAAACCATAATGAAGCAGGAAGATAATAATATAGATTTTAAGGTATTTGGAGTATCGGAAGGTTCAGGGGGCGAGGCGATCCCGTTCGAAATTAGAGCAAAAGGCCAATCATATCAACTTCGTTGTGATTTTGCTGTTCTTGAAGAAGACGATTCGGCGATAGATTTCCTCGCAGGTACCAACGATCTTGACAGTATCCCGCAACTGCTCGGCGAAAAGAAATTTGAATCGTTCCGTAAGGTGATCAATGGTGAATCGGATGAGAATTATGACGACGTCCTGATTTATGAAAACGACGGCTATGAAGATTGGCTTGAGAGCTGTATGGAAGAGTGATGCTGTGCATAACCAAATCTGGCAGATAATTGCTGCATTTGTCGTGTCAGAACATCACTTTTCAACTCCTAAAGCGGTTTTTAGCCGGAACGAAGCTTGCCGAAAAACAGTATTATATTAACAGCGAATAATCGTGAGCCCCGGGGAGCGTTCCCGGGGCTTTAACTATTTTCGTATCAAAGATCTATCCTCTCCCCGCCGAGCATTTCGGAGTACTCTTCGCGGCAGGTGAGGAATATGATCTGGTGCCGTTTCGCGCACTCCTTTATTATCTCGCATGAACGCTCCGCGCGCTCCGGATCCATATCGGTCAACGGATCGTCAAGCACTATCACGCCTCCCCCATCGGGAAAGAGATGATCGAGCACGGCAAGGCGGAAAGCGAGCGAGACGGTCTCCTTCGTGCCCTCCGAGAGCTTGCCGTGATCCATCGCACGGTCGCGGCTGTAAATATTCATGCCGAGCTTTGAAGGATCGGGGAAAACCGACGCTATGCTGCCGCCCGAAATGATGTTAAGGTATCCGGAAAGGCTCTCGGCTATATCGCGCATGGGCTCGTTCCTGACGCCCTTTTTCTGCTCTTCGAATACGCGCTTGATATTGAGCCAGTGATCGAGCAGGCGCTTCTTCTCATCAAAGTCACGCCGGGCCGTTTCAAGCTCGTCTGCGGGATCGCCCTCGGTATTCTCTATCAGGGTATAAAGCCTGCTTTCGGCGGCAGTCTTGTCCTTAAGCGCATTCTCACGCTCGCCTCGCCGGAACTCCATTGCGTTCTTCAGATAGGCAAGCTTGGATTCGGGATCCTTGATTTCCTTTAATTCATCGGGGATATCCGCGCTTTCCTCGGCTGCCCTTCTTGCCTTTTCAAGCTCCGCCGCGGTATCGAAGGCCTTTGCCTTCAGATCGGAAATGCTGCCGTATTCCTTCGTATAGCCGTCAAGCCTGGTCTCCCTCTCGGTTATGAAGCGCGAGACGTCATCTTTCCCACAGAGGGAAGTTATGTCCTTTTCGATCTCATCCGCAGCGCGAACGGGAACATCGGCGGATGCGGCGCTTTGGATCTCCGAAAACGTGTTCGTTCCAAGTATCGCGGAAAGGCGTATGCGTGCGGTATCGGCATTCGATCTCGCGGTATTGACTCGGCTCCTCAATGCGTCCATTTCCTCTATGCTGCTTACGGAGTATTTCCCGTATGCTGCATTGAGGCTGTCGCGCTCCTTGGTAATATCGGCTTCGATACTGACTGTATCGACGTCCGCGGGAGCAAGACGCATCTCCATCACTCCAGGGACGGTCACGTTCACAGCCTCGGTGATAGTGACTTCATCGCCGGAAAGGTCCAATAGCTCGCCGGTCCGCAGCGAGCGTACTTCAACGGTATTCCCTCCAAACATGCGGATCACAGCCGAGACGTTCATACCGCAGAGCTTGCTTTCAAGCGCGGCGATACGCTTTTCCGATGCGCGAACAGCACTGAGCTCCGCCGGATCCGGACAGAGTGTAGAATTGATAACGGTCTCCGCATCGGAGATCTCGGCGTTTATCAGCACCGCTTTGTCGTATTTATCCTTAAGTTCTCGGCGTTCCTTTTCATCCTTCAGAGCACGCGCCTTTATAAGCTCTGCTTCGAGCTGAGGCCATTCGTTTATGGCGAGGTTGAATTTGTCAAGATCGCTTTCGAGGCGGGAAACCGCTTTCTTTCGCTCGCCCATCAGCGTGAGCCGGCTTGCGAATTCGTTAAGATCGTTAAATTCCTTCTCGGCCTTTCGCGCTGCCTCGTCATTCCTTGAAAACGCCTCGGCGGTCCTGTCGGCCTCTCGTTCAAGGCGGTCCCTCTCGGCAATGACCGCTTTCGCGTCTTCAAGCGCATAATACGCCTCGTGAAGCTTGCCGAGCTCCTTTGCCCAGCGGCCGCCAAGCTTCTTTACCGGCACGCCCCTTTCAAGGTCCCAATGTTTACCTGAAAGCTCGGATATCTTTTTATCAATGGCTTCCTCTATCGCGTCGGTCGTTACGCCGCCCGTTTCAAGGAAAGCGAGGGAAGCGGCATTCAGGATATCCTGCTTTGCGTCAAGCTCGTCAGGCGAATCGAGGAGCGTTTTAAGCGCGTCGTCAGTGCCGCGCTGAGGGGAGAGCAGCAACTCCTTATAAACGCCCTCGCCGTATTTCAAGGCCTCTTTCAGAGCCTCGTTCACGGAATCCTGATCTTTTATTATCCCATCCTCGGTCGAGAGCGAGCAGCGAGGATCTGCGCCCCACTCCTTGGAAACGGTATAGCTCCTGCCGTCAGATTCAAAACGCAGCTTTCCGTCAACCGAGTCGCCTGCGAGTGAAACCCCGCGCTTCGCGGAGGGGAAATACTTTTCGATAAAGTCCTTGTTCGAACGCTTGTCAAGCTTGACGTTCTGAAAGAGGGTTCGTGATATAAGCCCCACGAGCGTGCTTTTGCCGCTTTCATTCGCGCCGACCACAACGTTCACGCCGTCGCCGAATTCCACGCTCCTGTCGCGTATACCGGCAAACTGATCGCATGAGATACTCTTCAGCTTCATTTATTTGCCCTCCTTCAGCGATTTTAACAGCTCGTATGTAAGCTGCGCCTCCTTCGGCTCACCGAGGAGCGCCTTCAAAAGCATGGCCGGGAACGAAGTCTCGGGAAATTCTGCGTCTATCAGCTCCTCTGAAATGAGCTTTGAAACCGCGCTGATGCTGTACGTGCCCTCGGTAAAACGGGAAAGCAGCCTTTCAACATCTGCCGGCAGAGCCTCGTATTCTTCCGCGGTCACGGCTCCCTCAAGTATTAGATCGACTGCGCTGCCCTCGGGCAGCCCGGCGAGCTCGCGCTCGATCTGCTCGATCGCTTCGCCCGCGCGAAGGGATATGCTCTTCCTGTAAAAACGTATATTGCCCGAAACGAATCGCTTTGCGCATACAGTTCGGTCTTCTTTAATTCCCACGATGAAGCAAAGCCCTTCTGTATTGCAGTTAACGTCTGTCTGAGCGTGTGTCCCCGCGTTCAGTATCCTGTCGGTTGGTGCGAGATCGTCGGTAAGCGACTTCGGAAACGGAACGTGCGTATGCCCGATGAGCCACACGTCCATTGGTATAGCTTCGAGCTCCTCCCTTTTCATAAGGAAGTATGCGCCCTCGTTATCTATAGTCTCGCCGGCAACGGCTCCATGGGCGATACCGATGCGGTATCCCGGTTCGGAGGCGACGTCCGCTTCCTTTATCCAGCCGAGGTTGTTTTCGCCCGGCGCGGAATGCAGGCTCGTGCAGTGGGCGGGGAACAGCGTCGCCTCGTACTCGCCGGCATTGACGCGGTAGGGGCGATACTCCGTCAGCAGCATGATATTGTCGTACTGCTTTATGGCCTCGGTGAAATACTGCCAGACCTTCGCTTCGGGATCGTAAAAGTCGTGATTCCCGGGCAGGACCGCTGCCGTTCCCCTGAACCTGGCAAGCGTTTCCACAATGCTTACAACGTCCTTTTTCGGTACGCGGGTGTTCTCGAACAGGTCGCCGGTAATTACGAAGAGCTCGCAGCCCTCGCGATTTGCCGCATCGACCATCGCGGGGAAAGCCTCCATACGCTTCGCAGCAAGCGCCTGAGCCTTCTCGTGGCTGGCGTATTTAAGGCCTATGTGGTTATCGCCTGTAACAAAGATTTTAAGCATATAGACTCCGTTTTCATCGGGCAGTTGGCCCTCGTTTTATAACTCTGTTTTGATCTTTTCCAAAGCCTTACGGTAAAACTCCAGATAACCGTCCGCTTCGATGCTCACCTTCTTCAGCCCATAAGCGTTAAGAAGGAGCTCCTGTTCCCGCGCGGTCTCTTTACTGTAATAACAGATCTTGCTGTTTGGGGAATTGCGCTTTTTGCAGCATGCGAGCCACCAGACGTCAAACTCTGCGGGGTCGAGACCAAAGCCGAGCATATATACGTCACCGAGCATGAAGTAGTCGATCCAACTCAAAGGCTTGTATTCTTCGGAAGTAGTTTCCGCTGTTTTGTATCGGCTCATCATCTTTCCCACGTAGCTCTGGATCTGCGATACGAGCTTTCCATAGTAATAATGGCCGATGATGATCGAGCTCGGTTTATACGCAATACCGTGGATATGCCAAACGTATTTGTCGGCTCCCGCATAAGGAAGCTTTGTGAATCGGTGCAGCATAAGGTCGTTGCTTCTGCTGATCTTATCTACGGAATAGAACGTGCTGAACCTGCTTGTTCCGCGGGAATAACGCGGCTCGATGGTTTTTTCAAGCTCGTATGTGTAGTTGGTAGTAATGATCTGATCGAAAGGAAGGGCAAGCACTTCGCCAAGAAACGATCTGTGCTCATCACACAGTTCCGCAGAAAGGAGCGTTTCTGCCATGCTGCTCATATTGCTGTTTATGTGATCGCCCGTTGCGGCTACTATCTGCAGAGTAGCGGGAAGCTTATCAAATACAGCCTTATCATATTCTATGCCGCTTTCAGACGCATACCCGGAAATGATATCGGACCATTTTGTGCCGTTCCAACAGAGGTTGATACCGTTCCCGAGGAAAAGCACTTTTGGACGGTTCCCGGGAGTTATCCCGGGCAGAGGCGTGTTCATATTGGGCATATGAAGCTCCTTATATATTAGATCATAAGGGAATTATAGCATGAAACCGGGCGCTTGTCAATGATTGCAGGAAAATAGGCGGAAGCTCCCCGGAAGAATAATCCTTCCTGTCGCAAAAATGCGCCTGCGGAGGCGGGTTTTTATCGGAAACGGGCTTGATATATATGTACTATTATGATACAATGTTTTGTGCCCGGGAAACCGGACAACTACACAGTCCGCGAACAGCGGCAGGGAGGAATATCAATGCAGGAAACCGGAAGATTTTGTGTTTTTTTTGACAGCGAAGAGCAGGCGAAAACCGCAAGCCTGATCATTCGAGATCTTTGTGAAAACAGATCAAGCGATCCTGATGGCAAGTTTGTCAAGGAATGGCTTGACCATATGGCTCCAACAGAGGATGGCCGTGGATTAATAATCAAAGATGACGCATACATACCGATGATGACGTACGAGGGGCTTGTGCTTGGGTTATGTATGGAGATCGCAAAGCAGCATCCGGATTTTGGCTTTGAAGTTTGGGCGAGCGGCGGAGATGACGAAGGCATACAGTCATTCAGCGAACACGGCACAAGCAGAAATTACGTGACCGGCTATGAATTCTCATATCACTGCGAGAAGGAATGTGTGGATGAACCCGATTATGATTCAATGGATTGGGAGGACTTTGACTATGATTTAGCGGAAACGAGGACGCTTTGCACTACCGTAGAAGGACGTATGGTCGACGGAGCTGTTCAGTTTACCATCGAAGAGCATGAAATCGACAACGACGATGAAGAAGCATATGATGATGAGGAAGATGATGACGACGAAGACTTCGAAGACGAAGAGGACGACGAAGAGTATTAAGCGATCACACCGAAAGCAATAAACATCCGAACGGCTAAGCCCCAGGGCATTTCCCGGGGCTTTCGCTTTGCCCGAGTGCCGTCCTGCCGCAAAAATGCGACAGGTCGAAGTTGCATTTTTACAACAGGATGGTATAATATACAGGTAAGACGGCAATAAAGGAGGTCGAAACATGAAAAACGACGGCAAGCTGCGGCTCCTGCGGCTTTTGGAACTATTGAGGGACGAATCGAGCCCGGAGCACCCCATTACCACGGCCCAGCTCGAAAGGCTTTTGAAGGAGCGCTGGGGTATGGAGTCCTACAGGATCACCATACAGAACGACATCGCCGCGCTCGTTTCGGCGGGTTACGGCATTGAAACGATCAAATCATCTCAGAATAAATACTTCATATCCGACCGCCTCTTCGAGCTTCCCGAGCTGAAGCTTTTGATCGACGCGGTCGAATCGTCAAAGTTCATAACCGAAAAAAAGAGCAAGGTGCTTGCGGGCAAACTCCTTAAGCTTACCGATAAGAACACCGCGGCGAGCCTTAAAAGGAATATCACCATTTCCGAAAGGATAAAGCCGCACAACGAGCACATCTATTATTTTGTCGACGCGATAAACGAAGCCATAAATGAAAAGAGGAAGATATCCTTCCTCTATTTTGAGTTCTCTGCGGCAAAGAGGCGCGAGCTGAAAAACGGCGGCATGCCCTACGTTTTCAGCCCGTATACGCTCACTTGGAACGGCAACTGCTATTATATGGTGGGTTGGTCGGATAAACACGGCAAGGTCGCAACCTTCCGCGTGGACCGCATTTTGAAAACGCCCACTGTTTTGGACGAGCCCGCCGTGCCGAAGCCGAAGGAGTACAGCATTGCCGAGTTCGCGGAGAAGGCCTTCAATCTTTATGACGCGGAGCGCACACGGGTCGAGCTTCTGTGCAACAAAGCCGCCATGAACTCCGTGCTGGATCATTTCGGCGAGGACGCGAAGACAAAGCGCGTCGACGATTCGACATTCCTCCTCACCGCCGAGGTCAGCCTCAGCCCGACCTTCTACGCATGGATATTCCAGTTCTTCGGAAGGATAAAGCTCGTTTCTCCTGCGCACGCCGTGGAAAAATACACGAAGATGCTGAAGGACGCCGTTGCCGCGCACGCGGAAGAGGAGGATACGCTGTGAGACCGTTTGAACCGTGGATGCTCGGCATAATAGACGAGGCCGGCTATAACGGCCTCACCGATGAGCATATTCAAAGAGTTGCGGATGAGATACTGAAAATGGGTATCACGAACGTCAGCCGCGCCGATTTCGAGCGCGCCTGCAGGCTGGCATTCGTCGCGCCGGAGAATTTCGGCGATGACGACATTGCAAGGCTCGAGGAGCTTTTGAACAGATAGCTTGCGGATAAATCCATGCTCCGCGAACGGGGCGTTGCCGGCGAGCGGCAGAAAAAGGAATTTATATGGACGACAATAAAGAAAAACTGCTTGATATTGCAAAAAGCATAATGAATCTTTCCAGGAACACGCTGCTCGTGAACCTGCGGTTCCTCGACCTCGCCCTCGGGCAGTTCCGGCTCATCCCGGCGGCCTGCGGCGGGCTGATGACGGACGGGGAGCACATCGTTTACGATCCGCGCTTCGTTCTGAAACGCTATGCGAAGGCGCAGGAGGTCCCTGTGCGGGACTATCTGCACATGGTCATGCACTGCGTATTCAAGCACATGTATATGGATCCGTCCCTCGATCGGGAATACTGGAACGTCGCCTGCGACATAGCCGTCGAGAACGCGATAACCGAGCTCGGTCTGCGCTGCGTAAGCACCGACGCGGAAGGGAAACAGGCGGAATACATCAACGCGATCAAGGGCGAGCTGAAGCTTGTCACCGCGGAAAAGATCTATGCCTTTTTGCGCGACGGGCGGGCCGACCGCGAAAGGCTCAAGAGCATCGCCGAGCTGTTCCGCTCCGATACGCACGAGCTTTGGTACATGACCGGGGATCAGGCGGAAGAAAAGCTCGGCGTTTCCCTTTCCGGCGGATCGGGAAGCGGCGATGAGCAGGAAGACAACGAAAACGAAGCGTCAGTTGCTTCATCCCGTGCGGCGATGGCCGAGGTCTGGCAGGATATCGCGGAGCGCATGCAGGTGGATATGGAGACCTTCGGCAAGCAGCGCGCTGACGCAGAACTTGAAGGAGGTAACGCGTGAAAAGTACGATTACGCGGCTTTCCTGAAGAAATTCGCCGTCATGGGCGAGGTCATGAGGATCAACGACGAGGAATTCGATTACGTCTACTACACCTACGGCTTGAAGCTTTATGATAAAATGCCGCTGATCGAGCCGCTCGAATACAAGGACGTGAAGCGCATCCGCGAGTTCGTGATCGCGATAGATACCTCCGGCTCCACCTCGGGCGAGCTCGTGCAGAAGTTTTTGCAGAAGACCTATAACATACTTATGGAGAGCGAGAGCTTCTTTTCAAAGGTCAACGTCCATATCATCCAGTGCGACGCCGATATTCAGGAGGACGCGAAGATAGCGAACCGTGAGGAGTTCGACCGGTACATTAAAACCATGCAGATCCGCGGTCTCGGCGGCACGGATTTCCGCCCGGTGTTTCAGTACGTGGACAAGCTGATCGCGGAAAAGGAGTTTATCAATCTCAAAGGGCTGATCTACTTCACCGACGGCTTCGGCGCGTTTCCCGCGCAAAAGCCAGGCTACGAGACGGCGTTCGTATTTATCGACAACGAGATAAATAACTATGAAGTTCCGCCGTGGGCGATAAAGCTCGTGCTGCGGAAGAATGAAATATAAGAAGACCGAAAGGAGATAAATCAATGTCAAACATCAACGATTTTGTGATCGAAAACGGAGTGCTGAAGAAATACACAGGCTCCGGCGGGGACGTCGTGATCCCGGAGAGCGTGACGAGCATAGGCGATGAGGCGTTCTCATACTGCAAGAGCCTTACAGGCGTCGTGATACCGGAGGGTGTGAAAATCATAGGTAAAAAAGCGTTCGCCGAATGTGATGAGCTTTGCACGATAATTGCCCCTTCGATGCCGCTGCAATACTTCATAGATGAAAAGCTCGACGTTCAGGCTGCTTGCGGCTTCCTTTCCGCGCGCGAGTTCTATACCGACCCGGATGAATGTGAAAAGTATAAAAAGATCTGCATGTCCAAGCGCAAAAAGCTATTAGCATTCATTTTCAAGCTGGACGACGCCAAAGCCCTTTCCTTCTATATCGACGAGAAAAAGGTCACGGCGAAGAACTTCGATACCGATTATTTCGTTCCCGCTCTGCAGGCCGGCGCGGAAAAGTGCAAGGCGCTGCTGCTCGAATGGAAGGAACAGCATTGAACAAAGAATTAATAACGAAAACCGGCGTTAACGATACAAATATCGCTCTTTTTGCAAAATCTGCTTCGTTAACCCGGCACATTGGTATTATCCAATATCGGCAGGCGGAAAAACGCATTAACAGTGGGGAGATTACAGCATGAACATCAAAGAAGCAAAAGAACAGATCAAAAACGCCATGACGGCGTATTTCACGAAGGATGGATTCGGCGGGTACGCTATTCCGATCGAAAAGCAGAGGCCGGTATTCCTGATGGGCCCTCCGGGCATCGGCAAAACGGCGATCATGGAGCAGATCGCCGCGGAGACCGGCGTGGGACTGGTGGCCTACACCATCACCCACCACACCC
>OGPU01002391.1_pt1 | contig 13375 bp, 10 predicted proteins | sample 1552991 | NCBI WGS metagenome assembly OGPU01 (sample SAMEA2580296, study PRJEB22360) | human gut metagenome | biome: human gut; feature: human-associated habitat; material: faeces | place: Denmark | collected 2008/2010 | reverse complement strand
TGAGGAATTGCAGGGATTCCGCAATCAGCGTATTGACCTCCAGATACAGATGCCCATGCTGTCGCGCGTTTTCCAGCGCACAAATCATCGCACCGTGGATACGAACCGGGTCGTGCGGGTCGCCGCCGGACTTGCGGATGATCGTATCGACGCGCCTGAATCCAAACCCGGATATTTCACAGAGCCGGAACGGGCTTTTTCGCAGGATATCCGTGCAGGCGGGGCCGAAATGCTGATAGATCTTCATCGCCGTCACTGGCGTGACCTGAAACGGTGTCAGCAGCTCCATAATATCCCGCATGGCACGGCTTTCTGCGTAGCACGTCTTGATCTCCTCCAGCTTCTGCTCCGTGATGCCGCGGATCTCCAACAGTTTCTCCGGATGATATTCCAGCACATCGAGCGTATCTGTGCCGAACCGCTGGACAATGCTTCTGGCTGTACTTTCTCCAATGCCTTTGAGAAGCCCCGATGAAAGATAGCTCAGAAGTCCTTCCGTTGTCGGCGGCACAAGCTCGTGCCAGTGCTCCACATGGAGCTGCAGGCCGTACTTGCCCTCTTTCCAGTCACCCTCGATCTCCAGCTTGACGGAATCCGTCTGCGGCAGTCCATAGCCGACAGCGGTGAACCGAAGCATCCGATCTCGGAACGTGTACTGGGAACGGGCTTCTTCCGGTACGGAGGGATCATCCGTGCGCATCCGAAGAATGGTGTATTTGCTGGCTTCATTGAAGTAGATGAGCTTATCATAGGCTGCAATCATTCGTTTTTTCACCTCACTCAAGCGGCGGGCTGCGCCGCGATTTTGATGCTGAACCGTCTGGATTCCGACGTTTCCACAAACTGCTCGTAAATCTCCGGGTAAACCTCCCGCAAGCGAACCAGATTATCCTTGGAGATGCCCTGCCTGCGAATGGGATTGTAGGAGATAACGTAGCTTTGTTCACCGTCCGCGCAGGTCGCGCAGTCTTTACCATCCAGTTCGCTGACAAGCAAGCCTTTGAGCTGCTGCATCTGCGTATCCAGCTGTGTGACCTGTTTTGCAAGCGCGTTTTTCTCCTCCTGAAGCTGCAAATACTGGTGGATCTGCGTGACCTGCGGTGCGCCGAACGCTGTCGGTGGCAAATCTCTCCGGTCAATGCCTTTCCATCTCTGCAAACTCTGCAAGATAAGGTCGCCGCTTTCCGTATAGTCCGGCGGGCATTGCTTCTGGACATTGTCATTCCAGAACGTATCCTCCAGCGCGATCAGCTCCGACTCATAGGCATAGTCCCGGTCCAGATGCCGGATGATGACCTCATCCTCATTGTTTCCATACAGGCAGCAGAAGTAGACCCTGTCCAGATTCATGACTGACATATAATGCCGACCCTGAGATTCGTAGTACACCGGAACGATCTCCTCGCCGTTGTACCACCAGTTTTCTCGGGCGTTATAATTTGTCGTCTTGATCTCCAGAATGGCATTGCTGCCGTCCGAAAGCTCCGCAAGGTAATCCAGATCCGCCAGCATCCACGGATACAGCGGGTGCTGGAACATGACCTTCCGCTGAAAGATGCGCAGGCCGGTTTTCTTCGCAAAAATCCGCGCAACCAGATCCTCTAGCAGATGTCCCATCTCCAGCGCGACCCAGTTTTCATCCATGTCCGCCTTTACAACATTCAGCTTGTCATAGTACAGATCCCGTGCTGTCCGCCAGGGCGAAATGCCGAGGATCGCCGCAGCGTCGCTGCCGCCGATGCCCCGCCGTCGATAGGACAGCCATTCTTCGCTACTCAGATTACTTGTATCTACTAACTCCTGCGGCTCATACTTCAGCCACAACACCATTCTTTTCTCCCTTCTTCCACACCCGCAGCCGTACCACACGCTTCCGCTTGTGAACCGCTCTGCGATGATACGCCGCAGACTGTCGCTGCCGTCCTCCGGGACGCCATTTCTTTCGTGATTTCATTTGGTTACCGCCTTTCTCAAAAAATATATCCTCAAAGCCTTTCGGCATTTGGGCAAAAAAAGAACGAGAACGCTCAGCGGCGCAGTTTTTCTGCGTCGCGGTCATTCCCGCAATCTGTGGGCGTTGCGCCCAAAAAGGAAATCCGGCAGAAACCTGTCCTGCGGACATGGCAATTCTACCGGAAATCGTAAAAGCCTGACAATACGTGTGCAAGTCGGAATACTCCGAACGCTGCGGCTGTCGTGCCACAAGCGGTATGCACAAATCTCAATTACAAGGCAACTTTACCACAAGATATTGTGGTTGTCAAGGAAAGGGCAGCTTACGGCCACTCGGATGTCAGTTCTTCCCGGAGATATTCATACTCCGGAAGCTGCTCAAAATACGGCTGCCAACGGCGCACGATCTCAGCGCGCTCCAACGGGTCTGCTGTTTCTATGGAATGTTCGTTTTCTGTCAGCAGGAGCACATCCAGCGCAACATCCTCCAGCATGAGTCTGCACAGTTCCGCTGCCGTATCGATGCGCCGGGCGGTATCCACATAGTTATAGTCCGGCGAAATATCCAGCAGGACGTATCCTACCTTGTCCGACCAGACAAGGTCAAAAGCGTCGCTTTCCTTCAGCCGCTCCGCAAACACCGAGATCACCCGATCCAGCTTCTGTTTTTCCTGTTTTGTGTAGATCATGATAAGTACCTCCTATATGTGTTTGATCCGCCACAAATCATAGCATATAAAATATTTTTCCTCAGCTGTGCAGAAAAAGTCGAAGCGGCCCCTATTTTTTAAGTGTAAAGACTCTCAAGCATTGCACCTTGACAACTGAACACCCATCTGGCAGGGAGATACAGCAGCCGCGGACAGTATGCGATGATATGAGCGTACCCACGGTCCAACGCTGCACAGCAGCGACTGCAATACGCGCTCTTGACCGGAGCGTAGGAACGGACTGCCAGATGGCTTATAAAACAAAAAACAGCCTTCTCATTATTTCGAGAAAGGCTGCATCAAATAAAATCGAGGTATTTATGAACGAAGAAGAATTAAAAAAAGATCAGCTTCCTCAGATTCTACATGTAAAAGACCTGCAGGTATTGCTCTCCATCAGCCATAACACGGCCTATGAACTAGTGCGTTCAGGGAAAATCAGAAGCATCCGAATTGGGCGCACATATAAAATTCCTTTAGATGCTTTCAACGAGTATCTGCGCAACGGCTGAAGCATATCATCTTGTGATTTGGGTTCATTCGTGGTATGATTGATTTGTACCTGCTATGCGGCATCGAAAGGAGCGTATTTATGTCGCAAAGCAAAGCATCTGGAAGAAAGTCTGTAGCTGGAATGGGCTCCATCCGAAAAAAGGAGAAAGTCATAAACGGAAAAGCCTACACCTACTACGAAGCACGTTATACCGTCGGGATTGATCTCGGCACAGGCAAGCAGATTCAAAAAAGTATCAGCGGAAAAACACAGCGCGAGGTTGCTAAGAGATTAAAAGAGATCACAACGTCGATCGATACCGGCACCTACCTGCCCTCCTGTAAACTGACAGTTGGTGAATGGCTGAATACCTGGATCTCAGAATATACTGCAGACTGGAAGCCGCTCACAGTCAGCAACTACTCAAAGCAAATCAAGAAGCACCTAATTCCGCGTCTCGGCGCTGCAAAACTGGAAGATCTGGACACACATACAATTCAGCTCTTTTATAACTCCCTTACAAAATCAGGGCTGGCGCCGAAAACAGTAAAGAACATACATGGCGTCCTCCATGCCGCTTTAGAGCAGGCAATTTCAAATGGTTACATCAGTAAGAACCCAACCGCCGGCTGCAAACTCCCCAAAGTCGTTCGGCCGGAAATCAAGCCCTTGGAGCCAGAGGAAATCGCCCGAATGCTGAAAGAGGCAAAGAAGGACGCATACGATAACCTGTTTATCGTTGCGATGTTCACAGGTATGCGTCAAGGTGAGTTGTTAGGTCTATCCTGGGACAACGTTAATTTCAAGACCGGCCAGATCACCATCAAGCAGCAGCTTCAATGCAAAGACGGCGTTTACTTTCTGGAAACGCCCAAGAGCGGAAAGTGTCGAGTGCTATCCCCGGCCCCAGTTGTAATGGAAGCTCTAAAAGATGAGCAGCAACAGCAAAATGCAAACAAGCAAATTGTCGGAGCAGCCTGGGAAAACAAATGGAATCTTGCGTTCACGGATGCACTTGGTAAAAATCTTGTTCGCCGAACGGTTGTAAAACACTTTAAAGCAGTGATTGAAAGAGCAAATATTCCCTCAGATGTGCGCTTTCATGATCTGCGTCACAGCTTCGCAGTAACCTCATTGTACTCTGGCGACGACGTTAAAACAGTGCAGGCTAATTTAGGTCATGCTACGGCACAGTTTACACTTGATGTCTACGGGCATGTCACGCAGAAAATGCGGCAGGAAAGTGCCATGCGGATGCAAGCATTTTATAACCATCTGGAAGTATAATCAACCACCTGTTACCTGCTCCCGATAAGGGGGAAAAATGGGGGAAATTTTTTGGGCGTTACATTTTCCGAACTTTTTCAGTTGAAAAGTGTGTAGAAGCAAAGAAAATAGCCAGTAATCAGAACAATTACTGGCTATTTACTGGCAGGGGCACAAGGACTTGAACCCTGAGCCTACGGTTTTGGAGACCGCCGCTCTACCAATTGAGCTATACCCCTATGTATTTATATTTAAAGGCGGAAGACCTGAAAAATCTGGTGGGCCTTCAGGGATTTGAACCCGGGACGATCCGGTTATGAGCCGGAGGCTCTGACCAACTGAGCTAAAGGCCCATGAAAATCACGGGTGCATTCAATCACCACGGGTGATATTATAGCATCGAACCAGACGCATGTCAAGCGATTTCTTTGGAAAGTGGAGCAAAATATTGATGCCGTCCGGGACTTGCAAATTTGGCACGGATGGATTACTATATAGAATATAAAAAAGGAGGAAACGCCATGAACGCGGAACAGATTATGAAAATATTTGCGGATACGGCCTATATCCGCACCGGCGGCAGCCCGGAGGAGCTGCGCACGGCACAGTATTTGCAGGATAAGATTGCCGGGCTGGGGCTGAAAGCCGAGATCGTGCCGTTCGACGTGCCGATGTCCAGAATACAGGAGGCGGTTTTGCAGGTGGACGGCGTGGAAGTGACCTGCAAGGGCTACCTGTGCGCAGAAAGCGGGGAGGTGGATGCGCCTTTCTATTATCTGCGGGATTCCAGCCCCTACGCGCTGAGCAAGTGCCGGGGGAAAATCGTGATGATCGACGGCTATCTGGGCTACTGGGTCTACCACGATCTGCTGGAAAACGGCGCGGATCTCCACTCCATCCAGGAGATGCTGGGACACGCGGACATTTCGTCCACCCAGATCTATGCCCAGTTGGTCAACCAGAAGCTGAAGGAAACACCAATTACGCCGACCGGGACATCGACCAGCGGGAGCTGCGCTCTTACGTCCACAACGGAAACCGAATTCCCGGCGTGAACATCAACGCAAAGGATGCGGTGGAGATGATCCGCAGAGGGGCTTCCACGGCGAAGATCACGCTGAAGCAGGAGGAGTATACCGGCCAGTCCCACAACGTCGTTCTGGACATGCCGGGGCAGGTGGACGAGTATATTGCCTTCACCGCCCACTACGATTCCACATCCCTGTCACAGGGCGCTTATGACAATATGTCCGGCTCTCTGGGAATTCTGGGTATCGCGGAGCATTTCGCGGCGCACCCCCACCGTTACGGCCTGCGCTTCATCTGGTGCGGTAGCGAGGAGCGGGGACTGCTGGGCTCCAAGGCGTACTGCGCCGACGAGGAGAAGCTCAAAAACTGCGTGCTGAACATCAATCTGGACATGATCGGCTGCATTATGGGCAAGTTTATCTCCTGCGTCACCGGCGAGGAAAAGCTGTGCCATTATATTTCCTATCTGGGCGACGAGCTGGGCTTCCCGGTGGAGGTGAAGCAGGACGTGTATTCCAGCGACTCCACGCCCTTCGCCGACAAGGGCGTCCCGGCGGTGTCCTTCGCCCGCATCGCGCCCCCCAATACTGCCACCATTCACAACCGCTATGACACCATGGCGCTGATGAAGGGCGAGCAGATGGTGCTGGATACGGATTTTCTCATTGCCTTTGCGGAGCGCATGGCGAACGCTGCCCGGTGCCCCGTAGCCCGGGAGATGCCGGAGAACATGAAGGAAAAGCTGGACATCTATCTCTGCCGGAAACGCGCGCCGAAGCAGTAAAAGCAATCAAAAACAGAACTTTAACAGTAAGGGGCTTCCTCCCAAAATTGAGGAAGCCCCTTAAATATCGATACTTATTCCGGTACGATTCAGAGCGATGTTCATAGATTCGTTTCCAAAACGGGTGAAAATCCAAAGGAATCGCCGCAGAAAACACCGGGAAAAGCGGCGATTTGTCAAAACGACGAAAACAGGACATAATTTATTCACAAGTTTGTGTTGTCTTCTGTATTGTATTATTTTTGGAAAATGTTACAATGAACTTGTACTTTTCCACCGGCGCTGCCGGAAAACTAAAAAGAAAGGTCGATACTATGTTAGAGAAAGTTTTCAAGCTCTCCGAGAACAAGACCACCGTCAAGACTGAGGTCGTGGCTGGCCTCACGACGTTCATGACGATGGCCTACATCATCGCGTTGAACCCGAACCTGCTCACCGGCTTCGGCGCCGCCGGACAGGATCTGTGGAACGGCGTGTTCCTGGCAACCTGCATCGCGTCTGCCATCGGTACGTTCTGCATGGCGTTCCTGGCCAACAAGCCCTTCGCAATGGCTCCCGGTATGGGTCTGAACAGCTTCTTTGCCGTGGTCGTCGGCAACATCGTTGCCATGACCGGCATGACCTACGTGGCTTCCTTCCAGGCCGCTCTGGTCATCATCCTGCTGGAGGGCATCGTCTTCGTTGTCCTGTCCATCTTCAACGTCCGCGAGAAGATTGTGGAGGCCATTCCCCTCGGCATCCGTCTGGGCATCTCTCCCGCTATCGGCCTGATGCTGATGAATATCGGCCTTGGCTCCAACGTGGGTGTCTATGCAGAGGGCAACGGCTTCACCACTCCCTTCTATGTCATGCGCGACTTCTTTGGCGCACTGACTCCCAGCTACCTGCAGAATAACATGGGCGACACCGGTTTCGCCACCATGATCCTGACCGTCGTGACCATGTTTGTCGGCCTGTTTGTCATCCTGGCGATGTCCAAGAAGGGCATCAAGGGTTCCGTGCTGTACGGTATGCTCGTCGCTTCCGTGATTTACTGGATCGGCTCCTTCGCCTTCCTGCACACCAACCCCTTCGCCTCCCTGGCTACCGCTTCCTTCCTGCCTCCCTTCGCCGATATGGCCAAGGTTACCCTGTTCAAGTTCAACTTCGCCGGCTTCATGGAAATCGGCTGGTTCACCGCCATCACCCTGATCATCACCTTCTGCATCATTGACATGTTCGACACCATCGGCACTTTGGTGGGCACCGCCTCCCGTGCCGGCATGGTGGACGAGAAGGGCGATATGCCCAACATGAAGGAAGCTCTGCTGTCCGACGCCATCGGCACCATCGCCGGCGCCTGCACCGGTACTTCCACCATCACCACCTTCATCGAGTCCGCTTCCGGTGTTGAGGCCGGCGGCCGCACCGGTCTGACTGCTGTCGTCACCGGCCTGCTGTTCCTGGCCTGCATCTTCATCGCCCCCATCGCTGCCATCATCCCCGCCGCTGCCACCTCCGCTGCTCTGATCTACGTGGGCATCCTGATGCTCCAGGGTCTGAAGCGGGTCGACTTCGACGATATGGATCAGATGGTTCCCGTGGCGCTGATGCTCATCGGTATGCCCATCTCCGGCTCCATCGGCCACGCCATCGGCCTGGGTCTGATTTCCTACACCATCATGAAGATCTTCGGCGGCAAGGCCAAGGAAGTTTCCGTCCTGACCTACGTGATCTCCGCTCTGTTCCTGGTGAAGTTCTTCCTGGCTGTGTAATTAAGAATGCAAAAATGAATTTCCGCCCGAAAGAAGCTTGCTTCTTTCGGGCGGTTTTCCGTTTCCTGACCGGATGATTTCCATCAAAAAAGGCGAACCGTATGAAACGGTTCGCCTTTCGCAATCGATGGTGCTGCAATTACAGGTCGCAGTTGCCCACGGTTCTGGGGAAGGGGAGTACGTCCCGGATGTTGCCCATGCCGGTGAGGTACATGACGCAGCGCTCAAAGCCCAGACCGTAGCCCGCGTGACGGGCGGAGCCGTACTTGCGCAGGTCGAGATAGAAGGCATATTCCTCAGGCTTCATGCCAAGTTCTTCGATGCGGTTCTTCAGGATGTCGAAGTTGTCCTCACGCTGGCTGCCGCCGATGATCTCGCCGATGCCGGGAACCAGACAGTCCATAGCGGCCACGGTCTTGCCGTCGGGATTCAGCTTCATGTAGAACGCCTTGATCTCCTTGGGGTAATCCGTGACGAAGACGGGCTTCTTGAACACCTTTTCCGTTAGGAAGCGCTCGTGTTCGGTCTGCAGGTCGCTGCCCCAGTGGACGGGGTACTCAAATTCATCGTTGTGCTTTTCCAGCAGCGCCACGGCGTCGGTGTAGGTGATGCGGCCGAATTCGTTGTGCAGGACGTTGTGAAGACGGTCAAGCAGTCCCTTGTCGATGAACTCGTTGAAGAAGTTCATTTCTTCGGGGGCGTGCTCCAGAACGTAAGAGATGATATACTTGATCATGGCCTCGGCCAGCTCCATATCATCCTCCAGATCGGCGAAGGCGATCTCCGGCTCGATCATCCAGAATTCGGCGGCATGGCGGGTGGTGTTGGAGTTCTCCGCCCGGAAAGTGGGGCCGAAGGTGTAGATGTTGCGGAAAGCCATGGCAAAAGTTTCGCCGTTAAGCTGGCCGGAAACGGTCAGGTTGGTGGGCTTGCCGAAGAAGTCCTGCGTATAATCGACCTTGCCGTCCTCGGTCTTGGGGACGTTGTTCAGGTCAAGGGTGGTGACTTGGAACATTTCGCCCGCGCCCTCGCAGTCGGAGCCGGTGATCAGGGGCGTGTGGACATACACAAAGTCCCGATCCTGGAAGAACTGGTGGATGGCCATGGCGGCGAGGCTGCGGACGCGGAACACCGCCTGAAAGGTGTTGGTGCGGGGACGCAGATGGTTGATGGTGCGCAGGAACTCCATGGAGTGGCGCTTGGGCTGCAGGGGGTAGTCGCCGGTGGAAGGGCCTTCCACGGTAATGCTCTCGGCCTGAATCTCAAAGGGCTGCTTGGAGTCCGGGGTGAGAACCAGCGTGCCGCGAATGATCAGAGCGGCGCCGATGTTGATTTTGGAAATTTCCTGGAAATTTTCCAGGGCGTCGTTATACACCACCTGCACGGGGGTGAAATAAGTACCGTCGTTCAGGACGATAAAGCCAAACTGCTTGCTGCCCCGGCGGTTTCGCACCCAGCCGCCGACGTTCACTTCGACGCCGGCATATTTTTCGGTGTTTTTGAACAGATCGCGGACGGTAATCAAATCCATATGGGTGTCCTCTTTTCTCGCAGAAAGTATAAGGAAGAAATCACCGAAAGCAATCGCCGATTTCTTCGAAGTCGCATTAAGTATACGTCAATTAGGAAGATTTTACAAGAGGAAAATAAATTTTTTGTGAAAAATATCGATACAAGGAATTCTTAAGTGTACATTTGCGGCATTTTGTGATACAATACCATGAGTTTCGATAAAGGAGCGGATGATTCGTGGGCACGACCTCGGGCAAACAAAAAACACGGCGGCGTATACATTTTCTTTTCCTGCCGCTGTCCTTCTTTCTGGTGGAAGTGTTTGCCTTTCTCTTTTTATCCCTGAATACGGAGGAGTTCCGGTTGGCGCAGCTCTGGCCGCTGGCTTTCGGCGCTTTGTGGGCGGCGATTCTGAGCGGCTTTGTCAGGCTGTTCCCGGCCAAGGCGGGGAGAGTGGTGTACGGTATTTTGTATTTCGTCGCCGCAATCTACGCCGCTGTGCAGACAGGGTATTTTTATCTGTTTTCCGAGATGATGTGGCTGTCGGATTTCCGCTATGCGTCTGAGGGGTCGGACTATTTTTCCGTCCTGCTGAGCTACCCCATCGGCTGGTGGCTGGGACTGGCGGCGCTGGCGGTGCAGGGTATCGTGATTCTGGTGAAATTCCCAAGGTGGAAGCAGAAATGGTCAACCGGAATCGCGGCTGCGGCGGTGGTCATCGCCGCGTCGGTAGGAGCGGCCTGCCTGCCGCAGGCGGTGTTTGTGCAGGACGGCAACATCCGGTACGCTTCCTCCGACTACGGCAGAGTCCAGTCCGCTGAGGCGGCCTATGACAACATGTTCAATGCCCACCGGCTGTATCAGGTCTGCGGCCTGTACCAGACGCTGGAAAAGGACATCTACAAAAACGGCATCTACCCCCTGACGCCAAGCTACGCCGCGGCGCAGAAGGCAGGGAAAGCGGAGATCAACGCCTATTTTGCCGACCGTACCGTGGGCGGCGACAACGAAATGACCGGCCTGCTGGAAGGGAAAAACGTGGTTCTGGTGCTCATGGAGTCCATGGATGACTGGATGATCGGGAAGTACACCCCCACGCTGGAACGGCTCATGTCCGAGGGTATTTCTTTCACCCACTTCTACACGCCGGGCTACGGCGGCATCCGCACCTTCAATTCGGAGTTCTGCGTGAATACCGGATCGTTCCTGAGCAGTCAGGGCGGCTATGCTTTCGACTACATCACGAACACCTACCGCCAGTCCCTCGCCAGCCTGCTGACGCAGGAGGGGTATTCCGCCAAGACCTTCCACTATAACGATCCCAGCTTCTACAGCCGCGGCGTGTTCTCTCCCGCCATGGGGTATTCGGAATACGTCTGCTACGGGGACTACATCGGCGCGGACGAGGAAGACCTTCTGTATGACGATCAGCTGCTGTTCGACAATCCCGGCCTGAATGCCGAATTCTTCCGGGAGGGACAGCCGACCCTGAACTTTATCATCACCCGTTCTGCCCATCTGAGCTACAAGTACAATGAAGTTCTGAGCTATTGGGCGCTGAAAAAGTACCCGGAATTCCGGGGGCTTACGGGCAATGAGGAAACGGACTGCGCCTATCTCAAGGCCAAGCTGGTGGATGATCTTTTTGCCCGGCTGCTTCAGGAGCTGGAGGACAAGGGGCAGCTTGACAATACCGTCATCATTGGCGTTACCGACCACTACACCTACGGCTACAAGGACGAAGCGTCCCTGTACGCCCTTTCAGGGGTGGACGACGCCCTGCTGCTGGAAAAGACGCCCTGCTTTATCTGGAGCGCGGATTTGCAGCCCATGAAGGTGGACAAGACGCTGAACACCTCTGACCTCCTGCCCACGATGCTGAATCTTCTGGGCGTGGACAGCCCCTATGATTACATAGGCCGGGACGCCTTTGACCCCACCTATGAGGGCTACGCACTGTTCTCCGACGGCAGCTGGATATCCGGAGATATCGCCTACGACGCGGGGACAAAGCGTGTTCTCAGCATCACCGGCGGTGAAGCGGAGGCCAGCAGCGAAACCCTTGACGCAATGGCCCAAAAGGTGCAGCAGTTCGTGCGGATCAACAATCTGATTCTGGATACGGACTACTATAAGGACAACACAGCGGCAAACTAAAAACAGGCTCCCCTCCGACAGGCGAAAGACCGTCGGAAGGGAGCTTTTTCTTATCCCAGATATTTTTCCAGACACACAAGCTGCACATTGGGAATGCCGTTGAAGATGCACTGTACGATGCCGACTTCCTCGTATCCCAGCGTGTGGTACAGCTTTCGCGCCCGCTTATTTTTCACGTTGGTGTCCATGCGCAGAGCAGGGCAGCCGTGCTGTTTTGCGTAATCCTCATAGTATGCGACGAAAGCGCGGCCATATCCCTTTCCGCCTTTCAGTGGGTCAACCACAAGGCAGTGCAGTACCATGACCTCGCGGTCTTCCGCAGCGTGCTTCCATGCTGCGTCTTTGTACTCGTACACCTGCGTCTGGTTGATGACGGCGGCGGCAACTACATTTCCGTCATCCAACATGACGAACAGATCGCCTCGCTCCAGAGCGGCTTCTGCCGTTTTTCGGGTGGGGTAGACGCCGCGAATCCAGCCGATGGTGGAAAGCCCCTGTTCCTCGCTGTCATGAATGCGGTCGTAGATTTTTTCGATGCTGTCAATGTCAGCTTTTTGTGCTTTCCGTACATTCATCAAGGATGACCCCTCTTTCTGATACTATTTCCTGATTAAAATCTTAATTTTAATCAGGAAGGCATCGCCTGACGGCGCTGCCTGTTTTGTGATTTATAAGGAAAGAAATCACAAAACAAGTCTCATATGAACTCCATGCCCTTCAGGCAATTAAAATCTTTTTTAAAGATTTTAATTGGAGTTCAGTATTATATGGCGGCAAATCGACGTTTGCCGTGCTGTTTGAGCGGCATTATAGCATAGCCTGACGGTTTAGTCAACGGCACAGACGGGGCAAAAAATGTCCGCCGGGAGAATGCTTGACAGGAAAGACTTTATCTGTTATCATTGGTGTATGCACCGAATAGCCTTCGGAAAGTTCACAATGGGGTACCCCGATGCAATCCCCGACTGTCTGCCCGACGGGTACGGGTAAGGACGAGAAAGGAGAACGTACATCCAATGAAAATGAGAAGACTGATTTCCGCGATCATCGCGCTGCTGCTGGTCGTGAACCTGTCTGTGACCGCGTTTGCGGCGGAATGGTATCTGGAGGACGGCGACATTACCGTCAGCGCCGGAGACAGCGGCCAGACGGTGTCCCAGGGAAGCAGCACAGACGTTGCGGATAATGCTCCTGTCATCAAGCAGCGCGACAGCTCTAAGACAACGGACAGCACCATCACCATATCCACCTCTGACAATGCAACGGCAAACGTCACCATTCAGGATATCAACATCAGCAGCACAGGCGACGCCATCGACGTGGGCAGCTCCAGCGCGAACATCACACTGGAGGGAGACAACAAGATTTTCTCCGAAAGCGGCTCTGCCCTGCATGTCTCCGACGGCGATGTGACCATCACCGGCAGCGGCTCTCTGAAGGCCGAGATCGGCGATAATGAAGATAATTATAACGATAACGCCAAGATCGGCAGCCACGAGGATGAAGACATGTCCGGTAAAATCCATATTACCGGCAGCGCCACCGTCACCACGGAAGATGACGGGGAAGATCATTTCTATGGTGACGGTGCAGGCATCGGTTCCGGCTATAACGGCAATATGTCCGGCAGCATCACCATTGACGAAAACGCAAAGGTCAACGCCTTCAGCCAGGAGGACGGTGCGGGTATCGGCTCCGGCGAAGACGGCAATATGTC
>OGPU01002386.1_pt1 | contig 13377 bp, 10 predicted proteins | sample 1552991 | NCBI WGS metagenome assembly OGPU01 (sample SAMEA2580296, study PRJEB22360) | human gut metagenome | biome: human gut; feature: human-associated habitat; material: faeces | place: Denmark | collected 2008/2010 | reverse complement strand
GACAAGGAGGAGAGGATGAACGAATTCTTGAAATCATTGGCAGAAGCGGTTGCGGACAAGCTTTGGCTTGCACCTGTTATTGCAATTGTTTCAGGCGTGTTGACCTCGCTCATGCCGTGCTCATTGTCAACTATACCTTTGGTGATAGGTTTTGTCGGCGGGCAGGATTTGCCGCAGAACGGAAAGAGTTCGCGCCGTGCATTGCTGTTGAGCATTCTGTTTGCCGTTGGTTCAACCGTAACTTTCTGCATTCTCGGAATGCTTGCTTCAGCACTGGGCGGGCTTTTGGAACGCGCCGAAACCGTCCTTCATTTTGCGATGAGCATATTGCTTGTGCTGATGGCACTTCAGATGTGGGAGGTAATTCGAATCATTCCTTCCGGCAATTCGGTGCTGGCAAAAAGCCGTTTAACAGGCGGCGTCGGTGCGTTCATATCCGGAATAATTGCCGGATTGTTTGCTTCGCACTGTGCGCTGCCGATAGTTTTTGCTTTGATGGCGATTGCTGCTGATGCGGGCGGTGGGAATGTTCTGTTCGGATTTATTCTTTTGCTCCTGTTTTCGGCAGGACATGCAGTGCTGTCTGTGGCGGCAGGCACAAGCGTTGGCTTTGTTCAAAGATTAACTTCAAATGCAAAGTATGAAAAAATAAGCAGAGCAATTCGCATTGTACTCGGCATAATTATCATACTTGTTGCGCTTTATCTCGCGTATGAAGGGCTGACAGAGTGCCTTGCACATAATGCGGCGTAAGAAAGTATCGGTTTCAGATATATAAACAGGCAAAATAAGCCCGTGCTGCCGACGGGGGAAGGGAATTCAAAAAGATGTATTCCGCAAATTGTAATGATTCAGTAAGCGAAACAACAAGAGCTTGGGCGGAGATCGATCTCGGCGCGCTTAAGCATAATTTTGAATATGCAAAAAAACGTTCCGACCGCAGGGTTATATGCGTTCTGAAAGCGGATGCGTACGGACACGGCGCGGTTAAATGCGGGCAATTCCTTCAGCGGAACGGAGCTGAAATGTTCGCGGTTGCGGCGCTGAGCGAAGCTGTCGAGCTGCGTGAGAACGGCATCACAATTCCGATTCTGATACTCGGTTACACCGCTCCCGAATATGCTGAAACCCTCAGCAGGCTGAATATTGAACAGACCGTTGTGGACGAAGCTCATGCTGCTGCGCTGAATTGTGCGGCAGGCAGGCTCGGGGTCAAGGTGATGGTCCATATCGCACTTGACACGGGTATGTCACGCATAGGCATATTCGCCCAGAGCAACCACTCCGAGGCTGTTGAGGCGGCGGAGCGCATTTATCACATGGAAAACCTTGATACTGTCGGAATGTATACGCATTTTGCCGTTGCGGACGACCCTTCGCAAAAGGCTTTCACCGATTTTCAATACAACAATTATCTTGCCGTTTTTAACGGACTTGCCGCGCACGGTATCCGAATCAAAAACTGCCATGTGAGCAACTCTGCTGCAATACTGACGGATGTGAAGCATTTCGATTCCGTCCGCGAGGGAATTATGCTTTACGGCATGTACCCCGACAGCGAACCGGTCGAGAACGGCCCGCTTAAGCCGGTTATGACGCTCAAAGCGCGCGTTTCACAGGTTCGAAATCTGCCCAAGGGCGCAACCGTGAGCTACGGAAGAACATATCGCGCCGAGGAAGGCATCACAAGTGCCGTAATTCCTGCGGGGTATGCGGACGGCTATCCGCGCAGGCTTTCGAACATGGGAAAGGTTTTCATAAACGGAAAAGCATACAGCCAGATCGGGCGCATATGCATGGATGTCTGCATGGCGGATGTAACCGGCGGCGATGTGCGGCAGGGTGATGAAGCGATTCTGTTTGGGCGGGGCGGCATGAGCATTGAAGACGTGGCTCAAATTGTGGGAACCATAAACTATGAATTGACCTGTCTCGTCACTGAGCGTGCAAACCGTGTTTATGTCAACAACTGAAAAATAATTAATGCCGAAATTGATATTCAGGTAAAAAAATGCTTGACAAGAGAATATAAATGTTGTAATATAGCATCATTGAAGACTGTTGCACCGGAATGCGGGCAAGGTTTTTATTGGTGCGTGAAACTGCACCTGCCTTCAAAAACATAACACTGCTTGACTGTTCGCTTATTTTTAAAACAGTTAACCTGAGATATTTTATTGTTTGTTTTCAAATTTTAAACATATTATTTTTTTGAATTCGCAGGAGGGGGAATATGGACTTTGACAGTTCGATCTACGAAGCTGTAAAGACGATAATAGATGAATGGTATCCCCATGGACTTGTGTCCTGCTGCTGTGCATCGGTCCATGAATTCGGGGCTGAGGCGGCAATGATAGCTGTGCGGATCGAACCGAACATGAACGTTCGGCAAATTTCGGCTGTTATAAGCGATGTTTTTAACACTCAGTTTCCTGATAAAATCTTAGCAGAGCGGAAATGCCGCGCACCGGCAAGGCGTATTTTGCGCAGCATTAAAGAGCTGAAGTGCGGAAAAGATCCTTCGGCAACTGTGTGCAAGTACAATAAGCAAAGATAAATCTATGAAAAATTAAAAACCACTTAAGTCGTTTGCAGAACACACAAAAGAGCGGCGGTGCAGCTTTGTGCATCGTCGCTCTTAAATTTCAGCCGGAAAGGGGCATGCGGTCCGACTGAACGGAATTGAACAGTATGACGGCGTTATGCCGGCTGAACAGTATCTTTTTTGTAATATTGTGCCTGAGCATTCCAAAGTTCAAAGTATTTGCCGCTTTCATCCGCAAGCAGGTCGGAATGGGTGCCCTGCTGAATCACGCTGCCGCTGTCAAACACGGCGATCTCATCACAGAATTTGCAGGAGGAGAGGCGGTGGCTGATGTAAACCGCAGTCTTATCACCTGCAATTTCATCGAATTTTGAATAAATCTCCGCTTCGGCAATCGGGTCAAGTGCGGCCGTCGGTTCATCAAGGATAATGAACGGCGAATCCTTGTACAATGCGCGTGCAATGGCGATTTTTTGCGCTTCACCGCCGGAAACGTCAACGCCTTCCGTATCGACGCTCTTATAAAGGTACGTATCAAGTCCGTGCGGCATTTTTGCAAGCTTCTCGCCGAACCCTGCCTTGTTAAGACAGTCGAGCACACGTGCGGCATCGTATGTTTGGCTTGCTGCAACGTTCTGCCCGAGGGGCAGTGCCAGAAGTTGGAAATCCTGAAATACTACAGAGAATATCTTCATGTAGTCATCGTAACGATATTTTCGAATGTCGATGCCGTTGAGCAGTATTTCGCCTTCGGTCGGGTCATACAGACGGCAAAGCAGCTTTATGAAGGTTGTTTTGCCGCTGCCGTTCATTCCCACAACTGCGAGACGGCTGCCCACTTTGAACTTCATGTTCACATGGCGGAGTGCATACGCTTCACTGCCGGGATATTTGAACGACACATCACGAAATTCAACATCATACTGAATATCGCTGCGCTTTTCGGTGGTGAGGCTGCCCTGATACATTGTGTTCGGAGTATCCAAAAGCTCAAACACTGTGTCAAGGAAACTTGAATTGATCCGCATCACGCCGATGCACTTCATCAGTTCCGAGAAGCCTCCGAAAAAGCTTGTTACCGAACCGATATACTGCGTTGCGGTGCCGAGACCGAATGCGCCCGCCCATGCCTTTATGCAAACAAGCAGATAAATCAGACCGGTCAGAAATGCGGACACGCAGCTTGAAAGAGCAATGAGCAGTCCCATGGGTCCCTTTGCATATTGTGCAAAGGTGGATTTCATGCTGAATGTATTGTTATTTTCAAGGTAATACTCGGCAATGGCCTGCTGCTTATAAAAGCGCATATCCGCCATTCGGGCTCTGTTGGAGGAGGCACTTGAAAAATAACCGAACACGCAGTTGCCGAAAGTGCCCTGTTCATCGTTGCGTTCCCAATAGGAGTTGCCTTTTGTTGCGCAGACGGGTGCAGCAAGTGCAGCCGCAAACAGAAGGGCAATGAAACCGACGGTGAAGAGCGGGGAGTTCAAAAAGCCGAGCCCGGATGCCTGAGGAATCTTCGCAAAGAACAAACCGAGGGAAAGTCCGATGCCGCCGATGATCTGAAACAGTGCATTGCAGCCGGAGCGAAAGATTTCAATCGATTGCCTAAGGCCGTATCCGGTGAAGTTCTGGCTCTGCCATATCTGCGATTGAAGCTCATAGACGCGCTGACTGTCAGCATTCGGAAAATCCATATCAAGCCTTTTTTTGCCGAATACGGACTGCATCTTGGCATAAAAAGTGGATTCCTCCGCTTCGCGCCAATGCTGCAAAATCGCATTGAGCAGCATTAGCCCGGCGGTCGCGCCGAGCGTCAGCAAAACCCAATTGCGGAGTGCGGCAGGGTTTCTGCTGCCTGCAAGCTCATTCAGCAGCTGAGCTGAAAACCAGATCGTCACAAGCGGGCTTGCGGCGGCTGTGAATGCACTCAAAAATATCGAAACAAATATTCCTTTGCAGGGTTTGAACAGTATTTTCCATGCGCGCAAATTGTTTTTGAACGCAGCGGCGAAACTTGTTTTTTTGTTGGTATTGTTACTCATTTTCACTCACTCCTTTCATTTGATTGCGGCGTCGGGAGAACCGTCTGACGTGCCGTCCTGATTATCACTGCGGTAGTACTTGCTTTGAACTTCAAACAGATAGGCATAGCCTCCGCCGTTTTTCAAAAGCTCGTCATGTGTGCCTTCCTCTGCAATTTTTCCGCCGTCAACAAAAATGATTCTGTCGCAAAAACGCGTTGAGGCAAGGCGGTGAGAGATGAAGAACGAGGTTCGTCCGTGCGTCATATCATTGTATTTTTGATAGATGTCATTTTCTGCAATCGGGTCAAGTGCAGCGGTAGGTTCGTCAAGCACGAGTATCGGTGCGTTTTTATACAATGCCCTTGCAAGCATGAGCCTCTGCGTCTGCCCGCCGGAAAACTCAACTCCGTCCTTAAACACACGCCTGCCGAGATGCGTTTCAATGCCCTTGGGGAGGGACTTGATTTTTTCGGTCAGACCTGCCTTATCAATGCATTGCCAAACGCGGGCTTCATCGATTCCGTCAACACATTGGGCAACGTTTTCCTTAACGGTGACGTCAAGCACGGAGAATTCCTGGAAAACAGCCGAAAAGAGAGCGTAATAGTCGTTGCGGTTAAACTTGCGGATATCTTCTCCGTTAAGCAGTATGCGCCCTTCGGTCGGGTCAAGAAAACCGCACACAAGCTTCACAAGCGTTGTTTTGCCTGCGCCGTTAAGGCCGACAATTGCAAGCTTTTCACCCGGATGAACGGTCAGGTTAATGTGAGAGAGTGTGTCTTTATCCGCTTTTGGATAGCGGAAGGAAACATTATCGAGCCTGATTTCGTATTGTTTGTTCGGTTCAAAAGCGATTCTTTCGCCGCCGTTAAGGTCGAAAGGCTCGTCCCAATCAAGAAATTCGCGAATCGTGGAAATATCAAGGCTCTGCTTGTGCATTACGGATAGCTTATCCAGAATCTCAACGACCCACTGTGCAAAGCCGCTCAGTGCAGCAAAGTACAGAAGAAATTGGGAGGCAGGCAATCCGTTTTTGACGGTGATTCCGATAAGAAACGCATAAGCGATGCCGTTGCGCAAAAAAGTCAGAACGATATCAATGATATTTGCCCAAATATATTTGCGCTCGCGCTTTGCACAAAACGCACTGTACAGGCGCATTGTGCTGCCCCAAAGATCTTCCAGCCAGCCGCGCAGGCCGAACATGCGGATATCCTTAGCAAACTCGCGCGATGTTGCGGTTTTGTTTGCGTATTCGATTTTTTTTGTAAGCTCAAGCTCTTCGCTGCGATGGAGATAGCCCCATTCGTTGATGCGTTTGCTTGCAAAATAGCTGACAGCCGTTGTTGCGGCAACAAGTGCGGCAAGCCAAAGGTTAAGGTTCGTCAGCAAAGCAAGATAAACGACAAAGCCGATACATGACGTCATCAGATCCGTCAGAGTCGTCCAGATGGCTTCGGAGGCCTCTGAGTTGGCGTCGCAGGCAGCACTTGCCTTTTTTCCGAGGGCAAGAAAATCCGTGTTCAAAAGGTTCGGATAGGATGTTTCGGCATATTTGCGGGAAATGCTGAGATAGATTCCCTGGCTCCGAACGGCGATTCTTCCGAACAGTGCATTCGTGTCAACATAGGACCGAAGCCCGGAAAGCAGCATGAGCACCAAGGCAAATGCCGCAATTGTGAAAACAACACTGCCGAGGGATGCGGAAAGCTCGATTTTGTTCAGAATTGCAGGTGCAATAAGCAGTTCGGCAACGCTTTTGCCCGCGCTGAGCAATGCAAGCACGATGCAGAGCGGGAAAACACTCTTTGCATACTTTCGGGATGTGCGCAGCATGAATCCCGTGTTCTGCCAGAGATTGTACTTCGGTTTCGGTGTTTTTTTTGCGCCGGGTTTGGAGTGAGTTTCTTTTTTTGTTTTTTTGTCCATTGTATCAACCGCCTTTCAGCTTTTTGATGTTTGCATTATAGCCGAAATTCGTTCGAGCTGCATATTTCGGGGACGAATTGTTGATTGGCGGGGACGAATTGCAGCCTTGCCGCAGCGGAAAGCGGACGGCTGCGTGATATGCAGCAAAAAACATTCGAATGCAATATTGCATCGAATGTGTGAAAAAGATAAGTGAAATACAGGCAATTATTCCTGCGGAAGAAGTATTTCCGCAGTGAACGCTCCGTCTTCGGAGTTAAAGCTCAAATATCCGTCATGCTTTTCAACGATATTTTCAATGCGGGAAAGTCCGAGCCCATGCCCCAAACCCTTTGTTGTTGCAAAAACGCGGCCGAGTTTGCCGAGCTTTTTTTGAGAGGTGAAATTTGTAAACGAGATATAGAGCCGGCTGCCCTTCATGTCCATATAAACACGGATGAGCCTGTTTTGCGGCGGAAGAGCCATGCTTGCATCGATTGCATTGTCGAACAGATTTCCGAGAATGCAGCACAGGTCAATTTCGGATATTTTAAGTTTCACGGGAATATGTGCATCAACGCGGACATCGATTTCCCGTGCTTTTGCAAGTGAAACTTTGCTGTTCAAAATTGCATCCGCCATGGAGTTTCCCGTTCGGATCGAACTGTCAAGAATCGAAAGGTTCGTATCGAGCTCGTTCAGATATTCCCTTATTCCGACAATATCATTGTTTGCGGCAAGAAACTTGAGCGTTTGAATATGGTTGTGATAATCGTGCCGCCAGCCGCGCATTTTTTGATACATGTTTTCAACTTACCGATAGTAATCTCAATCACACAGGGATTTACCTCTATTCCAAAGGCAAAATTATGATTCACTTGACCTTTGACTACAAAAGCGACAAAGATTGCACCACGCCGGGCCAATATTTGAAGTATCACCGGACATTTCAGGGCTTCACTACAAGAGAACTGGCGGAAAAGGTTGGCATTGTGCCTGCGACATTAGTTCTGTATGAGAACGACCGGCACCCCATCAAGTACAATACAGCGGTGGCACTTGCGAATGAACTGGGGATTGACCGCAATAGGCTTCTGGATGAGTATGCCGCCTTTGTAGATTGCCCGTACTCATCTCTTTTGAAAAGGGTACGGCAGGAGCTTTCCTTGACCCAAATGCAAATGGCTAAGGCCATCGGAATAGGCCAAACAACTTATTCCGGCTGGGAAAGGGAATCACGCATTCCACGCCGGAAAGAACACGAAAAAATCCTCGCCGCAATGAAAAAGTTAAAGGTAGACATTGGTACATATCTCTGCCAATGATTGAAAATCGCACATTTGCGGCGCTGTTTCCTTCCATATATAATAGAAGCACAAAGGAGGCGTGTCAAATGAGAAAGAGGAAACTTAAAATATATCTTACCCCCACAGAGAACAGTATTGTGATCCAGAGCCTTAACAACCTGCGTAACGCCATGCTGAAAGAAAACCGGGACACCGGCTGTATCGACGAACTTTTGCTCAAAGTGATGTGCGCCCCGGTGAACAAAGTATAAAATTACATATTGCTGCTTGATGAGCCGCTTATTCTTTTCAAAAAGAGTAAGCGGCTTTTTTCATGCCCGTCTTTCAGATTTCCCTCATACATAGCCGTCCGTCTTGCCAACGGGCGGCTAAATCTATGGAAAAGGAGGACATGAAAATGCCGGAACAAAGAAGCCGCCCGAAGAATGGCCGTGTGATCGCGCTGGCCAATCAAAAAGGCGGCACAGGCAAAACGACCACGACGGTCAATCTGGGCATTGGCCTTGCACGGCTGGGGAAAAAGGTGCTGCTCATCGACGCAGACCCCCAGGGCGACCTTACCACCTGTCTGGGCTGGCAAGACCAGGACAGCTTACAGACCACCCTTGCCACCGTCATGGGAAAGATCATCCGCGACGAGCCATTTACCATGGACGAGGGCATTTTGCGCCACAGTGAGGGCGTAGACCTCATGCCTGCCAACATTGAATTATCGGAGCTGGAGGTCAGCCTGGTAAATGCCATGAGCCGGGAGGTCACTTTGCGCACCTATGTCAATGAGGCAAAGAAGAACTACGACGTAGTTCTCATTGACTGTATGCCGTCCCTGGGCATGATTACCATTAACGCCCTGGCAGCAGCAGACAGCGTGATTATCCCCGTCCAGGCCCACTATCTCCCCGCAAAGGGCATGACTCAGCTTATCAAAACCATAGGCAAGGTGAAGCGTCAGATCAACCCGGCCTTAAAGGTGGACGGAGTGCTGCTCACCCTGGTGGATGGGCGCACCAATCTGGCCCGCCAGACGGCGGAAACCCTGCGGCAGAGCTACGGGAGCGTTCTGAAAATCTATCGTTCCGAAATCCCCGTTGCAATCAAAGCCGCAGAAATCAGCGCCGCAGGCAAGAGCATTTACACCTACGACAAGGGGAGCAAGGTGGCCCAGGCTTACACGGACTTTTCAAAGGAGGTGCTGGCAGATGGCGAAAAACAACGCGCTAAACTTCAATCTTCCCTCAGTCGATGATCTGTTCAGCACCGAAGAAAGCCGGGCGGAGGCCAAGCTGGAGCGTATTGTCAACCTGAACCCCTCGGAAATCAGCAATTTTCCCAATCATCCGTTCAAGGTGCGGATGGACAGCGAAATGCTGGAATTGATAGACAGTGTAAAGCAGCATGGAATTTTGTTACCAGCTTTAGTGCGCCCCAAACCGGAGGGCGGCTATGAGATGGTTTCCGGGCATCGGAGGAAAAAGGCGGCAGAGTTAGCTGGATTTACAGAAATCCCCTGTATTGTCCGCAATCTGGACAATGACGAAGCCATCATCGTTATGGTGGACAGCAACTTGCAACGCGAACGGGTATTGCCTTCTGAAAAGGCGTTTGCCTACAAAATGAAGTTGGACGCAATGAAAAGGCAAGGACAGAGGACGGATTTAACTTCCGACCCAGTGGGTTGGAAGTTAAGCGGAAAAGAATCTGCAAGTATTGTCGGCAAAGAAGGCGGTGATAGTCAAACGCAGGTGCGAAGATATATCCGCCTCACTCACCTCATTCCGGAAATCCTGGAATTGGTGGACAATTCGGTGCTGAAAGACCCGGAAATGCTGCAAATCGCTATGCGGCCTGCGGTGGAGCTGTCCTACCTGCGAAAAGAGGAACAGGCCGACTTGTTTGCAATCATGGACGAACTGGACTGTACCCCGTCCCACGCCCAGGCTATTAAAATGCGTCAGATGTCCGAAGCCAAGACAGGCGGGGAACGATTAGCCAAGGACGCGCTTGTTTCCATTATGAAGGAGGAAAAGCCCAATCAGAAAGAACAATTCAAAATCCCAAAGGAGCGGATCAACAAATATTTTGCGCCGGGGACGCCCGCGCAGAAGATCGAGGACACCATCATCAAGGCGCTGGAGCTTTACCGCAAGCGCCAGCGCAGTTTAGAGCGATAACCCTACTCACAAGGGAGAAGTGCGCCCATTTGCAGGGAAACGCCTGCCTTTGCCGGTTTCCCCTCTCCACACCTCACCCCTTCCAGACAACCTAAACAGCCTAAAAAAGAAGATATAGGAAGGCGGCTTAGAATATAAAAGCCCCGCCTGTTTTCCACAAACAGACGGCAGATTGTTTGAAAGAGTGAGAAAGGCCGGGTACGCCTCTCTTTTTTAGAACGTAAACGAATCCAGCCGTAAGCAGCACATCCAAAGCGATGTGCTTTTTTTGCGGCCATTTCAAGGAGGTAACAAGATGAAAACACTGAAAAAGCCTCTCTCCCTGCTCATGGCGCTGTTCATGTGCCTGGGTATGTTTGCGGGGACAGGTGTTACGGCGTTTGCCGCAGGAGAAACCATGACGACGTATATGGTGGATATTCCCCGTGCAAACGACCCCAATAAAGCAGGCTGGGGCCATCCGGCCCTCAACTTTCTGGGCGGATGGTCAACCAGCGCAGGCACCCACTTTTCCGTCCACACCCAGGACGCATACAACGGGCGCGCCATCTACTGTATCGAACCTGGGATTGGCGTCCATTCCGGCGACCAATATACGGGGCGCGGCGAGGATTTCTGGGATAACTACCCCTCAAGCCTCAATCCGACGATTCCACCCAACACCATCAAAGAGTATATCGGGCGCATTATGACCTATGGATGGCAGGGCAACGCCAGCACCTCATGGATGAGCGGCAACCCCGAACACGCGAACCAGATGGCCGGATATATCGCCACCCAGCTTTTAGTCTGGGAAACCATCGTGGGCGAGCGTGACAGCCAGTTCAACCATGTGGACGCCAACGCCCAGGGGAAAAACAATGTAACGGAATATATCAGCGCGGAACATCCCCTGCGCAGCCAGATTTTCAGCCAGTATTCCGCGATTGAAAGCGCGGTGAAGCGCCATACCATGCTGCCCAGCTTTTTCAGCAGCACCGCCAACGCGGGGGCCTATGAGCTGAAATGGGATGGAGAAAAGTATTCTGCCACCCTCACAGATACCAACGGTGTGCTGGGGGATTATACCTTTACCAGCAGCACCGCAGGGCTGAATTTCTCCGTAGACGGCAGCCAGCTCACTATCACATCCAGCCAGGCTCTCAAAGGCGCTGTAACCGTGAAAGCGGAAAAGATCAGCGCCCAGCGCAGCGGCGTGGTGGTTTGGACGGACGGCGTGACCGGGGGCGGCACCCAGGACTTTGCCACCTACGGCACGACAGTTTCCGATCAGATGGTGGGCTACCTCAATCTGGAAGTGAAAACCGGAAATATGAAGCTGATCAAAACTTCCGAGGACGGCAAGGTGGAGGGGATTTCTTTTACCATCACCGGCGAGGGGTACAGCGCCACCAAAACTACCAATTCCGCAGGTGAAATCGACATTACCGACCTCAATCCCGGCGTTTACACCGTGACCGAGCAGTCCATTGACAAATATGAACCCCAGGCCACCCAGCGCGTCACCATCGTCAGCGGCCAGACGGCTACCGTGACCTTTAACAATGTTCTCAAGCGCGGCAGTTTGGAAGTTACCAAGACCAGCGAGGACGGTTTGGTGGAGAGCATGACCTTCCACTTGTCCGGCACATCCCTCTCCGGCCTGCCGGTGGATGAGTACGCGGTGACGGATTCCACAGGGGTGGCAAGGTTTGAAAACGTGCTGATCGGCACGGGCTATGTGCTGGAGGAGGTGGATACCCCCATCCGCTATGTGGTGCCGGAGGCCCAGACAGCTACCATCGAATGGAATGAGGTCACGGATAAAACCGTGAACAATATCCTCAAAAAGTTCCGTGTCACCGTCACCAAGAGCGATGTGGAAACAGGAACGCCCCAGGGCGACGGCTCTCTTGCCGGCGCCACCTATGGGCTGTATAAGGGCGATACCCTCATCGACAGCTTTACCACGGATGAAAATGGACAGTTCACCACTGGCTATTATGTCTGTGATTCCGACTGGACGATCCGTGAAATCAACCCCAGCGAGGGCTATCTTGTGGATTCCACCATCCACCATGTGGGCGCGGAGCCGGAGCTATACACCATTGAGCTGAACGATACCGCCAATGATGTGACGGAGCAGGTCATCAAAGGCGACATCGCCATCATCAAGCACACGGACGACGGAGAAACCCAGATCGAAACCCCTGAATCCGGCGCAGAGTTCCAAATCTACCTGAAAGCTGCGGGCAGCTATGACGCAGCAAAGGATTCCGAGCGCGATGTTCTCGTCTGCGATGAGAACGGCTTTGCGCAGTCGAAAAAGCTGCCCTACGGAACGTATATCGTCCACCAGACCAAAGGCTGGGAAGGCCGGGAGCTGATGGACGATTTCGAGGTGTATATCGCCCAGGACGGGCAAACCTACCGCTATCTCATCAACAATGCAGCCTTTGAAAGCTATATCAAAGTAGTCAAGGTGGACGCGGAAACCGGCGTTACCATCCCCTATGCGGGCGCAGGCTTCCAGATTTACCGCCCGGACGGCAGCAAGGTGGAAATGACCTTCACCTATCCGACGCCCACCACGATTGATACCTTTTACACCAATGCCGAGGGCTATCTTGTCACCCCGGAAAAGCTGGAGTATGGCTCCGGTTACTCACTGGTGGAGGTGCAGGCCCCCTATGGCTATGTGCTGGACAGCACCCCTGTGTATTTTGATGTGACCGAGGACAATTCCACCGAGGAGGGCGGCGTGACAGTCATCGAAGTCACCAAACCCAACATGGCCCAAAAAGGCGTTATCAAGGTCAGCAAAACCGGAGAAGTGTTCACATCCGTGCAGGAAAACGAGGGCGTTTATCAGCCGGTGTACGAAGTGACCGGCCTGCCGGGCGCGGTGTTTGAAATCACAGCTTTGGAGGACGTCTACACGCTGGACGGCACCTTGCGCTATTCTGCGGGCGAAGTGGTGGACACCATCACCACCGGGGAGGACGGGACAGCCCAGAGCCAGCCTCTCTACCTGGGCCGTTTCCAAGTGAAAGAAATCGAGTTCCCCCACGGCATGGCGGACACCGGCGAGAATATCACCGAGGTGGAGCTTGTATATGCAGGCCAGGAAGTCGAAATCACCGAAACTTCTGCCAGCTTCTACAACCAGCGCCAGAAAGCCCTTGTGACGCTTGACAAGGTGCTGGAGCAGGATGAAACCTTTGGCATTGGCATGAACGGCGAAATCACCGCTGTCACCTTTGGCCTCTACGCCCAGGAGGACATCACCGCAGCGGACGGCTCCATCATCCCGACAGACGGGCTTCTGGAAATCGTTTCTGTGGATGAGAACGGCCAGGCCATGTGCAAGACCGACCTGCCTTTTGGCAGCTTCTACCTGAAGGAGCTGTCCACCGACAGCCATTACCTGCTGAATGGTG
>OGPU01002383.1_pt1 | contig 13404 bp, 11 predicted proteins | sample 1552991 | NCBI WGS metagenome assembly OGPU01 (sample SAMEA2580296, study PRJEB22360) | human gut metagenome | biome: human gut; feature: human-associated habitat; material: faeces | place: Denmark | collected 2008/2010 | reverse complement strand
GACGAGCCGCAATACGTCGATTTCGCGCTGCGTGAGGGATGGCTGCACCGTCTCGTCCGTCGTGCGGCCGTGCGGGTCGCAGGCAGGTCGTGCGGAGGGATGCGTCGGGTGCGTGGCCGGATATGCGGCGGCCGTCCCGTCGGGATAGCCCTCGCGGTGGGCGTGCTGGTGCAGCCGCAGGATGTCGCGCACGAGCCCCTCCTCGCTCTGGGCGATGTCGAGGCAATGCAGTTCGCGCAGCGTGGACTGCGGCGCGCCGTCGGTCAGCAGGATGCTCTTGTGCCGCCGTTCGAGGAAGAAGGCGTTGTGTTCGACGAAGGTCTGCGAGGCGACGAAGTAGTGGAAAAAGCGGTCGGGGCGGTCGGCTGCGAAACGCTCGAAACGGTCGTAGACCTCCTGGGCCATCGGGATGATGCGGCGCAGGATGCTTTCCAGCCCCAGACCCGTGAGGATCGAGGGGGTGACGACGGCGATGGCGGGACGGTGGGGCTGCATGGGTTATTCGTGGTGATAGGGTTCGTGGTTGAGGATCGCGAAGGCGCGGTAGATCTGCTCGGCGAAGATCGCCCGCACGATCTGGTGCGAGAAGGTCATGCGCGAAAGCGACAGCCGGCCGTCGGCGCGGGCGTAGACCGCATCCGAGAAGCCGTAGGGTCCGCCGATGACCAGCACGAGCCGCCGCACGCCGCCCAGCATCCGTTTTTGGAGCCAGTATGCGAACTCCACCGAACGCATCTCGTCGCCGCGCTCGTCGAGCAGGACGACATGGTCGCCGGCGGCCCGCTGCCGCAGGATCGCTTCGCCCTCGGCCGTGCGCTGCTGGTTCTGCGTGAGCGAGCGCGTGTTGCGCACGTCGGGCAGCGCCGTGACGGCGAACCGGCAGTAGCGGTTCACGCGGCGCGCGTAGAGTTCCACGAGCGCTTCGACCTCCTTCGAGTCGGTTTTTCCGACGACCAGCAGTTCGATGTTCATTGCACTCGGAACGGAATGGCGTCGCTGTTCCACTCCCCGTCGGCGCCGACGTAGAAGACGGGTTTCGACGGTTCGACCGATTTGAGCCACTGGTAGGCCTTATACATATTGTATCCGTTGCCCGAATCGCGTCCCAGCGCGAAGCCGATGATCGAGGTGTGGTTGCGCGAACGGTGGTACATCGCCTTCACGCGGCCGAGATACTCGTCTGTCAGACGCGGGTCGTTCGACGGAGTGCCGCCTACCGAGCGGTCGTCGCGCGCGTCGGGGGCGTAGATCGCCGCGCAGTCGACCACGTAGAACCCCGTGCGGTCGGCCAGCGTATAGAACCAGTAGGGCTGCGGATAATCGGGCAGCAGGGTATTGATGCCCCGGGCTTTGAGCGCCTTCATCTCGGCGGCGGTCGTCTTCTCGTCGGCTGCGGCGTTGTAGCGTTGGGGCCGCAGCGAAAGCTCCTTGTCGAAACGGTAGAAGCGGCCGTCGCGGTATTCGCTCTCTCCGAAGCCGACGTAGAGGGGGATATACTCCCACAACATGCTGTTGCGCTTGGTGTAGAGCGTCACTTTATAGAGCGGCTGCCGCTTGTCGTCCCACTGATTGGCGTAGGCGTGGTAGATGAGCCGCTCGATGTGCACCGTGTCGCGCGAGCGGCCCTCCACCATGATCTCGCGCGAACCGTAGTCGAGCAGCTTGCCCTTCGGATCGTAGATGTCGTAGCCGGCGGTGATCGGCTCTTCGCCGTTGTAGGAGTTCTCGACCACGATGTCGAGTTTCAGCACGCCGTATTTGCGCGTCGAGTCGGGAACGAGCGCCACCGAATAGTCGTCGATGTGGAGCCGGTGCTGGAAGACGAGGTAGCTGTTGGCGTAGGCCAGCCGCGGCGCCGGCGCGTCGGCCTGCAACTGCGGAGTCTTCGAGGGGCGCAGGTCGAGCATCACGGCGTTGCGTCCGGGGCGGATGTAGGGAGAGATGAGGAATTCGCGCGGCGTGCGGTCGTCCTCGACGTCGGCTACGCGGGCGTCGTTGACCAGAAGCGTGTAGGCCGAGCCGACGTTCTCCAAATGGAGGTAGATGTCGCGGTCGGTCAGCAGCAGCGGTACTTCGACGACCTGTCCCACCGTGGTGGTGTCGGCCTGCTGCACGACGATCTGCGGGGAGAACGTTTCGTAATGGGCGATGTTGCCCCGACGCAGCAGCGCGGCGTCGTCGCGCGTGTCGAAGGGGACGAATTCCGAACGGAATACCTCGGCGGTTTGCGCTCCCGCGCCCGCAAGGGCGAAAAGAGCCGTCCAGAGTGTAATGAATCGTTTCATCTCGATATTCTTAAATTACCGGCCGCAATGTCGCAGGCCGGCGGGAGCGGAACGAGTCCGATCGTACCGCAGTGCCCGCCGCCTCTTCATGCCGGAGGTCGAGGACAAAGATACGATTAAGCCGAGCGCCATGCAAATTTATTTTATTTGCATGGCTGAGGCGAAGTATCTAAGACGAAGTCAAAGATACGAATAAACGAGGGCAATGCAAATTTATTTGCTTTTTGCCGAGCGCAAAAGTGATGCCTTGCAATTGAAAATTCTGATTTATCGTCCTAAGGGTACAGTCTGCAAAGGCTTTCGTCGTAAGGATCGGCGGTTTTCGTATTTGCAAGGCGAAATCTGCGGAGGACGCGTACTGCGGGCCTCCGCAGGCGAAGGCTCGGCCCGCACGGCGCCGTGGCGCCGCAGTGTCGCAGCGGGAGTTGCGGGTTTTGACAGGCCGGCAGGCCGGTCCGGTCGCATTGCGAAAATAGCGGATGAAGTGTCGGCGGCAGTGCGGAGTCGTAATAAATCGTCGTCGGATACGATCGATTGTATGCGTTTTTTTTGTACTTTTGTAACTCGGGGAGAAGACGATGCGGATCGACCGCGGAATCGGGGCCGTTCCGTTTCCGCCCGTGCGGTCGTCTGCGCCGGAATTCTGCAAAATGCTAAAATAGATAAAACGTTATGAAAACACTACGAATCGTAGAATTGATCAAGTCGGATGCGGTCGATTGCGATGTGACCGTCAAGGGGTGGGTGCGTACCAAGCGCGGCAACAAGAACGTCGCCTTCATCGCCCTGAACGACGGTTCGTGCGTGGCGAGCATTCAGGTGGTCGTCGAGCTGGATCCGCATCCGCGGAGGTGGCAAGGTGCGACGCGGAGACGATGCGTCAGATCGCCACGGGCGCCTGCATCCGTGTCGACGGCCGGCTCGTGAAGTCGCCCGGCGAGGGCCAGGGCGTCGAGGTGCAGGCCTCTTCGATCGAGATTTACGGCACGGCCGACCCTGCGACCTATCCGTTGCAGAAAAAGGGCCATTCGCTCGAATTCCTGCGCGACATCGCCTACCTGCGTCCGCGTACCAATACGTTCGGCGCGGTGCTGCGCATCCGTCACGCCATGGCCTTCGCCATCCACAAGTTCTTCAACGACCGCGGCTTCTACTACTGGAACTCGCCGCTCATCACGGCCTCCGACTGCGAGGGTGCGGGCGCCATGTTCCAGGTGACGACGCTCGATCTGAACAATCCGCCCCGCACCGAGGACGGGCGGATCGACTATTCGCAGGATTTTTTCGGCAAACCCTGCAACCTGACCGTATCGGGACAGCTCGAAGGCGAGCTGGGCGCGTTGTCGCTGGGGCGCATCTACACCTTCGGCCCCACGTTCCGTGCCGAGAATTCCAACACGCCGCGCCACCTCTCGGAGTTCTGGATGATCGAGCCGGAGATGGCCTTCTACGAGTTGGAGGACAACATGGAGCTGGCCGAGGAGTTCCTCAAATACCTGATCGGCTATGCGTTGGAGAACTGCCGCGAGGATCTGGAATTCATGTGCAAGATGTGGGACAAGGAGCTGATCGAACGGCTGGAATTCGTGCTGCACAACGATTTCAAGCGGCTCGACTACACCGAGGGCATCGAGATTCTGAAAGCTTCGGGCCGCAAGTTCGAGTTCCCGTGCGACTGGGGATGCGACCTGCAATCGGAGCACGAGCGCTACCTGGTGGAGGAGCACTTCAAGCGTCCGGTGATCCTCGTCAACTACCCCAAGGAGATCAAGGCCTTCTACATGAAGCAGAACGACGACGGGCGGACGGTACGCGCAATGGACGTATTATTCCCCAAAATCGGCGAAATCATCGGCGGATCGGAACGCGAAGCCGATTATGGCAAGCTTTGTGCCCGTATCAAGGAGTTGAACATGAACGAACGCGAGTTGTGGTGGTACCTCGACACCCGCCGCTGGGGATCGGCTCCCCACTCCGGTTTCGGACTCGGCTTCGAGCGTCTGCTCCTCTTCGTTACGGGCATGGGCAATATCCGCGACGTGATACCTTTCCCCCGCACCCCGCAGCACGCCGAATTTTAGGCGCAGCGGCCCGCCGACCGAAAATCGGGCATACGGGGTGTGCGGAGGGTGTGCGGCGGCTCCCTTCCTCGTGTGCATTGATTTTAACTTTATCGACCCATGGCTATTCATCAGAAACAGGTGATGACGCTTCAGCAGAAGCTCTCCCCGCAGCAGATCCAAATGATTAAATTGCTCGAACTGCCTACCGTGCAGCTCGAACAGCGCATCAAGCAGGAGATCGAGGAGAACATCGTGCTCGAAGAGGCCGAACAGCAGAACGAGGAGGAGGAACCCCAGCAAATATCGGTCGACGAATACCTGCGCGAAGACGACACGCCGGCCTACAAGATGCGGGCCAACAACTATTCGAAAGACGACAAGCCCCGTCAGATTCCCCTGTCGGGCGGCCGTTCGTTGCAGGAGTACCTGATCGAACAGCTCGGCTACCGCAACCTCTCGGAAGAGGAGATGCGGCTGGCGGTCTATCTGGTGGGAAGCATCGACGAAGACGGCTATCTGCGCCGCGATCTGGAATCGGTGGCCGACGACATCGCCTTTACGCTGGGCGAAGAGGTCTCGCCCGAACGGCTGGAAGCGATCTTGAAGGTCATCCACGACCTCGAACCCGCGGGTATCGGTGCGCGCAACCTGCGCGAATGTCTGCTGCTGCAACTCTCGCAACTGCCTATGACGACCCGTTCGCGGCGGCTGGCGCGCAAGATCCTGACCTCCTATTTCGACGAATTCGCAAAAAAACACTACGAGAAGCTGATCTCGCGGTTGCAGGTCACTGAGGACGAGTTCCGCGATGCCATCGCCGAGATCCGCCACCTCTCGCCCAAGCCCGCCAACGGCTACTCCGACGGCGGGTCGGACGCCGCGCCCTACGTGGTGCCCGATTTCATCCTGGACTATCACGACGGCCGTTTCGAACTGTCGCTCAACTCCTACAATGTTCCCGACGTGCGGATCAACCGCCGTTACGTGGAGATGATGCGCGATATGGTGTCGTCCGACGGCCGCGTGCAGGAGAAGAACCGCGAGGCGGTGCAGTTCGTCAAGAACAAGATCGATTCGGCCAAGTGGTTCATCTCGGCGATCAAGCAGCGGCGCGACACGCTGATGCGCACCATGCAGGAGATACTGGATTTCCAGCAGGAGTATTTCAAGACGGGCGACCAGTCGAAGCTCCGCCCGATGATCCTCAAGGATATCGCCGACCGCACGGGACTGGACGTTTCGACCATTTCGCGCGTGGTGAACAGCAAGTACGTGCAGACGCAGTTCGGGATCATCCTCCTGAAATCGCTCTTTTCGGAGGCGATGCAGACCGCATCGGGCGGGGAGGTTTCGAGTTACGAGATCAAGAACATCCTGCGTAGCTGCATCGACGACGAAGACAAGCGCCGTCCGCTGACGGACGAGACGCTGATGGATATACTCAACGACAAAGGTTACTGCATCGCGCGCCGCACGGTGGCCAAATACCGCGAAATGCTGGGCATTCCGGTGGCGCGTCTGCGAAAACAGATCTGATGGACGAATCCCGAATTGCCGATCCCTCTTCCGCACTGCGCCGTAGCGACCGCAGCCTGCCCACGCGCCTGTCCAGAGCGGTGTCGGTGGTGCTGCATCCGCTGGTGATGCCGCTCTACGTCATCTTGCTGCTGGTGGCGGGACCGACCCAGCTCTCCTATTTCCCCGCGTCGGTCAAGTTCTACCTGCTGTGGGTGACCGTGCTCTACACGGCCGTCATTCCGTTGCTCTCGGTGGGGCTGCTCCGCTCGGTGGGGCGTATTTCGTCGCTTGCGATCGACGACCGGCGCGAGCGGATTCTGCCGCTGGCGATCGGTATCGTCTGCTACCTGCTCTGCGCCGCTACGGTGGCGCGGATTCCTTCGGCGATGATCGTGCGCAAATTCATGCTGGCGGGCGCCTGTTGCGAACTGTTCTGTCTGGCGGTGACCTTCTACTGGAAAATAAGTCTTCATCTGGCTGCGCAGGGAGCCGCCGCGGCATTGCTCGTGTTGCTGACCTTCGGCAACGCAGGGAACCTGACCGGTGCGCTGGCCGTGGCCGTGCTGGCGGCGGGTGCGCTCGCCTCGGCACGTCTGTGGCTGGGATGCCACACGATCCGCCAGGTCGCCGCGGGTTATGTCGGCGGGTTCATCGTCGCGACGCTCGCCGTGCTGCTGTTGTAGGTGTGCGGCGAAAGGATTCTCTTCCGCTCGTTCCGCCGCTCGATCTTTTGCCGCTTTTGGCGCGATCCCGAAGCAGCGAAGGTTGGCCGTTGATTTCCGCACGGCGCGTACTGAATTTCGGCTGGCGGCAGTTCGATAAAAAAACAGCGAGGTAAACTGCCTCGCTGTTTTCTATTCCGGAATCGGGATCGGGTTCTCAACGTGCTGCGATACGGCAGTAACGGTCGTAGCGTTTCAGAACGTCGCGGACGTAGGCCCTCGTCTGGCTGCCGCCGGTGAACCGGCCGCAGCGTACCTCCTGCTGCTCGTAGTATTCGGGCAGCGCTTTGAGCGCCAGATAACGGGCCACGGTCTCCCATGAATCGGGATTCTCGCCATGGCTGCGCGCCAGCCGGCGTGCGTCGTTGACGTGGCCGATGCCGCCGTTGTATGCGGCCAGGATGATGCTCATCCGGTCGTCGTCCGGCGTGCCGGGCGCGAAATGCAGTCCGGCGTCGATCTTCGAGAGCACCTGTGCCGCCAGCCGGACGTTGGTCTCCGGATCGAGGAGCCGGTCGCCCGTCACGTTGAACTGGCGCGCCACGGCGGGCATGATCTGCATCAGTCCGGCGGCGCCCCGTTTCGAAACGATGTCGGGCGAGAAACGCGATTCGTGGTAGGCGATGGCGCTCATCAGACGCCAGTCGTAACCCTCCTCTTCGCTGACCGAACGGATCAGTTCGTCGTAAACCGAGATGGTGTGGGCGATCTCCGTCCTTTCGGCACTGCCGATGAAGCTGCCTGCCGTGCGGTTGCCGTAGGGGCCGAAATTGGCGTTCAGACCGTAGAAGGTAGTCAGCAATGTTAAGAACACGAACGTTAAAAATGTCTTTTTTAACATAAAGTTTTACGTTGCGGGCAGCTCTCTGCGTGCCGTACAGTACACCGATCGATCAGTCGTAGAATCCCCACGAAATACCCATCTTGAACATGCCGGGGTTGAGCGGGTAGCGGGCCACGGAAAAGTAGTCGCCGTTGCCGAACAGCCCCCTGTTGACATGCTGATATTTCAGAAAGATGCGCATTCGTTTCCACTTGCCCATGACGAAAACGTCGGTGTAGGGATAGTTCCCCACCTCGGTTTCGCGCTGGTTGTAGAACGCCGACAGGGCCGGATTGTAGCCCGGGGCGTAATACTTCGTGTTGTAGCGGCCGTCGAGACCGATTTGCAGCCTCAACACGTCGCGCACCACCCAGAACTCGTAATAGTACGAGAGGAAGGCGCTCACGAGCGGAACGGGTATGACCTCCTGATTTGTACTCCACTGCAACAATACCCTGTTGTCCAGATGGAGTCCGCCGATGCGGAAATCCTTGCGGGCATACAAACTCGTCAGGCTGACGTTGCCGTCGTGTTGCAGGACGCCTACGTTGGAGTCGCCGGGACCGACGGGGCCGTAATAGATCTTGTTCTTTACGACACCCTGCCATGCGGCGAGTTCCAGCGCGTAGTCCGGCACGCGGAACGAAGCCTCGATACGGGTTTCATTCTCCTTGGCCAAGGAGTTGGACCACACGTAGTGGTTCGAGAAGAGATTCTCCTGCCAGTAACCCGGCGAACGCTTCTCGTTCGAGAAACGTCCTTCGAGAATCAGGGCGTGACCGCGGAGATAGCCTTTGAGCGCGAGGTGTGCGCCCAGCGACATGTCTCCGCCTCTGTACCCCGACGGGTAGACCTTCATGTTGGCGTCCCAGTCGACGTATTTCTTGATTTTGCCGGCGATCGACCCGTAGGCGAAATAGCTGGTCTTTCGCGTGCGGCGGTATTTGCCGGTGATGTAGTCGCCGAGCGCGAACTGCGAGTAGGTGTGTATGTCGAACCCCACGCCGCCGTCGATGGTGCCGATCACGCCGTTGCGGTCCCACGGCTGCGCCTGTACGAACAGGCGGGTCAAAAGCCTCCGTTCGCAGAGCGTGTCGCGCGAGGCGTCGGGGTGGATGAACCAGTTGTCGTAATACTCGTGGCCCTCGGTGGCGACGAAGTTGCCGTTCTCGTCTTTCGACCCGCGTTCGTCGGTGTAGGTGCCGAAGATGTCGGTGTAGGTCTTGCTCCAAATGTCGTACTCGATCGAGTGGCCGATGAATACGGCCGAGAGGTCGGCCAGCGAAAAATCGTTTTCGGTGACGCGTTGCAGCGGAATGGCGTAGGACTGCGTGAGGAAGAAGGCGTGGTTGCGGTAGATGTTTTCGGCCTTGGCGTTCGTCAGCCGCATCGGTACGCCCGACGGCATCTCGAAGACCGTGTCGCGGATCGCCCATTCGCCCACCACGCCGCCGTTCTCCTGCGTCTCGATGTGGTTGTTGACGTAACCGGCATGTACGGAGTAGCGCTTGCCCGTGTGGGCGACCGTCACGGCGATGTTCTGATTCTTGGTACGCGACCATTCGTAGAGTCCCCGCGTGCCGCGCGACTTGTAGTCGATGCTGAAACTGGTCGAGGGAGAGATGTTCTGTGCGTGGCGGATCTCGAAATTGGTCTCGCGGTAGCGTTTCTGTCCCGATTCGATGTAGGTCATTTGCAGGAAGGGACGTTTACCGTTGTAGAACGGCGCGTTCCGCATGTCGTAAATATAGGAGTGGAACGGGGAGGCGAAACTGAAATCCTGCCACTGGGGCCGCTCGAAATAGTTGAGCGGAACCGATCCCTGGCCGAGCGCGCCGATCGGCGCATCACCCACGCCGTTGCGGTAGAAGGGGTAGTCGATTCGCCACGCCGTGAGCGTGGTGTCGAGCGGTTCGATCCGCACGCGGTTGTAATCCTGGGAGACGTTCCATTTGAAGTTGGGCAGCGCCCGGATCGAGTCGCTGAAAAAGTAGGATTCGAGCGGTTTTTTGATGCGCTTCTCCTTGGTCGAGTCGACGGGCTGCTGCGCCTGCCCCTCCTCGTCTTCGGGCGCGGGGTTCGGTACTCCGTAGAGGTTGGTGTTTTCGCCGCGTTGCTGGGCGCGCATGAGCGAACGGGCGTCGAGCTGGGCACAGACACGCCCCGGCAGCAGCGCCGCCAAGAGCAGCACTGCCGGGAGCAGATATGTTCCGAGCCGTTTCGACATGCGTTTTCTTTCTTAGGCTTCGGTCGCCCTGCGTCCTTGCAGGAGCCACCGGACGAGCGAGACTACGACATAGAGAACGAAAATCGCGGGAATTGCGTATGCGCCGAGCGTAAGAATAAGTACGACGCACGCCCCCAGAAAGAGATAGCGCAGCCGGTTGCCCGTCCAGCCGAAGCCGTGGAATTTGAGTGCGAACATGCGGATCGGGCTGATCATGAGCCAAGCCGTCGCCGCCGCGGCGAGCAGTACGGCTTCATAGGGCAGCGAGAGCATTCCTTCGGCGTGGAGCAGACCCAGCGAGGCGCAGAAGAGGCCCGCCGCGGGCGAAGGCAGTCCGCAGAACTCGGTACGCTGCGTGTCGTCGATGTTGAATTTCGCCAGCCGCAGCGCCGTCCCGACGGCCAGCAGCAGTACGATCCAGCTCCAAGGGCCTCCCGTATCGGCCGCCCACCACGAACTGCCGGCCTGCCATGCCAGCGTGAGCATGACGGCCGTCGGTGCGACGCCCGACGAAACCATGTCGGCCAGCGAATCGAGCTGCAACCCGATCGGCGAGGACTGGTGGAGCAGCCGTGCCGTGAAGCCGTCGAAAAAATCGAAGACGGCCGCCAGCACCAGCAGCCAGAAGGCCAGATGCAGGTCGCCGTCGGTGAGTATCGCCACCGTCGCTATCATCCCGCAGAGCAGATTCGAGAGCGTGAGCAGGTTGGAAATGGTAAAGAGCTTGATCTTCATATTCGTGCCCGACAATTGATAGATTGACCGGCAAAGTTACGAATTATTTTTCGGTTTTCGGGCAAATGTGCCGAAAACCGATCGGACACGGCCTTTTTCTCCGCTGTTTGCTGGGCGATGCAGGGGGCGATGCCTGTGTCGGAATTGGTTTGGACTTCCTCCTGAGGATGACAGGATTTGTCATTCCGGGCGGAATGCAGTGGAGCGTAGGAATCTTTCCGCTCTTTTCGCAGTGCGATCCGGCAGGCCGGAGACCTGCCATGTGCGGACGCAAACGAATGATTATCATTGCGCACAGCGCACAACTGTCTCCGCATTGCACCGGAGGAGGAATCAGATCGGACGGCGGTTCGAGCGCTCGGAGCGGGCGTGAAAACGACGGGCAGCAGGCGAGTGCAGAGGCCGCTTGCGGACTTTGCCGAGCCGCCACAGTCGAAGCGGTGCAATCTTTTGCGCCGCAACAGCGCAGTCTTTTGTGCCCGCTCAGTGAGCACCTCCGTCCGATCCCGACGGAGGTGCCCTGCGGACACTTTTGGCGCCACCTTTTGGTAACAAAAGGTGGTAAATCCGCTCCTTGCAGGAGACACCCAATCGGAGGTGCGGGATGTGCTCGAAATGAGAATAGGTTGTTTTTGCAGTGCGATCCCGCAGGCCGGAGGCCTGCTAAAATACAGTTTCGAAAGATTCGCTCTTCGGCCGCAGCCGCCCATGCAGAGGGCGCATCGCTCCGCCTGCGGCGTCCGGCACATCCTCCGCCGACCGCGGACTGACAAAGGGAAATCGCACTTTGGCTGCACCGAGAATATTTCGCCTCGGCAAAAAGCAAATTAATTTGCATTGCTTCCGGCTTTTCGTATCTTTGGCTTGCCGAAGATACTCCCGTTCGGCAATGTTCGAATAAATTTGACATTGCCCTCGCTTATTCGTATCTTTGACTTCGCCGAAGATACTCCGTCTCGGCATAATCAAACATGAATGTTTGCTTCTGCCCTCGACTTTTCGTATCTTTGTATATTATTTCAGGAACAATCAAACGAGATACGATATGAATCGTTACTGTATCATCATGGCGGGAGGCGTGGGAACCCGCTTCTGGCCGCTGAGCCGGCAGAACAAGCCCAAGCAGTTCCTCGACATCATGGGGACGGGCAAGTCATTCCTGCGCCATACGTTCGAACGCGTCGCGCCGCTGGTGCCCGACGAAAATTTCATCGTGGTGACCAACCGACGTTACAAGGAACTGATCCGCAATATCCTTCCCGAGATCCGCGAGGAACAGATTCTCTGCGAGCCGATCGGCCGCAATACCGCGCCGGCCATCGCCTACGCCGCCTACTGGTTGCGGAAACACGATCCCGAAGCGCAGATGATCGTCACGCCGGCTGATCACTGGGTGGTCGACGAGGAGGGGTTCCGCTCGATCATCGGCGAGTGCCTCGATTTCGTGACGGGCCACGATGCGTTGATGACCGTCGGCATCCGGCCCACACGCCCCGAAACGGGTTACGGTTATATACAGGCCTCGGCCGACGAGACCATTTGTCCGGTGAAGAGTTTTACGGAAAAGCCCAATCTGGAACTGGCCCAGACCTTCGTGCAGTGCGGCGAATTCTTCTGGAATTCGGGTATTTTCGTCTGGAAGGTCCGCGATATCGTGCGGGCCTTCGCCCAATACCTGCCCGAACATCATGCGCTGTTCTCGTCGGTCGAGGCGGCGTTCGGTACGCCGCAGGAGGACGAGGCCGTCGAACGGGTCTTTTCGTGCAGCCATCCCATTTCGATCGATTACGGCGTCATGGAGAAGGCCGGCAACGTCTACGTGCGCTCCAACGCCGACGTGGGTTGGAGCGACGTGGGGACGTGGGGTTCGCTCTACCAGCTCTCGCGCAAGGACCGTTACGCCAACGCCAAGCCTGCGGAGGGTTGTTACGCCTACGATACGCGCAACTGCATCATCTCGCTGCCCGAAGGCAAGGTGGCCGTCGTGAGCGGGTTGAAGGAGTACATCGTCGTCGATACGGAGGACGTGCTGATGATCTGCCCGCGCGGCGAGGAGCAGAACATCAAGAAGTATATCGACGAGGTGAAGTTCAACAAGGGCGAGGAGTATATCTGATAATCGATGAATAACGATTGACAATTGAACGAAAACGAACGGCTCGGAACGCAGCGTCTCTATGCGTTGTTCGAGCGATACCCCGCCGTCGCGACCGACTCGCGGCGGGCAGGTGAAGGGACGATCTTCTTCGCCCTCAGGGGCGACCGTTTCGACGGCAACCGCTTCGCCCTGGCGGCGCTCGATGCCGGTGCGGCCTGCGCCGTCGTCGACGATCCGGCGGTCGCGGCGTCGGCCGGAGAAGCCTATGCCGGGCGGATCGTGACGGTAGACGACGCGCTGGCGGTCTTGCAGGCGCTGGCGCGCGAGCATCGTCGCAGGCTCGGCATTCCGTTGCTGGCGATCGTCGGCAGCAACGGCAAGACCACGACCAAGGAGCTGGTGAGCCGCGTGCTGGCCGAAAAATACGCGGTCTACGCCACGCAGGGCAATCTCAACAACCATATCGGCGTACCCCTTACGCTGCTGGCGATGACGCGCGACACGGAGTTGGGCGTGGTGGAGATGGGGGCGAGCGCCTGCGGCGAAATCGCCCTGCTCTGTGCGATCGCCGAGCCCAATTTCGGCCTGATTACCAACGTCGGGCGGGCGCACCTCGAAGGATTCGGGGGTGTCGAAGGGGTGCGGCGCGGCAAGGGCGAGCTGTACGACTATCTGGCTGCCAACGGCGGCCGTGCCTTCGTGCGGCGCGACGACGGGACGCTGGTGAAAATGGCCGCCGAACGGGGAAATCTGGCGGTGGAACTCTACGATCCGGCGATCGCCGACGGCGTCGGGCACCGGCTCGAAGGGGCGTTCAACCGCCTGAACGTAGCGGCGGCGATGGCCGTAGGCCGTTATTTCGGCGTGGACGAGGAGCGTATCCGCGACGCCGTGGCCGCATACCGGCCCGACAACAACCGCTCGCAGCGGCGG
>OGPU01002372.1_pt1 | contig 13499 bp, 6 predicted proteins | sample 1552991 | NCBI WGS metagenome assembly OGPU01 (sample SAMEA2580296, study PRJEB22360) | human gut metagenome | biome: human gut; feature: human-associated habitat; material: faeces | place: Denmark | collected 2008/2010 | reverse complement strand
CGCGACCGACGATTGAACGTCAGATTGCCGCTTAGGGGCGTTTGCAGCGTCGAGCCGTTACGCGGTTTGGTAAAACCGCGTAACCCACTACACGGCCTGTGCCAGCTTCTCGGCTCGCTCGGCGGCGGCGAGTGCCTCGATCACGGTGCCGAGCTGGTCGCCCAGAAGAACGCCGTTGTAGGTGGAGTTGAAGCCGATGCGGTGATCGGTCACGCGGTCCTGGGGCTGGTTGTAGGTACGGATCTTCTCGGAACGGTTACCGTGGCCGATCTGGCTTTGGCGCTCGGCACCAAGCTCTGCCTGCTGCTTCTCGAGCTCCATCTCGTACAGACGGGCGCGCAGCATCTGCATGCAGACCTCGCGGTTCTGGATCTGGGAGCGCTGCTCCTGCGACTGCACCACGGTGTTGGTGGGCAGGTGGGTGATGCGCACGGCGGAGTAGGTGGTGTTAACGCACTGACCGCCAGGGCCCGAAGCGCAGTAAGTATCGATGCGCAGGTCGGACTGGTTGATCTGGACGTCGATCTCCTCGGCCTCGGGAAGCACGGCGACGGTTGCCGTGGAGGTCTGGATACGGCCTTGGGACTCGGTCTTGGGAACGCGCTGGACACGGTGCACGCCGGACTCGTACTTCATAACGGAGTAGACGCGGTCGCCCTCGACCTTGAACTCAATGGACTTAAAGCCGCCGGCCTCGCTGGGGCTGGAATCGAGCACGGTAGTCTTCCAGCCGCGCGACTCGCAAAAGCGCTGATACATCTTGTACAGGTCGCCGGCGAAGATGGCCGCCTCGTCGCCACCGGCGGCGGAGCGGATCTCGACGATGGTGTTCTTGTCGTCGTTGGGGTCGCTCGGAATGAGCATGTACTTGATGTCTTCCTCGAGCTGGGGGAGCTTGGCCTCGTTTTCGGAGATGTCCATCTGGAGCATCTCCTTCTCATCGGCATCGGTGGTATCGTGCAGCATTTCCTTGGCAGCCTCGATGTCATCGAGCGCGCCGATGTACTCGCGCGAGGCGGCAATGAGGTCGGACTGGTGCGCGTACTCCTTGTTGAGACGCGTGAACTCCTTGATATCGGAGGCGACGGCCGGGTCAGATAACTTCTTCTCGAGCTCCTCGTAGGCCTTGATGATCTTTTCGAGCTTGTCGCGCATGGCGGGACTCCTTTATGTGCGTGAAGGCGAAAATCGGCAGAATTGATGGGACGCGGGGCGCCGCTGCGGGGGTAAGCCCAGCTAGAACATGTCGATCTTCAGATACATGCGCATCCCTTCGCGTATGAGGTACATAGTTGCGGTCTAACCCATACATGATAGCGTGCGCAGGCATACCTGCATATAACCCGCACGGAATGCGGCAAAGGGTCAGTCTCTTTCCTTGAATATAACTTCATCCGAACGCCTCCCGCATTCATCCGCACATATACGGATAAATTTGGGAATCCGATACCCTGAGGGCCGGATCGGCCGGCCCCGGGAGATCGGAGGACGCCATGTCCGGAAAGGGCGGGAAGGGCGCCGCGAGGGCGGTCCCGAGGACCCACGGCAGGCTCACCGGGTACGAGCGGGACACGGTCCAGAGGATGCTGAAGCGCAGGGTTCGCTCGGCCACTTCCTCGAGAGGTTCAAGGGCGTATCGACCCGCAGGCTCCACAGCTGCCTGATGTGGTTCAGATGGCTGCGCGAGGCCGCACGCGTCGGGGACAGGACGTCGCTCATGCGCGAGCAGCTCGACGACGGGCGCTACGAAAAGATCCGGAAGAAGATGATGGAGCCGGAGTACGAGTTCCATCTGGAGCCGGACGTGCAAACGGCGGGTTAACATAGCCTTTCACCAAAAAGGGCGAGCGGCCGCGCCCTGCGACCACCCGCCCTCAATCAACGCCCTTCTGGGCCGCCGTAGCTACCGGTTCCGGCGCCGCAGGATAACGCCTGCGGCGATCAGCACCACCGCGCCGCCCGCGATGCCACCCAGGGCCATCGGCGACAAGCTGGTATCGCCCGTATACGGCAGACCCGGCTTCTCCTCCTTCGGCACCGGTGACTTGCTCGGCGGATTGGTGGGCGGCTCCGTCGGCGGGGTGGTCGGCGGCGTGTACGTGTTCTTGAACACCGGCGCCACGGCGCCGTCATAGGTTACCGTCGCCACCAGATGGCCCGCACCGTCGTCCGTCACCGTCACCGTTACCCGGTGCTCGGCCGCGTCGTACGTCACGTTCTTCTGACCGTCGTCCACCTCGGAGATGCTGTAGGCGTACGTTCCGGGCTTGTCGTACGAGATCGCCTCGAAGCCCACCGTGCCGTCCGCCGCGTTCTTTGCGGTCTGCAGCACCTTGCCGTCGGCATCCTTCAGCTGGAAGGAGAACTGCCCTTCCTTCAGGTCCTCGCCGCTCAGCACCTTGGAGGCCCCCAGCTTCACCTCAGTCGCGGCCGGCGCGTAACTGTTGCTGAACGCCACCGCATCCGCAGCCTTGCCGCCCTTGCTGTAGGCAACCTGCGCCTCCAGCGCGTGCGTCTCCGCATTCTCCGTCACCGTCACCGTCGCGGTAAAGACCGTCGTGTCGTAGGTGACGCCGTTCGCCGTCGCCCCTGCCCGCTCGGACACGGTGTAGACGTACGTCCCCACCTTGTCCAGCTGCAGCGGCGCGAAGCCGAACGTGCCGTCGGCGCCGTTCTGCACCGTCTGCACCACGTTACCGTCGGCGTCCTTCAGGTCGAAGAAGAACTCACCCTCGGCCAGGTCGCGGCCGGTCAGAGCCTTCGTTCCGGTAATCGTCGCCGTCGTTGCCGTCGGCGTGTAGGTGTTGGTGAAGGTCAGATCCGCAGCCGTCTTGTTCGCCGTCGCGGTCAGCTGGCCGCTGCCGTCATCGGTCACGTTCACCGTTACGTCCAGCACCGCATCGCTGTAAGTGATGGTGCCATCTTGGCCCGCAACCTCCTTCACCTGGTACGCATGCGAACCAGTTGCGGTGTACGAGATGGCCTTGAAGGTAAACGCTTTACCCACGTTCGTGGTCCGGTCGATCTCCTGCCCGGTGGCCACGTCAATCAGCGCGAATGTGAACTCGCCATCGGCGGGCGTCCGCGTGGTGGCCGGGTCGGCATTCTCAAGCACCTTGGTGCCAGAGATCTGGTAGGAGGTCTGACCCGGCTGGTAGCTGTTCGCAAACGTCATGGTATTGGGGGTGACGCCGTTCTCGGTGCCCTCGCTCGGTTTCACCGTAGAGCTCTCTACCACCAGCTTGCCGTCGTTGTTGTCCTTCACCACGTAGGTCAGGGTGTACGTCTTGCCGGTGTAGGTCACGCCCGGCACGCCCGGCGCGTCCCCCGTCGGCTGCACCTCGCGGACCGTGTAGGTAAAGGTGCCCGCATGGTCGAAGGTCAGCTTGTCGAAGGCAACCTTGCCGTGCGCATCGTTCTTCTGGGTCTGGATCACCGAGCCGTCAGACCCCACCAGCTCGAAGGCGAAGTCTCCCGCCTTTAGCTGATAGCTGCCGTCGTGCACGTCAACGCTCTTGGTGAGGGCGATCGCGCCGGAGTCCGTCGCCTGTGCCTCGTAGGTGTTGGTGAAGCTGGGCTTCGTGACATTCGTGCCGTCGTAGGCGACGCTCGCCTGCAGCGTGCCGGCATTGTCCGCAACCGTCACCACGGCATGGTGCACCGCGGCGTCGTAGGTCACGTAGGCCAGATCACCCTTCCGCTCCACGATGGTGTACTCGTGCGTGCCCGGCTTCGCGTAGGAGAAGGCGTCGAAGTTAACACTTCCGTCCGCGCCGTTGGTCGCGGTCCGGACGGGCTTGGCCCCGGCAAGCTGCTCAGCCGTCAGGTTGCCCTCGTACACATCGAAGGTGAACTCGCCGCACTTGGGGACGATCGGCGTGTTGTCGTCCTTCTTCACATAGCTCTTCTGCGCACCGAGGGCCAGGCCGGTCGCGGCCGGCTGGAAGGTGTTGGTGAAGGTATCCGAGCCGGATGCGCTCGTCACGATCGCCTTCGCATTCAGTGCTCCGTTCCCGCCGTCTGTGACCGTCACCGTATAGGTGAGGGCATGATTGTCATAGACCATGCCCGGCTCCGCGCCCGGCTGCTCCACGATGGTGTAGGTGAAGTCCTTGCTCGCGGCGCCGTCCAAGTCGGAGAGCTGGAACTCGCGCGTGAAGCAGACCTTGCCGTTTGCATCGTTCTTCGCGGTGGCGATCACGTTGCCGGCAGCGTCCTTCAGGTCGAAGGTGAACTCGCCGTCCGCAGGCTTCGTCGTGTGATCGAAGCCGTCCGCAACCTTGATGGTCTTGGTCGCCGTCAGGGTTACGGAACCCTTTGCGTCGTAGGTGTTATTGAAGGTGGGAGCCGTAGCGGTACCGTCATAGGTGACGGTCACCTTCGTCTTGTTGTTATCGTCCTGGTTCTGCTCTACCTTGACGTGGACCTTGACTTCCTTGGCGTCGTAGACCACGCCGTCAACGGTCTGGCCGGCTTTCTCCTCCTTGAGCGTGTAGTCGTACTCGCCCAGGTTCAGGTTCTCGACGGCCAGCTTGACGTTGCCGCCCCGGTCGTTGGTGCCCTTGGCGACCTCGTTGCCGGCCTGGTCGTACAGGCCGAAGGCGAACGCGCCGCCCGTCAGCGCCTTGCCCGTGAGGGTCTTCGTCGCCTCGACGGTTGCACCGGCCGTCGGCTTCGCGTTGGTGAAGGTCGGCACGGCCTTATCGCCGCCGTAGGTGGCGACCGCCTTTAGCGTGCCGTTCTTGTTATCAGTGACCCTAACGTGCACGTTCACCGTCTTGCCGTCGTACACGACGGTCGAGTCGTTGCCGGCAACCTCCTTGATGGTGTAGTCGTGATCGCCCGGAGTGTCGTAGCCGATTGCCTGGAAGGTAATGTTGCCGTCCTTGTCATTCGCGACGGTCTCAATGGGCGTGCCTTCCGCCTTGTCACCCTTGTACAGAGCGAACGAGAAGTCGCCCCCTGCGAGCTCACCGCCCGTGAAGTGCTTCTTCGCCGCCAGGGTCACGGAACCCTTCGCAGCATAGCTGTTGATAAAGGTGGCGAGGTTCACCTTGCCATCCTTGACCTCAGCCTTGATGGGCTTGGCCTCAGCGTCACCATCCTTCTTCACCGTCACGCCCGTGACGGTCAGCTTGGCGTCCACGTCCTCCACCGTCACCGTGGCGGTGTAAGCGGAGGCGTCCATCGTCCAGCCGGCGTTCTGCACGCCGTCCACCACCGCGTCGTCATCGGCGTCGTGCGCCTCGGAAAGCGTGAACGTGTATGTACCGGCCTTGTTGAACTTCATGCCGGAGAAGTCGACCGTCTGGCCGTCCTTACCTGTGATCGCGCCCTTCGTGGCCCGGGACTCCGCATGCGCGTCGCCCGCCAGGTCATCCGACACCGTCAGGTCGCCGGCAGCGATCTTCGCCTGCATGTCCGACGTGGCAGCCAGCGTGAACAAGAACTCCTTGTCCGTGCTCTCGGTGCCGGAGACCTTCTTCGTTACCTGTGGGGTCAGTTTGTCGCTGGCTTCCGCCGTGTAAGTGTTGGTAAACACCAGCTTGTTGGCTTTGGCCACCGTGCCGTCGGCATTTTGCTCCGCGATCTCACCGGTGACGCTATCGCCTGCGTCCTTCAGATTCTTGTCACCCTGCTTGCAGCCGGTCAGCTTATAGCCCGCGGGCATCTCGTCCTTGCCGGTCAGCTCCTGCACCGTGTAATTGTCACCCTTGGCAAGGCCGTACACGCGAATCGTCTCGTCGGCCTTGATAGCATGGGTGTCGCCGTTCTTCAAATCGAACACGTCGCCGGCTTGCTTTCCCGCCCCAGCGTTCTTGAACACTGCGGCCTTGTACGTCTTCCCCTCGGGCACGGTGAACTTGAAGGTGAACTTTGCGTCCTTATTGCCCGTCAGGCCATTGGGCACGACAACCTTCTTCGTCACCTCAAGGCTCGCCTCGCGTTCGTTCGCCACGCGCACGCAGGTGGCGCCCGTGAACAGGGCGTTCAGGTTCATGCCACGCAGATCGGCGCGGGCACCTTTCGACGTGGCCCCCTTGGGCTGCTCGTCCTGCGTGATGCCCATACGTATCCAGCCCGTCTCGGTCTCCAAGCGATAAGGTTTACCCTCCTCGGTGGGCCCATACTGGTAGACACGTCCGTTGGCGCCGTACTTGAGGCGCACCTCATCCTCGCCGCCCTTGGCGTCATTGTTCCAGGAAAGGTTGCCGTTGCCGTCGAGCCTCCCGTCGGACGTCTGCCGCGCACCCTTGATCCACGTGAGCGTGTTGTCGATGTCGCACTCTGCGCCAAACTGGCCCAGACTCTTCATGAGCGCGCCCGGGCCCACGAACGTCGAGACGCCGTCATCGGCCGTACCAGCATCGGCATGGACGCCGTAATCGTCCACAATCACCTTGGTGAGCGTGTCGTTAAGCAGGAAGCCCTTGGGCGCCGAGACCTCCTTTAGGAAGTAGGCGCCCTTCACGAGCGGCTTGTTGCCGTCGCTCGTACACGGGAATATGCCCGCCCCTTCGAGCTGGATCGGGTTGCTGACCTGCCCCGTCGTCAAGGTGTCGTAGGGGATCTGGTCGCCGTTGAGCACGACTTTGCCGTTCGCGTCTGTTGTCACCTGACCGTCCGTGTACAAGCCGAACTTCGCGCCGTCTACGGGGTTGCCCTCGGTATCGGTCTTCTGCACGAACAGGCGGTTCTGGATGTTCGTGACGAGCAGGCTCGTGGCGAACTGCCGCTTAAAGTTCACCTGGTCACCGGGGAGGTCATCACTGAACACATGGACCGTGTTGTCCGTATTCGCGTCGGCGATGGAGCTCGCCGTTGTGTAGTAGATGGCCACCGCGTACTCGGCATTCTTGCGGGCATCACCGCTCAGCAAGTAGTAGTACTTGGAGATGTCACCGGGCAGATACGGAATCTCTACCTGGTACTGGCCGCTCGTGTTGAGCGTGAAGGCGTACAGGTCCTTCTTCGCCGCCTCGATGGCGCCGGCCATGCCCTGGGCGCCGGCGAGGGTATACCCCTTCGTCGGGTCGCCCGACACGGCGTGCCAGGCGTTCTTGTTTTTATCGCGCTTGAAAACTACTGCGAACAGGGTGCCGCGCTTCATATCAACAGTATTGCCTGGCTTCATCGAGTCATCGTCCGCCTGGTACACGGTCGACGGCGCGGTGATGGTCTCCTTCGAGCCGGCGAACGCACCGCTCTGCCAAACGGAGCTGTCCGCGTCCATACCGCCGCGGTTGATGATGACGCCGCCCGCGCCGTTCTCGTCGCTCGCGGGCACGTACTCGAACTGCATGCTACCGTCCGTTGCCGTGAGGCTCGAGCGGTGACCTTCGGGCACCTTTGTTTCCTTCAGGAGGTAGTACCGGCAATTATGGTCTTTACTATAAAGGTCATCGAAGTTGATAACGCCGTTGTCCAGTTTATCGTTGTCCAGTTTATTCGTGAGCGTTAGGTGGCCGGCCTCGTCCGTGGTACCGGAGCCGATGAGCTCGCCCACGGTCTTGAAGTCCTTGTCGGTCTTATAGAGCTTGAACTCGGCACCCTGTACGAACTTGCCGTCCTGGTCGAACTTGATGATGTCGGACTCGGGCACCGTCACGAGGTTGAACTTGAGCTCCATGTTGGAGTCGGTGGCGCCGCGCTCCAGGTAGAAGAACTTGAGGGTGTGGTTGGTGCCTTCGGCGAAGGTGTTGTCCTTGAAGCCCGAAGTGTCCTTATTCGCCTTCTGGTACTTGCTCTTCAGTGTGCCGTCGTTATTACCGTTCACCTTAATGTCGCCCGTACAAAAGTTGATGCTCAGACTCGCGCGGTTGTGAATACCGCCGATATCACCCACGAGGACATCGTCGATGAACACCCAGACGTCATCATCGCCGGCGAACTCGAACACCATGTCGTCGCCCGCGTTCGTCTTGCCGCGAGCGGGCTGCACGAATCGCGTGGACATTGAGAGGCCGAAGTGGTGGTTGACGGGGCGGCCGTCGTTGTAGCGCGAATCACCGGTGTTGTCTGCCCTGATGCCGGTTTGGACGAGCCGGCCGTTTTCCTCTTTGAGCACCTTGTCTGCCGCGTCGAACGGGAAGAACTGACCCTGGTGGGACGAATCGCCCACTTTGTCAATGCCCCAGGTGTCATAGATGTCGAAGGCATTCTTGTCAGCGTTGTAGGCTGCGTAGTTTTCGGAGCTGTCATAGACGTAGTAGCCGTTCTGAACCTTGAGGAGGCCCGTCACGCCAAAATGGGACGTCTTGCCGATCTGGGCAGAGGAATCGAACAGGTAGCAGAGGGACTCGCCGTCCCAGGTTTTGGAAAGCTGCGGATAGCCGTCTAAAAGCGTGTTGTTGACAATGCCGGGCTGCGGGTTCGTGTTGCCCGTCCAATGGTTGAGCGACCCATCACCCTGGCCGTCGTTAAACTGGAGCCGGTGGTTTGCGTTGACGCCGCCGTTGCCGGAAACCGACAGATGGTTATCGGGATTCACCCAGTAATCAAACAGGTTGATTGTTGTCCCCGAAGGCGAAATCGTCGTAACCGTGTGGTCCGAAAACGCCGCTTCCGCACGGGTCGGCAGGAAGAAACTCGCCGTCAGCGCGACGGCGAGGGCCAAAACAATCACATATGGCGAGACCGGGCGCAGCCCACGACGACGGCCATAAGACATGACGGACCACCGCTCGCGCGGCCGGTGTTCACCAGGAAGTTCCCTGCTTAGACACCCCCCCCCGGTAGCAATATTCACGAGTCGAGACGTCATCTCTCTGAGCTCCTGCATAATTTCCTCCCCAGTCACACGGCGACCTGCCCGGGCGCTCCCCGGGGGCCGAGGCGGTCTGGCACATGCCCGCGGTCGTTCAAGGAATACCAACCCCAGCATATGTCTCTTAAGATATCTTAGCCTTTTTCTATTACAGTTTTTGTCTCATTACCGATGAAATCGGCTCAGTCCCTTTGTCACATTCTAGAGCGTGCGGAGCAGGGCGATGAGGAAGCGGGTGCCTTGGAGGTAGGCGCGACGGGTGATGCGCTCGTTGGTGCCGTGGACGCCGCGGTCGCATTCGTCATCGTCGACCACAAAGGCGGAGAAGCGGATGCACTCGCGGCAAATGCGTTGGTAGTTGGCGGCATCGGTTGCGCCAATCACGGTCGAGGGCACGATGCTGATCGGCTCTTGGCCCACCGCAGACGATCCGTTTTCCTCCGTCCCCTTGGGATCACGGAAATAGCGGGCGGCGATGGCGCGAACGGCCTCGAGCCCCGGACCGCCCACGCGCGGGGACGGCGAGGGCTCGGAGCTGCCGGGGCCCAGCTCGACCTCGACTCGGCCAGCGAGCCCAGCGGTGGCAACGGCCTCGCGGCAGCAGGCCACGACATCGGCCACGCTCGTGCCCTCGAGCATGCGGAAGTTGATATTGGCCCACATATCCTGCGGCATTACGTTGGCACCGGTACTGCCGCCTTCGATTTGCGTGGGCGCGCAGGTGGTGGTCACAAGCGGGTACAGCTTTTTGCTGGCGAGGCAGTCGCGCACGATGGCATCCTTGCTGGCAGCAATCTCGTCTGCGGTATAAAGCCCCAGCTCGACGAGCTGCGCGGCAAGCAGGTCGGTCACACGCGCCGGCCACTCGATATCGCAAATCGCGGCAATAGCGCGGCTGAGCACTTCGAGCGACGTGCCGCCGTAAGGGTTGGAAGAATGCCCGCCTTCGCTCTTCGTCCTGAGCACGATATCGGCATAGCCCTTCTCGGCAAGATCGGCATGCATAAGCCAACCCTCACCTGCGCTGTACTCGGCAGCCGCAACGATACGATAGTCGCCCTCGTCGATCAGGTACTCAAGCTCAACGCCACGCTCCTCGAGCGCGCGACCAATGGCACCCGCGCCGTACTGCGTGGTCTCCTCATCCTGGCCAAAGGCCAGCAGCAGCGTTCGTTCGTGTTGCCAGCCGTGCGCCAGCGCATACTCAACGGCCTCCAAGATGCCCGCAACCTGGTCTTTCATATCGATGGCGCCGCGACCCCAAATATAGGTGTCGTCCACGTGCCCGCTAAAGGGATCGTGCGTCCAGTCCGTCTCGGTGCCCGGCACCACGGGAACCACGTCCATGTGGCCCATGAGCATGACCGGCTTGAGGGCGGGGTCGGTGCCGGCAAGCGTCACGAGCAGCGAATGGTCGATGAGCTCGACCTCGCCCGTCGCAAACACGCGCGGCCAGCCCTGCTGCATATAGGCGCGCAGGTCGTCAAACGCCTGCCAGTCCACCGTCTGGGCATCCATGCTCGAAATCGTCGGAAACGACAGCACGCGGCCCAGGCGCTCGCACGCGCCGACCTCATCGATATCGGCAAAATCATCCTCGTGCGCAAAGAAGCGCCAAACCTCGGCCATGCCTTCCTCCAAAAATAACGTGGCAAAGAGGCGGTCCCTTTGCCACGTTCGCTTGCATTATTTGTCGTTGAGATAACGCGAGAGGAACTCGCGGGTGCGCTGGTGCTTGGGATTGCCGAAGAGCTCAGCCGGCGCGGCGTCCTCGAGCACCACGCCCTTGTCCATAAAGACCACGCGGTCGGACACCGTGCGGGCAAAAGCCATCTCGTGCGTGACGACGACCATGGTCATGCCGTCGGCGGCGAGCTTGCGCATGACCTCGAGCACCTCGCCCACGATCTCGGGGTCGAGCGCAGAGGTCGGCTCGTCGAACAGCATGATCTGCGGGTTCATGCACAAGGCGCGGGCGATGGCCACGCGCTGCTTTTGGCCGCCGGACAGGCGACCCACGGCGGCGTGTGCGAACTTTTCGAGTCCCACGCTTGCCAGATGCTCTAGCGCGACCTTTTCGGCCTCGGCCTTGCTCATCTTTTTGAGCGTGACGGGCGCGAGGGTACAGTTGTCGAGCACATCCATGTTGTTGAACAGGTTAAAGCCCTGGAACACCATGCCGATGTCCTCGCGGAGTTTATTGATGTTGCAGCGCTCGGCCGTGAGGTCCTGGCCGTGGAACCAGATATGGCCCGCGTCCGGGGTCTCGAGCAGGTTGAGGCAGCGCAAGAAGGTCGACTTGCCCGAGCCCGAGGCGCCGATGATGGTGACGACCTCGCCGGGATTGACAGCGAGGTCGATGCCCTTGAGTACCTCGAGCGAGCCGAAGCTCTTGCGCAGGCCCTCGACGCGGATGAGCGGCTCTTGGTTTTGCGCGGCGGCCGCAGCGCCGGTAGTGGCGGTATCTGCCATGATGATTCTCCTCGTCTTGAGCCTAGTTGGAGCTGGGCAGCGTGGCCGGGGCCTCGGCGCCGAGCTTTTTGCCAAAGGCCTCGAGCAGGCGGCTCGCCACAAGCGTCAGGATCAGGTAGACCACGAGCGCCACGCAGTAGACCTCCATCTGGCGGTAGTACACGCCGGCAACGGTGGTGGTGGCGTACATGAGGTCGAACACGCCGATGACCGAGAGCACCGACGAGTCCTTGATGTTGATGATGAGCTCGTTGGTGAGCGCCGGAATCGCGTTTTTAATGCCCTGGGGGAACACGACCTTGCGCATAGCCTGCCACTGCGAAAGGCCCAGCGAGCGCGCCGCCTCGGCCTGGCCGGGATCGATGGACTCGATGCCGCCGCGCAGGACCTCCATCATGTAGGCGGTGGAGTTGAGCGAGATGGTGACGAGGCCAGCGGTAAAGGTGCTCCAGATCTGGTTGGCCTGGGCGGTCTCGAAGCCCATGCCGCGCAAAACGGTAAAGCCCGCGTAATAGATAAGCAGGCCCTGGACCATCATGGGCGTGCCGCGCACGATGGTAGAGTAGACGGTCGCAAAGCCGCGGCCGATGCTCTTAAAGAAGCGCGTGAGATCGTTATCCACGCGATCGAACGTCTGAATACGCAGGAACACAAAGAGCAGCGCCAGGAAAAAGGCAATGACGGTACCAAGGGTCGCAAGCGCAATGGTGATTTCGATGCCGCGAATAAAGAAGTCGCCGCTCTTATAGGTCATGTAGACCAGGCTCGGCAAAAAGTCGCTGGGATTGGAGTCCGAGACAATGCTCACCTGCACCAGGTCGATAAACGACATGACACAGCGGTCCACGAAAAAGATCGCCGCGATGGCGACCACGACGTAGCTGCCTAAGCGCGCGCCGCGACGGAAGCGCTCGGATGCGAACGGCGACTTTTCGCGATAGTCGTTCCAGTGCATGAGTTTGGTGACGAACGCCGCCGCCGACACGACGAGCCAGGCCCAAAGAATCGCCCAAAGGCAATCCTGGAAGATACCGGTGGGGGCCAAGAAGCTCAGCGGCGTGGGATTGCGCTGGCTAAACGCCAGGCCGAGCGCCGCGATGACGCTCGTGCCCAGGTACACATAACGGTGATCGGCCTTGATAAAGGAGGCCAGACGATTGATGGTTTTCATGCTGCCTCCCTATGCCGGCTGACGGTCGAGGCACGCGTCCCACATTTGGTCGCGTTCCTCTTGGCTAATGCCCTTGAGTGTCTTGTCGATGAGCTTAAGCAGCTTATCCGAGCCCTTGCGGCAGCCGACGTTTGCCGTGACCTCCTGCTTAAAGCCCTCGCCCTCGGCAAATTGAATCGGCACGATACCCGGGTTTTGGGCCATATAGCCCTTCTCGTTCTCGGTGTTGTAGGTCACGGCGTCGCACGTGCCCTGCAGCAGATTCGAGAACACCGTGGGGACGGAGTCGACCGGGTTCTTGTGCACAACGCCCGGGATCTCGTCGATGACGGTGTCGAGCATGGTGTCCTTTTGGCCGAGTACCGTGGCACCGCTAAAGTCGCTGAGCTTGGTCGCGTTTTGGTAGGGCGAGCCCTCTTTTACGAACAGGCCAAAGTAGCCAATGAAGTACGGATCGGAAAAGCCGACGGACTCCTCGCGCTCGGGCGTGGTGCTCATGCCGGCAATAATGAGGTCGATCTGGCCGTTGTTGAGCGAATCGATGAGGCCCGAGAAGCTCTGCTTGACGGCAACGGGCTCGCCGCCAAGGGCCTTGCAGACGATCTTTGCGATCTGAACATCGTAGCCATCGGCGTAAGCGCCCTGCACGTTGTCGATGGGGATGGTGTACTCACTGGCTTCGGAAACCTGCCAGTTGTACGGGGCGTAGGCCGCCTCCATGCCAATGCGAATCTTGTCCTTGCCGATCACGGAATCGGACAGGTCGTCGCGACCGCCGCCCGTCGTGGGCTGAACCACCTTGAGCGTGGACGGGCGCTGACAGCCGGCGAGCGCGCCGGCGACGACGGAAGCGCTCGCAGCGAGAGCGCTACCCAAAAAGATGCGACGGCTGCATACCGGCTGGGTCTGCATGCCGCGCTGTTGCCGAGGTTGCATCTGGTGCCTTCCCTATTTTGCGTTACTGACAATAAGACAGGATATACGCCCGCAACCAGCAGCGCGGCATGTGCGCGAAAAATTAATAGACACACAGCAGTCGTTTAAGAACGTCCATTACAGTCGAAATTGTCAGCCTGGGACCGTCTCGGG
>OGPU01002370.1_pt1 | contig 13504 bp, 10 predicted proteins | sample 1552991 | NCBI WGS metagenome assembly OGPU01 (sample SAMEA2580296, study PRJEB22360) | human gut metagenome | biome: human gut; feature: human-associated habitat; material: faeces | place: Denmark | collected 2008/2010 | reverse complement strand
GCGGCCCCAACAGCTCCTCCCTGTTTCCGCCACTGGCGGCGGTCGTCGCCGTTGCAAGTGGCTTGACCGGTACGACGATGACCGTAAGCCCAACTAAATGAAAAGCCCCCTTGGAGGTAGCGACTCCGAGGGGGTTTTCCCTTTTTGGGGTGACGATCTTGACCCTTGACATTCCTGACTTTAGGATACCCGATCCCCTGCAAAAGTCAAGCGCTGTGCAGAAAGTTTACAACTTCGCTCACACTCCCGGCACCAGCAGTCTCCGCGCCTCGTCGAGGCGGGCGGTGCCGTCGGGGAGGTCGTTGGCGGCCAGCATCTGGCCGGGCGAGACGTGGTAGCGCCGGGCGATGGCGAACAGCTCCTCCCCCGGCTGGGCGTAGCAGATGCGGAGCGACACCTCCGGGTCGGCGGGGGCGAGGGGGTCGCCCAGCTCCACCGCCCCCACGAGAGAGGCCGTCTGCCGCGCCAGCACCGCGCCCTCGGCCCGGACGGTGAGGGACACATCCAGCGCGCCGCCTGCGCTGGCGCATTGCAGGTCCTGAACGCTCAGCCAGCACTCGGGGTAGGCGTCGGCATCCTCGGGCAGGTCGGCGGGGAGAGGCAGGGCGTAGTCCAGCGCCTTTTCGTAGCACTCCATCTCCCCGAGGGTGTTTTCCGCAAAGGCCGACACCACGGCCCGGGCCGCGAGGAACGCTCTCCCCTCCTGCCGCGTCAGGCTCACCGGCCCGAAGGACGCGAAGCAGGCTAAAATATGCGCTCCTGCGTCGGGCAGAGGGCCGGAGCCTCGCAGCACCGTCGTCTCGTCCAGCGCGCAGTGCAGCGACTCGGTGGCGAGAGTCTGGGGCGTGAGGGTCGTCTCGAAGCGGGTGGAGAAGGCATCGGCCACGCATTGGAGCTGGTAGGGACGCCAGCCGCTCAGCCGCAGCATCGCCGTGGCCGTGAGGGTGGTGGAGGCAGAGCCGTCCTCGGTGGTCTCCCCTTCCGCCGCCGCAAAGCCCACCGGCTCCAGCACGCAGAGGCAGCGGCAGTCCTCGCTGAGGCCGTCTGCATCCAGGATCTGGTTGAAGGGCAGGTCGGCGGTCTGGCTGCGGAGGGCGGCGTCCCCCTCGGCCCGCCATGCGCAGAGGACGTGCAAGACCCCCTTCGCCACGGCCTTGCCCTGCATCCGCTTCAGCTCCCGCACCTCGGCGGTGCCGGTGATGTCGAGGATGGCGGCGGGGGGCTTCGGGAAGGTCAGCGCCCCCTCGATGGTCACGAGCTTTTCGAGGGTGGCGGCCCGCCGCACCCCTGCCAGCGTGACCGGCTTCTGCTCGATGCCGCCCTCGCTGAGGGCCGTGATGACCTCGGTGGACAGCTGGGCGTGGACGCTCACCACCAGCCCGTAGGCCCCCCGCACCTCGATGCGGCGGGGGTTGACGGCCCGGCAGTTGAGGTATTCGGTCTGGCCCTCGACGCAGGCTGTCCACGCCGTGGCCACAAAGCTGGGCAGCTCGAGGGCCTTGGTGAAGGGCAGCTTCTGCTCGGTCTGGCACAGCCCCGCCCCCTCTTCGCCCTGATAATACACGGTACAGCGCAAATATCCTTCCAGCGTCAGCCGCCCGGGGGCCAGCTGCTTTTGCAGCACCACCGGCTTTGCGAAGCACTTGACGATGCGCTGCACCGGCGGCAGATAGTCCGAGATCAGTAGTTCGGTCTCGAGGGGCAGCTCCGCCTTGGCGGTGCAGTCCGCACCCGCCGCAGGCAGAACGTCCCGGAACACTTTCAGCTCCATGGTGATGCTCCTTTCCTGTCCTTGCTCTGATGAGAATGTATGCGGGGTGGGAAGGGAGCAGAACAAAAATCCCCCACGGAGGTCGCAACTCCTTGGGGGATCTCCATTACGGCAGATTCGTTTATTTCTGTATCTTTTGTCGAAAATCTATGTTATAATTGGTTTGCGGCCTTGCCCGCCCATTTATTCGGGAGGGGAGGTGAGAAAAATGGAAAGTATTCTTTCTTTCGTACTGTCTGTCGGAGCAAATGTAGCAGCTTACTATATTTGCAAGTGGCTTGATGGATGGTTCACTGGCCGTAAGCACTAAATAAAGAAGACCCCCTTTCGGAGCGGCAACTCCGTGAGGGGGTTTTCTTTTGCTTTGGTGAGAACAATGGAAACCATCATTCTTTCTTTCGTACTTTCATTATATGCGATTCCCCGCAAAAGTCAAGCGTTGCGCAGAAAGTTTACAAGCGCATCAGCGGGCCCGGACAATGACCACCAAGCAGTATTCCCGGCCCGCGACGGTCTTATGGCAGACGCCGACACGCAGCTTGGTGTTAGCCCCGGGCGACACACCTTTATCGTAGACCCCGACCGACGGCACACCGCTGGAGAACTTCTCTGCCTGCTCACGGGCGCTCATCCCGGTGGAGTCGAAGGCAATAAAGCTCACGTAATTGCTCTGCTCGTAGGCTTTCAGGCTGCCTCTCAGGAAGTCGTCCAGATGCAGACCGGCGTCTATGGGGAAGTCGCTCTTCAGGTAGATGATGTTCCCCTCCTCGTCCTTCTGGAACCAGTCCGGGGTGAACGCGGGCCGGATGGTGCGGGTCAGCGCGGGGACGCTGTAAGAGACTTCGACGTTTTGGGAGTTTCCCTTGAAGATGTCGGCGACGGCCTCCGCGACGAGCCTGTCCTCTCCGTTTCCGCCGCCGGAACAGCCGGTGAGCAGGGCCAGCATCAGCACGCCCGCAAGGGCGAGGGCAAGGAGCTTTTTCAGTTTCATGGTCGTATCCTCCGTTCACTGTGGTGTTTTTGATACTTCCATTATAACCCGGCCCCGTCGCAGCTGCAACGGCCATTCGCGCAGGTTTTGGGGCGATTCACGCAGGTTTCGGGAAATATGGCGGCTCTAAGAGGGGCGGGGTATCTGGCAAAGTGGGAAAATAGTGACATGTCATCGTGCAAAAACGCACTTTGCCAAGGTGGCAATCTGCCAATCAACTGGCACTCTGACCCCACTTTGCCAAAAGGGGCAGAATGCCAAGTTGGCAAACTGGCAAAATATAACGTAGATATATTATTAAATAGCCACTTTGCCATCTAATCCACCACAGTGTGGAAGATAGCTGAACCAACTATGTCCGCCATCTTTTTGAATTATCTGTCGTTTCACTACCTCACCCGATTTCACAAGCTCACCGTATGCTCGAGTATATGTCCTATCGCTGCACCCCATCTCCTTCATCACCTCTGCCCGGAGCTGGGTGCTGGGCATACTCCCCAGCTTGCTCTCGGCCAGCACGTTGAGGATGGCCTGCGCGGTATCCTCCTTGGTCTGGGCGGTGCGGACGCGGCGCTCCTCCACGAAGTCGGCGTCCTTCTTGTCGGTGCGGCTGTCAAAGACGGCCACCGCCGTCGTGACGCCCTCCACCTGCGCCTGCTCGATGTGGAGCAGGGCCGTCCGGGCCGGGGCGGAGTAGCTGCTCTTCTCGTGGCTGAGGTAGAGCTTTTCGCTGTTCTTGTCGCGGCCCATCATGAGGACGCTGCGGGCGATGTCCCAGATGTCGGAGCTGTCGGCCAGACGGGCGCGGCCCGAGACGTTGGCGCGCTTGTTGGTGTGCATCGAGATGAGGGCCGCGCAGCCGTGCCTGGCGCAGAGGGCTTTGAGGGGCAGCAGGGCGCTGCGCATCTGGTTGCGGCTGGCCATCTCGACCCCCGCAGGCAGAAAGCTCTGCAGCGGGTCGATGATGACGAGGGCGGGCGCGGCCTTCCCCACGTACTTTGCAAAGCTGGTGTCCGGGATGCAGAGCGGGCTGCCGGTGCGGGCAAAATAGGCGTCGCTGGTGACCACCATCACCCGGCTCATGTCGGCCCCTGCCGCCGTCAGGCGTGCTTTGAGCACCTTGCCGGGGTCGTCCTCGCCGGAAAAAAGGAGGACGCTGCCGGTCTTCTCCGGCGGCTGGGGGAAGAAGCCGGAGGTCCGGCCCGCCGTGACATAGGCAATGAGCTGGGCCTGCCAGATGCCCTTGCCGGTGCCGCCGTCGGCACCCAGAAGCGACACCTCTCCCATAGGCAGCAGCCCATCCACCAGCCAGCTCACGTTCTGGATGGGGACGTTCTCGAGGCAGTCGGGGGTGAAGTTGAAGGGCGCGGCGCGGCGGCGGTCCCGGAAGCGCGCCCGGGCCGCGTCGGCCTTTTCCCGGTAGGCGGCGTAGTCCTCGGCGATGCGGCTCTGGAACTCCTCCCGGCCCACCGCTTCCAGCTCGCTCTTGCCGTCGGCCAGCCAGCGCTCCATCCGGAAGGTCAGGCCCTGCCAGAAGCCCAGCTCCTTCGCCCTCGCCTCTACCAGCTCGGAGCGGCTGAGGACGTCCTCGGGGCGGTTCTGCCCGGCGAACCAGTAGGTCAGCCGGGAGAACAGCTCCTCTTCGGTGCGCACCGTGCCGAGGTAGGCCACGAAGTCGTCGTAGCTGCCCGGGGTGCGGTCGGTCATGTTTTTCTGCATAAAAAACTCCTTTCATGGGTTGTTTTGTTGCTTTCATTATAACCACGAAAGGTTGTGCAGTCAACGCAAGCTTTCTGCGTATTTCTGCGCAGAAAAAAGAGAAAACCCCCTCGGGGCGGCTGCTCCGAAGGGGGTAAAATTTAACCATGGCAGATGGAAAGCAGGAAGCGATACGTAGAGCCGTCCGCGCGGGTTTGGGGCTTTTGCATTCCGCATCGTTTCCTGTATCTTTTTGCCGAAGTTTATGGTATACTGGGGATGCGGCTCGTCCCGCCCAATCTACCAAGGATGGGAGAAGGGGGGTGTCGCCTTATGGCGTATATTTTTACATTTGTACTGTCCGTCGCAGCGAATGTAGCGTCTTACTACATTTGCAAGTGGCTTGACGGATGGCTGAAGGGCCGTAAGCACTAAAAAGGACCCCCTTTCGGAGATAGCAGCTCCGTGAGGGGGTCTTTCCTTTGGGTGCGCCGATGGCGTATTTGCTTTTACATTTGCTACTTTTATTATATGCGATTCCCCGCAAAAGTCAAGCGTTGCACAGAAAGTTTACAGAAACTGCCGCGCAGCGGCTTTTCATTTCTTTCAGTCCTGCGTTTCTTTCCGGATGCCGAACAGCCTCCGGAGCAAGCCTCTCAGGCACTTGGGGCTTTTGAGAACGACCACCTGCATAGAGCCGACCACCTTTCGTCGCTTGATACGCCATTATAGGCGTCCCGCGCCCGGAATGTTCCGGTTCAGCTCAGGATCGGCCCGTCCGGCACCGTCTCCACCACCACCAGTGCGCCCTTTTGGGTGGAGATGGTGATGCAGTCGGAGCCATCGGCATACTCGTTGCTGACGCCGAGGGGGTAGCCTGCGGTGAGGACGGCGTCGGTCAGCTCGTAGAAGGAGCCTCGCTCCGAGACTCCCTCTGCCCTGCCCTCCATCGGGAAGACCGAGAGGTAGAAATACCCGTCCTTCGGGTAGCGGCGGGTCTCGCCGGGCATCACGAAGGTGATGCGGCTGCGCTCGTCCAGAAGCGTGGCGCGGACGCCCCGCTGTTCGAGGCCGAGGCCGGTGCAGAGGTTGGCCAGCGTATGCTCGAGGCGTCTGCCGCCCAGCACACCCAGCAGCAGCGCCTCGTCGAAGCCCTTCTCGGAGGCCAGCTTTGCCGCGTACTCGGTGTCGGTGTCGTCCTTGACGTGGGGCAGGATGATGGTGTCGTCGCCCTCCTGCGCCGGGCAGGGCGCGGTGTCGAAGTCGCCCACGATGATGTCGGGGCGGCAGTGGAGCGGCGCACAGTTGCGATAGCCCGCGTCGCAGGCAATGATGGTGTCGCCGGGCCGCAGGGCCGACGCCAGCGAGGCGCTGACCGGGCAGGCGGAAATGATAACACAGCGGGACATTACAACCCCCTCCTCTGCCACTCCTTCACATCCTTGACCTCATCGTACATGGCGCAGTAGCTGTCGTAGCGGGTCTGGGAGAGCTTGCCTTCCGCGAGGGCGGCGCGGACGGCGCAGCCCTTCTCGGAGCGGTGGGAGCAGCCGGTGAACTGGCACGCGCCGAGGTAAGGCCCGAACTCCGGGAAGGCGTGTTCCAGAGCTTCTTTCGGGATGAAGCCCGCCCGGCTGGCCTCGAGGCTGGCGAAGCCCGGGGTGTCGGCGATGCGGCCCCCGAAGGCTTCAAAGATAGTCACCTCGCGGGTGGTGTGACGGCCACGGCCCAGCTTCTGGCTGATGGCGGCGGTCTGACGCTCCACGTCGGGCAGGAGCGCGTTCAGCAGGGTGGATTTGCCCACGCCGGAGTTGCCGCAGAAGGCGCAGAGACGGCCATTGATCCAGTGTTTGATGTCGTCCAGACCCTCGCCGGTGGCGTAGTCGATGCGGATGAAGGGCAGGGTCGATTTTTCGTAGGCGCTGCGCAGAAACTCCGCCTCGGCGAGGTCGCTTTTGGTGCAGACGATGACGGGCTGGACGCCCTTGTCCACCGCGATGGCCGAAAGCTTATCCAGCACGAGGGTGCTGGGGGTGGGCTGGGTGGTGCTTGCCACGAGGAACAGCACGTCGAGGTTCGCCATGGGCGGGCGGACGAAGACGTTCCGCCGGGGCGCGATGCCCGCGATGACCGCCGCGCCGTTCTCGGTCTCCAGCGTCACCACGTCGCCCGCCACGGGGGTGATCTTCTGCTTGCGGAAGATGCCCCGGGGCTTGCACTCCACGATGCCTTCCGACGTCTTAACGTAATAAAATCCGCCAATGCCTTTTGTGATATAACCTGTCATACCTTCTCCTTTAGCCCAGCCAGGACGTCCACCAGTCGCTGAGACCGCCGCCGGTGGAAGAAGACGAGCTGGCGCCGGTGCTCTCGCTGGAAGAGCTGCTGCCCCCGAAGAGGCCGCCCAACCAACCGCCGGAGCCGTCGCTGCTGGCGGTGCTCTCGCTGGGTGCTTCGGGTTCCGGTGCAGGCTCAGGGCCTGCGCTGACCACGACGCTGACGCGGGTGTTCAGCTTGGCCGATGCGCCCTCGCCGGGGTTCTGGCTGATGATGCTGCCCACGGGCTGGTCGCTGTACTGCTCGGTCTGGCTGCCCAGACCCAGTTTCCGCTGCACCAGCAGGGTACGGGCGTCGTTCACGTTCATGCCGATGAGGCTGGGGACTTTGGTGGTGGTGGCCACCTGCGGGCGGCTGACGTAGATCACCACCGTGGTGCCTGCGGCCACCTGACTGCCTGCAGCGGGGTCGGTGCGGATGATGGAGCCTGCGGCCACCGACTCATCCACGGCCTGAGTGACCAGCACCGACACGCCCAGGTCTTTCAGCTGCTGTTCGCCGTCGGCCTGCACGTAGTTGGTCAGGTCGGGGACGGTGACGTAGTGGATGCCGAGGCTGACGGTGAGGGTCACGCTCTGGCCCTCGCGGACGGTGCGGCCCGCCACCGGCGACTGCTTGTAGACATAGCCTGCGGCGTAGTCGTTGTTGTACTCCTCTTCCCAGTTGACGACCACCTGACCGGAGGCCACCTGCTCAGAGGCGTTCACCTCGTCCTGCGTCATGCCGCTGAAATCGCTCAGCACGATGTCGTCGCTTTTGGTCATGATGTTGCTGGAATCGTTCAGGATGGTCCAGCACAGGGCCGCACAGGCCAGCGCAAAGGCCGTCGTGATGCCCAGCAGCACCGGCATAAAGCCGCTGCGCTTCTTCTTTTTCGCCCCGGCCTTGGGGCGGGCGGGATTCGCCGCCGGTTTCTCCGGGGGTCTGCGGATGCTGCGTTTCTGCGGCATGGGGTCATTCACCACCTTTTCAGGTTCTTCCTTTACATATTGATACTGGAACGTGACGGAGGGGTCCTGCACGTAGGCGTCCAGCGCTTCCAGCATCTCTGCGGCGCTGGAATACCGGTTGACCGGCAGCTTCGCCATGGCGCGTTCCGTAATTTGGACGAGGCCCAGCGGCACGTCCGGGGCAAGCTCGGCCAGCGGCTTCGGGGTGTCCCGTATCTGCTTGCGGGCCACCTCCACCATGTCGTCGGCGTCGAAGGGCAGCCTGCCCGAGAGCATCTCGTACATCATGACGCCCACGGAGTAGATGTCGCTCTTGGGGTCGGTCTCCTCCCCCTTCGCCTGTTCGGGGCTGATGTAGTGGACGCTGCCCATGGCCTTTTTGCCGTTCTGTATCTGGTTCTCGGCCCGGGAGATGCGGGCGATGCCAAAGTCCATCATCCGCAGCTGGCCGTTGTCCAGCAGCATGATGTTCTGGGGCTTGATGTCCCGGTGGACGACGCCGTTGCGGTGGGCGTGGTCGAGGGCGCGGAGGATCTGGGCGATGAAGTGGACGGTCTCCCGGCTGGTGATCTTGCCGCCCCGCTCGTTGAGGTACTCCCGGAGGGTCATGCCCTCCACGCACTCCATAACGATATACTGTAAGTTTTCGCTGACAGAGACGTCGTAGACCTTGACGATGTTGGGGTGGTTGAGCAGGGAGATGGCCTTGGACTCGTTCTTGAAGCGGCGGACGAGGTCGGCGTCATGCATCAGCTCCTGACGCAGCACCTTGACGGCCACCACCGTGCCTTCCGGCACAGGCCCGCCGGGGGCAGAGACCACGGCCTTGTAGACGTTGGCCATGCCGCCTTCGCCGATGAGCTCCTGAATGGTGTAGAGCCCGTCCAGCGTCTTGCCGATGAGATTATCCATGCTTCACCTCCAGCGGCTCCACGCCCAGCAGCAGCGCGGTGATGTTGTCGGGGCCGCCGCCCGCGTTGGCGGCGTCCACCAGCCGGTCGGGGATGTCGTAGAACCCGCCCTTCGTGAAGATCTCTTCGATCTTTTCCTTGGGCAGGACGTTGGTGAGGCCGTCGGTGCAGAGCAGGAGCATATCGCCCTTCTGCACCGGCACGCTGGTGAACTCGGGGTCGAGGCGGTAGTCCACGCCCAGCGCCCGGGTGATGATGTTCTTCTGGGGGTGATGCTCGGCTTCCTCGGCGGTGATGGTGCCGCAGTCCACCAGCTCCTGCACGTAGGAGTGGTCGTGGGTGAGCTGGGTGAGTCTGCCGTCCCGGACGAGGTAGGCCCGGGAGTCGCCTGCGTGGCAGATAAAGGCGTTGCCGCCCCGCACGAGGGCGCAGACCGCCGTGGTGCCCATGCCCGCCAGCTCCTCCTCCCGGGAGGCTTTCTGGAAGACGAAGCGGTTGGCGCCCGTGAGCGCCCGCTTCAAAAACTTTTCCTCGTCGCCGGGCAGGCACTGGGCGTACTGCTCGTGGAAGCTGTGCTCGATGACGTCGCAGGCGCTCATGGAAGCCTCACGGCCTCCCCGCGCACCGCCCATGCCGTCGCACACGAGGCCCCAGGCCGCGTCGCTGTTCAGCTCGCCTGCCCGGTAGTCATCCTGATTCTCGGGGCGGACGCTGCCGACGTCTGTTTTTCCTGCAAGTTTCATAGGATTCTCCTTCTCAAACTTTGCCGTTCATCTCGTCGCGGCGGAGCTGGCCGCAGGCGGCGCTGATCTCGCTGCCCAGACGGCGGCGGACGGTGGCGTTGACGCCGAGGCTTTCCAGCTTCTGCTGGAAGCGCCGGACGTTGGCGGCGTCGGTAGCCGAATAAGGGCTGCCGTCCACCGGGTTGATGGGGATGAGGTTGACGTGAGCGCCCATCCCCCGGATGAGGTCGGCCAGCTGTCTGGCGCAGGCGTCGGAGTCGTTGACCCCCCGCACCATGGAGTACTCGAAGCTCACTCTCCGGCCCGTCGTCTCCTGATACCGGCGCACGGCCTGCATCAGCACCTCCACGGGGTAGGCGTCGTTCACGGGCATCATGCCGCTGCGGATGTCGTTGTTGGGGGCGTGGAGGGAGACGGAGAGGGTGAGCTGGAGCTTCTTCTCGGCCAGCTGGTCGATCTTCGGCACGAGGCCGCAGGTGGAGAGGCTGATGTTCCGCATCCCGATGTTCACGCCCTCGGGGGACGAGATGTTCTCGAGAAAGCGCATGACTTCGTCGAAATTATCCAGCGGCTCCCCGATGCCCATCAGCACGATGTGGGAGATGCGCTCCCCGATGTCCTTCTGGGCGGTGTAAATTTCGGAGCATATCTCGCCCGCCTCGAGGTTGCGCACCCGGCCCGCCTGGGTCGAGGCGCAGAAGCGGCAGCCCATCCGGCAGCCCACCTGAGTGGACACGCAGACCGTGTTGCCGTAGTGGTAGCGCATGACGACGGTCTCGATGCAGTTGCCGTCGGCCATCCGCAGCAGGTACTTCACGGTGCCGTCCTTGGCCTCCTGCCGCCGCTCGATGATGGGCGCGGCGATGTAAAATGCCTCCTCGAGCTTTGCCAGCAGGGCTTTGGGCTGGTCGGTCATGGCCGAAAAGTCGGTCACGAGCTTCTGGTGGACCCAGTGGAAGAGTTGCTTGGCCCGGAAGCCGGGCTGGCCCATCGCTTTCAGCTCCGCTGTCAGCTGTTCCAGCGTCAGGGAGGATATACAGCGTTTAGTCTCCATGAAAATCTCCTTTTGTCAGGAATCACGTTTCTGCATCGCGCAGAGGAAAAAGCCGTCCATGCCGGTGCGGGTGGGAACGGAAAGCGCACCCCAGTCCCCCACCGTCATCCCGGCCGGGAAGCGGACGTCCGGCGTCACCACCCGGAACTCCGGGTGTCGGCCCATGAAGGCCCGCACCTGCTCTTCGTTCTCGGCAGGGTCGATGGTGCAGGTGGAGTAGACCAGACGCCCGCCCTCTTTCAGGTGGGCGGCGGCTGTATCCAGAATGGCCGACTGGGTGGCCAATAATTCATCGTGACGCGCTTTTTCGAGGGTCTTGTAGCGGATGTCCGGCTTCTTGGCGAGGATGCCGAGGCCGCTGCAGGGGGCGTCTACCAAAATAGCATCCGCCATGGGCAGGTCGGCATCCGGTCTGGTGCCGTCGGAGACCCGGGGCTCCACGTGGGCAAACCCCATCCGCTCCACGGCCTTGCGGATCAGCTGGACGCGGTTCTCGCTGACGTCGCAGCTCACCAGCCGCCCTTCGTCCTGCATCTCCTCGATGAGGAGCAGGCTCTTGCCGCCGGGGGCGGCGCAGAGGTCGAGGACGGTATCGCCGGGCTTTGCCTCCACGCAGAGGGCGGCAAGCTGGCTGGCCTGCCCCTCCACGTGGAAACAGCCCTCCCGGAAGAGCGTGCTCTCCGCCGGGCTCCCCTCGAAGCGGGCTAAGACGCTGCCCGGCACGAGGCCCGGGGCGGCGGTCTTCGCGCCCGAGGCCAGCAGCTTTTCGCAGAGGGCTTCCGGCGTCCCTTTCAGGGGGTTGGCCCGGAGGCTGGTCAGGCCGCCGTCGGCGGTGTGGGTCAGGATGTCCAGCGCCTCGTCGGGGTAGTGTTGGTGGAGGAACGCTGCCACGTCCCGGCCCGCCGAGCCCAGCACCATCAGCCGCTCCACCTCGTCGGCGAAGACGGCAGAGCCGAGGTCATAGCCGATGGCCCGGCGCAGCACGGCGTTCACGAGGCCGGAGGCGCTGGCTTTCCGGAAGGTGCGGGTCAGCTTGACGGCCTCATTGACCGCCGCCGAAGCAGGCACCTGCATATAGCGGGCCTGCGCCAGCGCGGCGCGGAGAATTTCCCGCACCTGCGGGTCGAGCTTGGCAAGCCCTTTGGGCAAAAACTGGCTCAGGATATAGTCCAGCGTTCCCTGATGTTCCAGCACGGTGTAAAATATCGCGCTGGCAAATGCTTTATCGCGGCCTTCCAGCTTTTGGCGGCGCAGCTCTGCGTCGAGGATGAGGTTCGAAAAACCGTCCTGCTCCTGCCGCACCAGCGCCGCCACCGCCGCCGCGCGGGGGTTCGGGCCGCTCACAGGCTGTCCCCCGCCTTGAGGCGGAGACCGGCGGCGAAGGAGGTGCCGTCCATGGGCTTCTTGCCCTCCGGCACGACGTGCAAAAGCTGGACAGCGCCCTCACCGCAGGCCACGGTCAGGGGCTTGGTGGCGAGGACAGTGCCAGCGGCTTCGCCGTGGCTTTCCGCGACGCGGCACTCCATGACTTTGACCTTCTTGCCGCCCGCCGTCACGAACCATGCCCCGGGCCACGGGTTCATGCCCCGCACCCAGTTGTGGATGTGGTCGGCGCTGTCGGTCAGCTTGAACTCGGCCATCTCCTTGCTCAGCATGGGGGCGACGGAAGCGTTCTCGTGGGCCTGAGGCTCTGCCTTGAGCGTACCAGCTTCAATCGCAGGCAGGGTCTCACAGAGCACCCGTGCGCCCACGGCAGTGACCCGGTCGAACAGCTGGCCGCTGGTCTCCTCGGGGTCGATGGCGATCTTCTCGCAGACCAGCACGTCGCCGGTGTCGAGGCCCTCGTCCATCTGCATGATGGAGACGCCCGTCTCGGCGTCGCCGTTCAGCACCGCCCACTGCACGGGGGCGCTGCCACGATATTTCGGCAGCAGGGAGACGTGGAGGTTGATGCAGCCGTATTTCGGCGCTTCCAGCACCGACTTGGGCAGGATGCAGCCGTAGGCCACCACGACGATGAGCTCAGGAGCCAGCGCGCGGATGTTCTCGTCCTCGCCGCCGTCCCGCAGGGTGCGGGGCTGAAAGACGGGGGTGCCGTGGGCCAGCGCCACTTCCTTCACCGGGGGTGCGGTGAGCACCTGCTTGCGGCCCACAGGCTTGTCGCGCCGGGTGTAGACCGCGCAGATGTCGTGGCCCGCCTCATACAGGGCTTTCAGGCAGTCCGCCGCAATATCCGGCGTCCCCATGAACAGAATGCGCATCAGTCGTTCTCCTTCTTCTTGGCGGCAGCGGCGCGGCCCTCCTCGGTGTCCTCATAGAAGAACTCGCTGGACTCCATGATGGTGATGCCGTCCAGATGGTCGTTCTCGTGCTGGATGCAGCGGCCCAGCAGATTCTCAGCTTCCAGCTCGAACCACTCACCGTGGCGGTCCTGTGCGCGCACCTTGACCGCGGCGGGGCGGGTCACAGCGCCGTTGTGGCCCGGGAAGGACAGACAGCCCTCGTAGGCGGTCTCCTCTTCCTCGGATACAGCCAGAATTTCCGGGTTGACGAAGTCGATGAACTTATATTCGTAATCTTCGGGGATCTCCTCGGGCGCGTCGGTGGTGTCCCACACCACGAACAGACGGCGCAGCATGCCCACCTGCGGGCCGGCCAGACCCACGCCGTCGGCGGCGATCATGGTCTCGCGCATATCGTCCAGCAGAGTAGCCAGACGGTCGTCAAAATTGGTCACAGGGCGGCAGACCTTGTTCAGGATGGGGTCGCCTTCTTTAACAATATTACGGATAGCCATAATGGTACCTCCAGTTTTATCAGATGTCACCGTCCGAATGCAGATCTACCACGACCGATGCCTTGGACGGCAGTTTTTCTTTTTCATACAGTGCCAGTGCAGCACGCACAAGGTCGCGGAAGCGGCGGTCATTGCGGCACTTGACGGTGAGCTTATAGCGGTAGGTGTCGTTGATTTTTTCAATGCTGCCGGGCGTAGGACCCAGAATGCGCAGGGGCAGATCCGGCTGCTTGGCCGCCTGCTGCCCTAAAA
>OGPU01002367.1_pt1 | contig 13520 bp, 10 predicted proteins | sample 1552991 | NCBI WGS metagenome assembly OGPU01 (sample SAMEA2580296, study PRJEB22360) | human gut metagenome | biome: human gut; feature: human-associated habitat; material: faeces | place: Denmark | collected 2008/2010 | reverse complement strand
CTGATGGACGCCCAGAGCTACACCGCGCAGGAGCGGCGTGCGGCCAATCAGGTCTGGGCTGCTGCAGGAGCCTATGGCTTTGAGCCGCTGTTTCTGGCCCGCAACACGGACGGCACCATTGATTTTTACATGAACTGCATCGTGGGGCTGGTGCACAAATACTATGGCGACGACCTGCTCCGCGACCTTTTTGCCACATGGGACGGCGATCTCCGGGAGAGCCAGCTGGACGATCTGACATGGCTCTACCTCGAAAGCGCGGTCTATCTGCTGGAGCTGCCCCGCCGCCCGGTCCTTTCCGAGCTGCGCCGGGCCCACGCGGACTATTTCTTCGGCATCCAGTACAAGCTTTCGCGGCAGGAGTGGATGGCAAAAAATCAGCTGGTCTACACCATGCAGGCCGACCGCTGGCGCACCGTACAGGGCAGGCATCCGCCTGTGATGACCCCCTACGAGAGCCGGCTGGCAGAGGCACTTTCCCCAGCCCAACCGCCCCAGCCCGGCCAGCTCAAGGGTGAGCTGCTGGGCCTGTTTGCAAGGTTTGCCCTGTTTGACGGCAAGATCCGGCACAAAGTGGGGCTTCATTTGCATCTGGAGGGGCTGCTGGCCTCTCTTGCCACCAAAACGCTGCCCACCCAGATGATCAAGACCGACCGGCTGACCGTGGAGCACTCCGGTTCTGTGGAAGCGGGCGGCTCCGGCCCCACGGCAGACAAGCGGCTGGCCCACATCACCCTGCGGCAGAATGCCGCCGAGGACCGCGCCTACATTGAAAGCTGCTTTGGCCGTTCCCTCTATCCGCCCGAGCGTCTGCGCAAGGCCGAGCAGGCGCTCTGCACCGGGGCGCACCTCGGGTGCCGCCTCTGGTTTGCCTCCGGCGTGCCCAGCCCGGAACAGGCCCCCACACCGGAGGCAAAGCACCTGGCCGAGCAGGCTCAACTGCAGGCCGACCGCAACCGCGCCTACTACGCCAAAAACCGGGCGCTTCACCGCAGTGTGGTGCTCCGGCTCACCGAGCAGATCCGCAACTGCATTCTGGTCCACCAGCAGCCCAATGCCCGGATCGCCCGCAGCGGCGCTCTGGACCCGGAGCGGGTCTGGCGCGCTCCCCTTCTGAACGACAGCCGGGTGTTCCGCTGTGCCGAGGAGGAGAATCAGCCCTCCTTCACCGTGGACCTGCTGCTGGACGCTTCGGCTTCCCGGCTCCACTGTCAGGAGGTCATTGCGGCGCAGGGCACGATCCTGGCCCAGAGCCTTGCCGCCTGCGGCATCCCGGTACGGGTCAGCAGCTTCTGCAGCCTGCGGGGCTATACGGTTCTGCGGGTGCTCAAGGGCTTTGCGGACAAAAGCCTGCAGGGGATCGACCAGTATTTTGCATCAGGCTGGAACCGTGACGGCCTTGCCCTGCGGGCGGCAGGCGATCTGGTCAGCTTTGACCCCGGCCCCGCACCCCGGCATCTGCTCATCCTGCTGACGGATGCTTCCCCCAACGACAGCCGCCGCGTACCGCCCAGCCCGGAACAACCGCTGGGTTGTGATTACGGCGGCTCCTACGGCGTGGACGATGCCGCCGCCGAGGTGCGCACCCTGCGGCGCAAGGGTCTGCGTGTCTCTGCCGTGTTCATGGGCGAGGACAGCTCCAGCCATGATGCAGAACGCATCTACGGCAAAAATCTCGCCCGCATCCGGGGCATGGATCAGCTGGCACGCGCCGCTGGGCGGCTCATCCAGAATGAGATCCGGGAGCTGGGCGATTGAATCCTGCCACCACAAAAGGCTTCTCCGACAGGAGAAGCCTTTCCCATTTACAACCAATCCGTTTGGCCGCATCCCCGAATTTCCAAAATATTTTGGTTTTCGTCAAACTTATAGTTGTATTTTGTTGTCGTCTATGCTATAATGCAGACAGAGAACAACCGATGGATGGTTTCCGACACATCATCCAAAACCAGAGAGGAGACCCGCTATGGATGCCAGCCGCTATTTTGAAGAGATGCACCGTGCCATGTCCGCACAGAAAAACAATTCTTTCCTGCTCCTGACCGTCAAGGTACAGGACCTGGGCGGCGCTGATGCCTATCTGGAGCTGCGGCAGTCTCCCAATGGCCGCGCCCGGGTGTTTTACTCCACCATGGGCCGCCGCAACCTGAACTTCCAGCTGTTCCGCAAGGGCTGGCAGCTCTGCCACAACGCATCCGGCGAGATGACAGGGCAATTCCCCACCCGGGCCGAGAGCCTGCTGGACAGTGCGGACTTTTCCGCCTGCATCCGGGACGATGCTCTGGATGCGGGCCGTACTGAGATCATTCTGCGGGAGCTGCGCCGCGCGGCAGGCACCTCCCGCTCCTGCCTGCCTCAATCTGCCCGGGAAGGTGCCATGATCACCGTGGAGAGCTTTGTGGGCCGGGGCGGCGAGTGGAACTACTGGTCTACCCGTGCCGCCGACTGCCTGCCCATTGCGGCCATCCTCTGCTGGCTGGGCGATTTTCTGGCCGGAACGGAGCGCCGCACCCTGCAATCCAGCCCTGAAGCCATGGCACTGGCCGCCCGCTGGCAGACCGAACTCGCCTCCCCCTTTGCGCAGCCGGCTGACTGCGTCCAGCGTCCTGCCCGCACGGTTTCGCCTTCCGCGCCCCGCCGTGCCGCACAGCAGGTGCAGAATCCCCGCTGGCAGAGCATCCTTGCCGTGCTTGCAACCGTATAAGAACAACAGGCGGTGCCGAAAATCTCCGGCACCGCCTGTTGTTTTCTGTTTTACTGTGCGGATGCGGCATCCACCACATGGCCCACCAGCACAGAGGTGGTCACTGTGCCCACACCGCCGGGCACCGGGGTGACAGCCTCCACGATGGGTTCTGCCTCATCAAAGCGGACATCGCCGCAGAGCTTGCCCTCTTCGTTGACGTGGATGCCCACATCCACCACGACCTGACCTTCCCGCAGGCAATCGGCCCCGATGGCTCCCCGCCTGCCCATGGCGACCACCAGCACATCGGCCTCCCGGCAGAGGGCGGGCAGGTCCTGGGTGCGGGAATTGCAGAGGGTCACAGTGGCGTTCTCCCGATCCAGCATCATGGCGGCGGGCTTGCCCACCACCAAGCTGCGGCCCACGACCACGGCCCGTTTGCCGGACAGCGGCACGTTGTAGTATTTCAGGATCTCAAGGCAGGCCTGCGCCGTGCAGGGCGGATAGCCGATGGGCATGTTGGTAAACACACCAGCCATCGAGCCGTCCGTGATGCCGTCCACATCCTTTTCCGGGGCAAGCGCCTCCTGGACCCTGCGGTCATCGAACCGCTTTGGCAGGGGCCGGAAGATCAGGCACCCGTGAACCGATGCATCCCCATTGATCTGCCGGATCACATCCAGCAGTTCCTCCTGCGTAACATCTTCCGCCAGATGGAACTGCCGCACCTCCACGCCAACCTTACCGCACCGGGTGATGATCCCCTTTTCATAAGAAATGTCATCCTCCCGCGCGCCGACCCGTACCACAGCCAGCGTGGGCACGATGCCCTTTTCCTTCAGCGCGGCACAGCGCGCAGCGTTTGCTTCGTTCATGGCGGCCACCACGGGCGCACCCTTCAAGATCTGAGCCATTTTCTTCTCCCCTCACTCATTTGATACAGTCTGATAGACCCTGTCAGCCTGCGGCACAAACTCGGCCAGCAGCTGTTCCGCCCTGGCCTCCAGCGCATCCGCACGGGCTTTGTCTGCCATCAGGCGGGTGTTGACCTTCACGTTCAGCCCCGCCGCCTGCATGGCTGCCTTGCAGAACAGTGCCGCGCATCCGGCATCGGAACGGGCCAGCACGCTGCCCTTTTCGGCGTACTCTGCAGCCAGTGCGATGCCCTCACCGCAGGCAGTCATCACCTCCAGCGGCACGGCGCAGGCTCTGTCCAGTGCCTTTTCCAGCACCGCGGCCTTGTGGGCCTGCTGTTCCGGGGTCTCTTTCGGCAACTTGTAGGCCGCTGCAACAGGCAGAAAGGCCTCCGCGTCGGCCTGCACCAGCGCTTCCAGCCGCTTGCGCAGGGCCTCGGCCCGGGCATTCAGGGCAATGATGTCCGCTTCCACGGCAGCATATTTCTTTTTTCCCACGGTCAGGCTGCCCACCATGCTGCCCAGCGCCACACCGGCCGCGCCCACCAGCGCCGAAGCGCCGCCGCCGCCCGGAGCCGCCGCCTTGCTGGCCAGCTCCTCCAGGAAACCTTCACAGCTCAAATTCATCAGTTCCACGATATACTTTCCTCTCTGTTACAAATCCATCCAGCTGCCGGTCCTGTTCATCTGCAGCCGCTTCCGGCACCCGCTGGGCCTCAAAGGCCACGCCCAGCGCCACGGCGTTCCGGCATCCGGGCAGGTAGCGGTCATAGTAGCCCTTGCCCATGCCCACCCTGCGGCAGGCCGCATCAAAGGCAGTGCAGGGCACCAGCACCAGATCAAGCGCCTCCGGCCGGATGAGCGCCGCCCGTTCCAGAACCGGCGTGCGGATGCCGTAAGCCCCCACCTCCCAGCCGTCCGGCCCCGGCACGGCAGCGGTCAGGGTAAAGTTTTCCCCACAGACCGGATAGGCCACCGTTTTGCCCAACCGGGCCGCCTGCTCTGCCAGCCCAGCAAGATCTACCTCCCCGCCAAAAGCGGCGTAGAGCAGCAGATTCTCTGCCTTCTGGAAGCAGGGCATGGCCAGAATGCGGGCACAGATGGCTGCATTGGCCGCCGCTCTCTCTGCCTGCGGCAGACCCCTGCGGGCCATAATGCCCGCCCGGCGCTGCGCTGCTTTCCGGTCCCGGATCTCCATTGACACTTCTCTCCCCTGAAATTTCATACCCACTCAATATATCTGAAATGCGGAAGAATTGCAAGAGCATGGCTGGAAAATAACCGCAAAATAGGCTATAATGGTGCAGAACAAACCAAAAAGGAGAACGATTATGCTCATTTATCTGCTGCGTCACGGCCAGACGGAGTACAACGCGCAAAAACGATATCAGGGCCAGCGGGACATCCCCCTTTCCGCCGCGGGCATCGCCCAGCTGCGGCAGGCAGATTTTGCACCGGAGGTGGTCTATGTCACCCCGCTGCAGCGCACCGCCCAGACGGCGCGGGTGTTCTTTCCCGGGGCAAAGCTCATTCCGGTGGACGGGCTGAAGGAGATGAACTTCGGCCGGTTCGAGGGCCAGACCTTCGTACAGGTGGAGCAGGACCCGGAATATCTGGCATGGGTGCAGGAAAACGAGCACGCCGCCCACCCGGATGGGGAGCGCAGGAGCGATTTCTGCAACAGGGTGTGCAAAACGCTGGCCGACCTCATTGATAAAGCCCTTGCCGAAGGGCAGGAGCGGTTGGTCATCGTGGCCCATGGCGGCACCCAGATGGCCGCACTGGAGCGGTTTGGCGTGCCCCGCCGCAACTTTCACGACTGGTGCGGCCCCAACGCGGGCGGCTATGTGCTGGATGCCCGGGACTGGCCGGAGCAGCACATCCTGCACCTGGTGGAGACCGTGCAGTACACAAAGGAGAACGGATGATGGAACAGGGCCTGCTGCATCTTTACTGGGGCGACGGCAAGGGGAAGACCACCGCCGCCATGGGCCTTGCCCTCCGCGCACTGGGCAGCGGCAAACGGGTGGTCATCGTGCAGTTCCTCAAGGGCGGGCAGAGCGGCGAGATCCCTCTGCTGGCCCAGCTGGGGGCAAAAATTTTCCGGGGCAAGGGCGGGCAGAAGTTCGTGTTCCAGATGAACGAAGCGGAAAAGGCCGCTGCCCGGGCCGTGCAGAACGAAAACCTGACCGCCGCACTGGCCGAGCCTGCCGACCTGCTTATTTTAGATGAGGCCGGTTCGGCCTGGGAGCTGGACATGGTGGACAAAGACCTGCTCCGGCGGGCCGTTCTGGAGCGCCCCGCCGCACAGGAATGCGTGCTGACCGCCCACAAGGCCCCGCAGTGGATGCTGGATGCCGCCGACTACTCCACCGAGATGAAATGCCGCCGCCACCCCTACCAGAAGGGCATCAAGGCGCGCAAAGGCATCGAATACTAAAAATGCCCGGAGAACCGCAGCTTTCAGCGGCCCTCCGGGCGTTTTTGTGTTTACTGTTTTGCAATGATATCGTGGTTGGCCGCCAGCAGGCCAAGGGCCAGCGCAGCGCTCAGGATGTCGGCCACAGCCTGAGCCATCAGCACGCCCTGATACTGGAACAGATGTACGCAGACCACCAGTGCCAGCAGAAACACCACGCCCTGACGGCTGATGGAGAGCAGGAAGGACGGTACGATTTTACCAGTTGCCTGGAACAGCACCGTGAGCAGGAGCACCACGCCGCCAAAGGCTGCGGTGCAGACCTGCCAGCGGAGCATCTGCGCACCAGTGGCGATCATCCCGGCATCCTGCACGAAGAGCTGCATCAGCGCCCCGGAATTCAGGCAGAGGATGAGGGACAGCACCACGGCAATGGAGACGAGAAAGGTCAGACAGAAGCGGATGAGCTTGCGCATCACGTCCCGCTTTTTTGCGCCGTACAGGTAACCGAACAGTGGGATGCCGCCGAACGAGAAGCCCACCAGCACCAGCTGGGCGATCATGCTCACCTTGCTGGCAATGCCCATGGCGGCAATTTTATCGTTGCCATAGGACAAGAGGAACTGGTTCATCACAATGACAGTCAGGCTCTGCATCAGGTTGCTCAGCGCGGCAGTAACACCCACGCCCAAAATCTGCTGCAGCTCCCTGCCCGTGACGTGGCACTGGGACAGCTTGACAGACAGGCAGCGGCTCTTTTTGTGGAGCAGCCACAGGAAGTACAGGTCGCTGCACAGGTAGCCCACAATGGTGGCAATGGCCGCGCCCCCTGCGCCCCAGCCCACTGTGGTGATGAGGATGGGATCGAGGATGATGTTGATGACCGTGCCGCCGATGCTGCCGATCATGGACTGGGTTGCCATGCCCTCGCAGCGGACGAGGTTGGAATGGATAAAGTTCAGCACCGTGGCCGGGGCACCAATGGCCAGCACGGTGTAATAGGCCTGTGCGTGCGGCATCGTCTCAGCAGTCGCACCCAGAATGCCCAGCAGCGGGACGCGGAACAGCATCATCAGGGCTGCCAACACCACACCCGTGGTCAAGGCCACATAGAAGCAGAACGAGCTGACCCGGCCGGTGCCCTCACGGTCGTCCTGTCCCAGCAGGCGGGAAATGAGTGAGCTGCCGCCCTGGCCGTAGATGTTGCCAAAGGCCATGAGGGCTGTGAACACCGGCGCACAGAGCGAAACACCCGCAATCAGCGCCGTATCGTTGGACTGCGCAATAAAAAAGGTATCGGCAAGGTTATACACCACGCTCACCATCAGGCCGAACACCGAGGGCAGCGCCATCTTGAAATAGGTGCGGTACAGATGATCGAGATCAAAAATAGAATCCATTGGTTTTTCCTCCACTTTCGTCCCTATTATAAAGGTTTTGCTTGCATTTGTTTGTGACACATGGCACAATGAAATAAAAGAAATGAGGTGAACTCATGCAGGAAATTCGTGACCCAGCCTGTCTGGAAACGCTGTACCGGAAGCTGGAACTTTCCTCCCGGACCAGAACAGCAAAACGCCCGCGCAGGAGCTTTCCTGTGCGGGCGCTGCATTTCCTTTTGTGTTTTACCGCACCAACAGCAGCAGCCAGGCGGATGCCACAGCCTGCAGGATGAGCCAGCGGGCCACGACCTGCTCATCGCTCCAGCCCAGACGCTTGCGCACATGGTCGTGCAGCGGGGTCAGGGTGTTCTTGAGGATGGAGATGTGCAAAAACCGCTTGAAGCTGATCTTCAGGATGCCCAGGCTGCCGTCCACGATGAACACCAGCGCGGCCAGCAGGAAGGCGAAGGGATGGCTGCTCTTGAGGGCCAGAACGGCCAGGAAGAAGCCCATGGCGCGGCTGCCCGCGTCACCCATCAGCAGGGTGGAAGGCTTGGCGTTCTGCCACAGGTAAGCCAGCAGGGCACCAATGAACACGATGCCTGCGGTGGCGTAATCCCCCAGTTCCTCCCAGTAGGCCAGCAGGAAGGTTCCGATGCTGACCACGGCAAGGCTGGCGGAAAGGCCGTCCACGCCATCGGTGCAGTTGACCACATTGATGCTGGCCCAGATCAGGACGATGATGAGGATGAGGTAGACGGCATAGGGCAGGCTGAAGCTCCAGCTCAGGAAGTTGACCTCCGTGCCGTTGAAGTTCAGGTAGGTCACGCCCGCCACAACGGCGATGACCAGATCGATCAGGCCCTTTTTGTACTCGTTCCAGGCGGTCTCGGCGGCATCGTCAAAATAGCCGGAGAGCATGGACGCAATGAGCAGGACGGTGTAGATGACATACTCTGCCTTAAAAGGCACCACGGCCAGCGTGACCAGTGCAATGCAGAGCACAAAGATGAGGCCGGAGCCCCGGGCCTTGCCCTTGGAGAGTTCGCCGTTCACGGCAAACGCACGGCCATGGTCGTGGGGGAGCTTATCGTGGAACACCGAGTCCATCAACGCGGTCAGCGCAAATGCAAGCAGAAAGCCCAGCGCATCCACGGTGCGCGGGTTGCCAGAAAGCAGTTGAAGCATATTTTTTTCCTCTTTCCCGGAGCGGCAGAGGCCGTTCCTGTTCTTTCACTGCTGGATACAAATGAAGTGTATCACGCCCGGGCCAAAAAATCAATCTCTGGGGCAATGGCTACCCCATGGGCTGATGGGTTGACATTTTTCGTCCCCCTGTCTATAATGGGGGGACAAACGCCCTTTCGAGGGTATTTTTTTGTCTCACAGGAAAATCGGAAAAAAAGGAGAAGACATGAAACTTTCACTTGAACAGCTTTCGGCCCGGATGCGGCAGGGTGAGACCATCCCCTCCCGCCAGACGGCCCAGGTGGCTCTGGCGCTGAGCATCCCCTCCATTCTGGAGCAGCTGGTGGTCACTGCCATGGGATACATCGATGCTGCCATGGTGGGCCACATCGGTGCAGAAGCTACCGCTTCCATCGGCATCGTCAGCTCCAGCACTTGGCTGCTCCACGGTGTTCTGGTGGGCCTGTACACTGCCCTCTCCATCCAGATCGCCCAGTATCTGGGGGCCGACCGGCAGGATGATGCCCGCAGCGTACTGCGGCAGGCCATGCTTTTCAATGTGATCCTGGGCGTGGGAGCCGCCCTCTTCGGCCTGGGCATCAGCCCCTTTCTGCCGGGGTGGCTGGGAGCTGACCCCTCCCTGCGGGCAAACGCCACAGCCTACTTTGCCATCTGGTCAACGGCTCTGCCCTTCACCATGGCCATGGGCATGTACGCCTCCATCCTCCGGGCGGCAGGCTACGCCCTGACCGCCAGCCTCATCAGCGTGCTGGTCTGTGTGCTGGATGCCATCTTCAACTTCTTCCTCATCAACCCCACCCGGACGCTGTGGGGCATCACCGTCTGGGGTGCCGGGCTGGGTGTGCCCGGCGCAGCCCTGGGCACCGCCCTGGCCACTGTGGTGGGCGGCCTGCTGGCTTTGGCCATCCTGCTGCTGCGGGAAAGCCCCCTCTGCATCCGGAAGCCTGCCCCCTGGAAGATTACCCGCTCCTGCCTGCGGAACCTGCTGTGGGTCGGCGGTCCTCTGGCGGGAGAACGTGCCGCCATCTCTCTGGCGCAGGTGGTGGTGGTGCGCATCGTGGCCGGCCTGGGTACCGTGGCCATTGCCGCCAACAGCCTGGCTGTCAACGCCGAGGGCTTGTGCTACATGGCGGGCTACGGCATCCAGAGCGCAGCTGTCACCCTCATCGGCCAGGCCGTGGGTGCCAACCGGAAGGATATGGCCAAGCGGTTTGCCTGGCTGTGCACCGGTCTTGGCATGGGGGTCATGGCCCTTTCCGGCGTTGGTCTGTGGATCTTTGCCCCCACCCTGATGAGCCTTTTCACCACCGATGCGGCTGTCATCGCTCTGGGTGCTCAGGTTTTGCGCATCGAAGCCTGGGCCGAGCCCATGTTCGGTGCCTCCATCGTGGCCAGCGGTGCCATGCAGGGTGCGGGCGACAGCACCTCCTGTTTTGTGCTGAACATATTCAGCATGTGGTGCATCCGGCTGACACTGGCGTTCCTGCTGGCTCCCCGGCTGGGCCTGATGGGCGTTTGGGGTGCCATGTGCTGCGAATTAAGCATCCGGGGCCTGCTGTTCCTCATCCGCCTTGCCCGGGGCAAGTGGCTGGAAAAGGGCGCGCTGTCTTAAATCAAATCGATATAAGCAAAAAAGAAAGGACGCTCTCGCGTCCTTTCTTTTTTGTTCTGTCACTCACTTCCGGCCATGCAGGATGGGAGAGAGCGGCTTATAGATCAACATGCAGATCAGGGCATCCAGCAGGCCCTTGACCAGAGTGAAGGGCATATTGAAGATGACCAGGCACTTGATCAGGCTGTTGGCAGAGGGCAGGATCGCCTGATACATACCCAGGATGGCTTCCAGCGGCATGTGGTAGAACTTGACGTAGGCCGGGTAGGTGATGAAGTAGTTGGACGGCACACTGAACAGGGCCATGGCCACGGCACCGGCCACTGCGCCGATGATGGCGTTCTTGCGGCTCTTGTGGTGCTTGTAGAGGTAACCGGCCAGTGCGGAGAACACCGCACCCAGCATGAAGTTGCACAGCTCACCCACCAGTGCGGTAGAAGTACCCTTGATGACCACATGGAGCAGGTTCTTCATAAAGCTGATGATCACACCGTACACCGGGCCAAGGGCAAAGGCACCCAGCAGAGCGGGCAGGTCGGAAAAGTCCATCTTGACGAAGGACGGGATGAGCATCGGGAGCGGGAACTCGATGAACATCAGGATAAAGGCCACCGCGCTGAGCATGGCGGCAACGGTCAGGTTGTGGGTCGTATCTTTTCTCATAATTTTCCTCCCGGGGCGGCTGCCCCATTCAAATAAAGACTGGAAAGCCCTTTTCTCGCTCGCTGGAACCGGGAAGACAAATGAAAACGCGCCCTGCCATAGCTTACACTATAACAGGGCGCGCACAAACAAATCAAATTGCCTGCCGTTTCTTGCATCCGGACTATACCGTTGGCCCCGGAGTCTCACCGGGTCAGCACCCTTGCGGGTGGTCGCGGGCTGTACCGCCAGTGGGGAATCTCACCCCGCCCTGAAACGAACTTTCTGGCCAAGAGTATAACGCGGCTGCTCCGCCTTGTCAACCCCTTTTTTATTTGCCCTGCACGGGCCGGATATGGTATACTGTGGGACAGGATGTTACAATTTTTGATGCAAGGAGCTTTTTGCCATGATTTTTACCGTTCGTGACCTCGGGTTCGAGATCGGGCCTTTTTTGCTGGAGGGCTGGTGGGCGCTGGCTGCCCGGGCTGTCTGCGCCGCTGTCATCGTTTTTGCGGGGCTTCTGGTCGGCTGGCTGCTGCGCCGGAAGATCTTTCCCGCTCTGCAGGCCCGCAGCTGGCACTTTGCCGCCACGCCCATCCTCCTGCGCAGCTTACAGAGCCCTTTGGCGCGGATGGCCTTTTACAGCGGCCTGTACCTGGCCCTGACCAGCCTGCCGTGGGCCATTCCGGGCCTGACAAAGTTTCTGTTCACGGCCTATAAGATCGCAACGACCCTCCTGTTCTGCCAGGGCCTGTACAACGCTTCTGAGGTAGCCGACCTGCTGCTGGCCTCCTGCAGCCCGGAGATCCGGAACAACAAGACCCTGCGCTCCCTGCTGGACACCACCTACAAGGTGCTGGTCATCATTCTGGGTGTTGCCACCTGCGCGCAGATCGTCGGCTTCCCCATCGGCAGCATCGTAGCCGGTGCCGGTCTTGTGGGCCTGACCATCTCGCTGGCCGCGCAGGAAAGCGCCAGCAACCTGTTCAGCGGCATCGTCATCCTGCTGGACAAGCCCTTTTCCATCGGCGACTGGATCACCGTGGGCAATGTGGAGGGCGAGGTCATCGACATCAACTTCCGCTCCACCCGCATCCGCTCCATGGACCACAGCGTAATCATTATCACCAACAGCCAGATCTGCGCCTCCACTGTCCAGAACGCAGCCCTGCGCACCATGCGGCCCTATAAGTTCACGCTGGGTGTCACCTACGGCACCACCCGTGCCCAGCTGGAAAAGCTGATGGCTGACCTGCAGGCCATGCTGGACAACAGCCCTTACACCAACAAGGGCACCAACATCGTCCGGCTGACCAGCTTTGGCGATTCCAGCATCAACATCCTCATCTCGGCCTACCTGACCACCAACGTCTATGCCACCTTCCTGCAGCAGCAGAATGATCTGAACCTGAACATCATGGACGTGATGCAGGCAGACGGCGTGGACTTCGCCTTTCCCTCCACCAGCGTCTACATCGAAAAGAATTGAGCATACCAGAACGCCCCCTGTGTGCCTGCTGCGGCGCACAGGGGGCGTTTTTATCATACGTCATTCCCGGGTCCTGATCTCGATCGTTCTGCCGCCAAGATCCTCATACACGCGGTGGGAGACAGAGAGCACCGTGCGGCCCGCGGACGCGCGGCGCAGAGCCGCCAGCACACGGGCCTCCGTTTCGGCATCCAGATTGGCGGTGATCTCGTCCAGCAGCAGCACGGCGGGGTCTGCGGCGGCGGCACGGGCAATGGACAGCAGCTGCCACTCGCCCTGCGAGAAGATGCCCTCGGTACAGACTGTGTCATAACCCTCCGGCAGAGCCCGGATGGCAGCATCGATCCCGGCCAGTGCGGCGGCATCCCTTGCCATTTCCCCGGTGATCTGCGGGTCTCCCAGCGTGATCTGTTCCAGCACGGTGCCCGGCACGCGGGAGAAATGCTGTTCCACACAGCCGATGCAGGTGCGGCGCTCCCGGTCGGTGATGTCCCCCACCTTCACGCCGCCGATGGTCACCGTACCGTTCTCCGGCTGATACAGGCCCAGCAGGAGCTTGAACACGGTGCTCTTGCCCGCACCGGTGCGGCCCACCAGCGTGACCTGCTCCCCCTGTTTCACGGTCATGGAAAAATCCTTCAGAACGTGCCGTTCCCCATAGCCGAAGGTGACGTGCGCAAATTCCACATCGCCCCGGGCAGCCTCCCTGCGCGCGGGAGGGATCGTGCGCTCCGGCTGGTCGAGAAAGGCATCGATGCGCCTGACACCCGCCATGGCCGACTGGATGGTCTGGATCTCCATGCCCAGGCTTTCGATGGGGGCGAAGATGCGGGAGATGTAGTTGATGACGGCCACCGAGGTGCCCACCGACATACCGAACAGGGTCAGAAGCTGCGCGTTCCCCGAAGCGGAGAGCAGCATCACGATGCCGACCACAACGGCATTCAACAGCAGCACCACCGGCGAATAGACGGCATCATAAAAATTGGTGCGCTCCATGGCGGCATAGCTGTCACCGATGCACCGGTCATACCGGCGCTCCATGTAATCTTCCAGACCCAGCGCCCGGATGGTGCGGATGTTGTGCAGAGTCTCGGGCACCTGCCCGGAGACAGCGGCGACCGCGCGGCGGTTGTCCAGCTGCGCGGCCAGCATCCGCTTCTG
>OGPU01002363.1_pt1 | contig 13529 bp, 12 predicted proteins | sample 1552991 | NCBI WGS metagenome assembly OGPU01 (sample SAMEA2580296, study PRJEB22360) | human gut metagenome | biome: human gut; feature: human-associated habitat; material: faeces | place: Denmark | collected 2008/2010 | reverse complement strand
CGAAACGGGTCACAGCCACGTCTCCGAACTTCGGATCCGGAAGTAGAATTCGCTTTTTTGGCTTAGCTTTTCTCATTGTTTATTCGAAAATTGTCTAAAATTAATGTTTCTTGTGATTATTTACCGGCCTTGGGGCGTTTTGCACCGTACTTCGAGCGACGCTGACGACGGCCGTCCACGCCTGCCGAGTCGAGCGCGCCGCGCACGAGGTGATAACGTACACCGGGGAGGTCCTTCACACGACCGCCGCGGACAAGCACGATGGAGTGCTCCTGCAAGTTGTGGCCTTCTCCGGGGATATAGGCGTTGACCTCCTTGCCGTTGGTCAATCTTACACGTGCTACCTTACGCATAGCCGAGTTAGGCTTTTTCGGGGTCGTGGTGTACACGCGGGTACATACGCCTCGGCGCTGGGGACACGCGGCGAGTGCCGGAGATTTGCTCTTATCCTCCATGCGAACTCGACCGTTTCTCACTAACTGTTGAATAGTTGGCATTTCTTAAACTGTCCTTTTAATTGTTAAAAAATCTATCTCCATTGTCCAAAATGGACTGCAAAGGTACGCATTTTTTCGGAATTACAATATATATGAGCATCTTTTTTCGCTGTTTTCCTGCATTTCAGCCGTTTTGCAATTCTTTTTGCTGATATAAATATAAAGCATATAACTTTTTACTTATACACAAATCAACAACCGGCTATTTATCATCGGCTTACATCCGTTCCGGGCGTAGGCATGCACCGACCGGGGCATCGCGGCCATCCGGCCGATTTCGCTATATTTGCAAAAATTCCGAACGAAGCATGAAACGACTCCTCACGACTTTTGCGTTCGCACTGGCGGCGCTCTGCATTTCGGCCTGCGACAGCCGCCGCCAGCCCCTTTTCACGGCCAATCCGCTCGGCGCGGGACCGGTCCTGCTCACCGTGTCCGCCGCGCAGATCCCGGCGTCGCATCCGGGGCTTTACGACACATTCACAACCGACCGGACTCCCGCAGGAGAGACCGTGCTGCGCTTCACGCTGGCCGGGGAGCCGGTCATGGAGGCGCGGGCGTACGGCGACGAAATCGAATCGATCGAAATTTTCGGACCGGGAGTCGGATCAACGGACGGCATCGCGCCGGGAACGGACGTAAAACACCTTTTCGAAAACGGCGGCATCTCCCAGACCGACAACGACGGACGGCTCGTCATCACCCTCAACGGCATGACATACAGAGTTTCGGGACTCGGCGAAGAAGGCCGGAAAAAGCTCGGAAAAGCACACGCCGACGGCGTCACCCCGCGCATCTCGCCGCAGGATTTCGACCCCGGCGCCAAAGTGACGAGCATCCTGATCAATTAACCGCCCGCAAGAGACCGCCGCGGCGCGTCGGCGACACTCTGCGCCGGCACGACGCCGGCGCAGCAAGACAGCAGCCCACCCCAGCTCCACGCTGCGGAAGAGCAGCAGAGCAGCGCGACAGCGGTACAGCACGACACCGCCGCGACACGGCAACGCCCGTCCGCGTCCGGCAAAACGGCTGCGGAAATCCGCATCCGCCGCCGCACCCGGAGACGCTCCCCGCAGGAGCGCCTTTTTTCACACCCTTTTGCACCCTGTAAAACATTTTTTCCTATCTTTGCGGGAAATCCGCAACAAAGCGACAAATCAGAACCGAGCTATATCATGGAGTACAATTTCAAGGAGATCGAGTCCAAGTGGCAGCGCCGCTGGCAGGAGGATAAAACCTACAAGGTCGAGACCGATCCGTCGCGGCCCAAATTCTATGTGCTGGACATGTTCCCCTATCCGTCGGGCGCCGGCCTGCATGTGGGCCATCCGCTGGGCTACATCGCCTCGGACATCTACTCGCGCTACAAGCGCCAGAAGGGCTTCAACGTCCTGCATCCGATGGGCTACGACGCCTTCGGCCTTCCGGCCGAACAGTACGCCATCCAGACGGGCCAGCATCCGGCCGTCACCACCGAGCAGAACATCGCCCGCTACCGCGAGCAATTGGACAAAATCGGCTTCTCGTTCGACTGGGACCGCGAAGTCCGCACCTGCGATCCGGGCTACTACAAATGGACGCAGTGGGCGTTCCTCAAAATGTTCGGCTCCTACTACTGCAACGACAGGCAGCAGGCCCGCCCGATCGAGGAGCTGACCGCGGCCTTCGAGCGGAACGGCACCGAAGGGCTGAACGTCGCCTGCACGCAGGAACTGCACTTCACGGCCGAAGAGTGGCGCGCCATGTCGGAGGCCGAGAAGGAGCAGACGCTGCAGAACTACCGCCTTGCGTTCCGCGCGGACACGATGGTAAACTGGTGTGCGAAGCTGGGAACCGTGCTGGCCAACGACGAAGTGCACGACGGACTTTCGGTCCGCGGCGGCTATCCGGTCGAGCAGAAGCGCATGAAGCAGTGGCTTCTGCGCGTGACGGCCTATGCCCAGCGCATGCTCGACGGACTGGACAAACTCGCATGGAGCGACTCCCTGAAGGAGATCCAGCGCAACTGGATCGGCCGCTCCGAAGGCGCTCAGGTCTTCTTCGATATCAAGGATTCGGACCGGAAACTCGAAATATTCACCACCCGCCCCGACACGATCTTCGGCGTCACCTTCATGGTCATCGCCCCGGAACACGAGTGGGTCGACAGCCTGACGACGCCCGAAAACCGGGCCGCCGTCGAGGAATACATCTGTCAGGCCAAGAAGCGTTCGGAACGCGAACGCATCGCCGAGACGAAACGTGTAAGCGGCGTGGCTACAGGCTCTTACACCGTCAATCCCTTCACCGGCAAAGCCATTCCGATCTACATTTCGGACTACGTGCTGGCAGGCTACGGCACGGGCGCCATCATGGCCGTTCCGGCGCACGACTCGCGCGACTACGCCTTCGCCCGCCACTTCGGGCTGGAGATCGTTCCGGTAGTCGAGGGCGGCGACATTTCGCAGGAGTCGTACGACGCCAAATCGGGCAAAGTAATCAACTCGGATTTCCTCAACGGCAAGGATGTAAAAGAGGCGATCGGTCTCATGTTCGACGAAATCGAACGGCGCGGATTGGGCCGCAAGCGCATCAACTACCGCCTGCGCGACGCCATCTTCTCGCGCCAGCGCTATTGGGGCGAGCCGTTCCCGATCTACTACAAGAACGACATCGCCTGCCCGCTCGCCGAGGACAAACTGCCGCTCGAACTGCCTCCCGTCGCCGACTTCGGCCCCACGGAGCAGGGCGAACCGCCGCTGGCCCGCGTCAAGGAGTGGGCGACGCCGGAAGGCTGGCCCTACGAACTTTCGACCATGCCCGGATTCGCCGGATCGTCGGCCTACTACCTCCGCTACATGGACCCGCACAACGACCGGGCGCTCGTCGGCCGGGAAGCCGACGAATACTGGCGCAGCGTGGACCTCTACGTCGGCGGCATCGAGCACGCCACGGGACACCTCATGTACTCGCGCTTCTGGAACATGTTCCTCTACGACCTCGGCGTGGTATGCGAGGAGGAGCCGTTCCGCAAACTCGTCAATCAGGGCATGATTCAGGGCCGTTCGAACTTCGTGTACCGCATCGTCGGCACCAACAAGTTCGTCTCGCTGGGTCTCAAGGAGCAGTACCGGACGCAGGCGCTCTACGTGGACGTGAACATCGTCCGCAACGACATCCTCGACATCGACGCTTTCCGCGCGTGGATGCCCGAATACAAGGACGCCGAATTCATCCTCGAAGACGGCAAATACGTCTGCGGCTGGGCCATCGAGAAAATGTCCAAATCGTTCTACAACGTCGTGAACCCCGACTACATCGTCGAAAACTACGGCGCGGACACGCTGCGCATGTACGAGATGTTCCTCGGCCCGCTCGAACAGTCCAAGCCGTGGGACACCAACGGCATCGACGGCGTCTACAAGTTCCTGCGCCGTTTCTGGCGGCTGTTCTACGACCGCGACGGCAGGCTGATCGTCACCGACGAGAAGGCCGACGAAAAGGAGTTGCGCACGCTGCACAAGACGATCAAGAAGGTCAGCGAGGACATCGAGAACTTCTCGTTCAACACCTCGGTCTCGGCATTCATGATCTGCCTCAACGAGCTGGGCGAGTGCAACAAGCGCGAGATCATCGAGCCGCTGACCGTGCTGCTCGCCCCCTTCGCGCCCCATATCGCCGAGGAACTTTGGGCGGCGCTGGGACACACCACCTCGGTCTGCACGGCCGACTATCCGGTTTACGACGAGAAACACCTCGCGCAGAGCGCATTCGAATACCCGGTTTCGATCAACGGCAAACTCCGCTTCAAGAAAGAGTACGCCACGTCGCTGACACCCGCCCAGATGCAGGCCGACGTCGTGACGCTGCCCGAAGCGCAGAAATGGCTCGAAGGCAAAACTCCGAAAAAGGTCATCGTCGTGCCGGGCAAGATCATCAACATCGTCATCTGATCCGCACCAAAACGACACGCCCATGAAACGAATCGCAACGGCTTTGACAGCACTTCTGCTTATGGCAGGCACCGCAACGGCACAAGACTACGGACAGGCCCGCACGCTGAAAATCTGGGACAACAAGACTGCGCCCCACGGCAACGGCATCGCCACGCCCGAACGCGAACCCGATAAGAACCGCCTCACCGACGTTTCGGAAGCGGTGCTCTACATCTTCCCGGCCGCTCCGGAGAAGGCCACGGGGCAGGCCGTCGTAATCTGCCCCGGCGGCGGTTACGTAAAGTTGTGCATAGATTACGAAGGCTATGAAATGGCCCAGTGGTTCGCCGAACACGGCATCACGGCCGCCGTGCTCAAATACCGCATGCCCAACGGCCACCCCGAAGTGCCGCTGGAGGACGTCGAGCAGGCCCTTCGCATCATGATGGGACTCGAAGCGGGAGCCACGGGCTTCACGGCGGACAAGGTCGGCATCGTGGGCAGCTCGGCAGGCGGTCACCTCGCCGCCTCGGCTTCGACGCTCGCCCGCACCAAACCCGCCTTCTCGATCCTCTTCTACCCGGTCATCACGGCCGAAAAAGGCAAGGCGCACCAAGGGTCGTTCAACGCCCTGCTGGGCGACAAGCGCAGCGCGGAGACCGACACATGGTACTCGCTCCAGAACCGCGTGAGCAGCGAAACCCCGCCCACCCTGCTGCTGCTTTCGGACGACGACCGCGTCGTCCCGCCCGTAAACAGCACGCTCTACTACAACGCACTGAAGGACAACGGCGTCAAGGCCTCTATGCACATCTACCCGACGGGCGGCCACGGCTGGGGCATCCGCAAGAATTTCAAATACAGGGAGCAGTGGCAGCAGACCGTGCTCGACTGGCTGCAGGGAATCGCCAAATAACCGCTGCACGACCGGCAAAAAGGGTGTTCCGCCATGCGGACGCCCTTTCGCCGTTTTTTCGGACGGCGCATTGCCGTTTTCCGATTATTGCGTATCTTTGCGCACAAAACGAACATTTATGGCAGACAACACCATTTTGAGTCGTCTCGACGGCCTGAAACTGAAATACGAGGAGACGGGACAGAAACTCACCGACCCCGAAGTCATCGCCGACGTCAAGCAGTTCGTGCAGCTCAACAAGGAGTACAAGGAGCTGGAACCGATCATCGAGACCTCGGAACGTTACCGCACGGCTTTGGCCAACCTCGCCGAAGCCAAGGACATCCTCGCCAACGACAAGGACGAGGAGATGCGCGAAATGGCGCGCGGGGAGATCACCGAGCTGGAACCCGCCATCGAGCAGATGGAGGAGCAGATCAAGCTGCTGCTGATCCCCAAGGATCCGCAGGACTCGAAGAACGCCATCATGGAGATCCGCGGCGGCACAGGCGGCGACGAAGCGGCCATTTTCGCCGGCGACCTGCTGCGCATGTACACCAAATACATCGAATCGAAGGGCTGGCGCTACGAAATGACCTCGTTCTCGGACGGCGCCGCGGGCGGCTACAAGGAGGTCGTGCTCAAGGTCACGGGTCAGAACGTCTACGGCACGCTCAAATACGAGTCGGGCGTGCACCGCGTACAGCGCGTGCCCCAGACCGAAACGCAGGGCCGCGTCCACACCTCGGCGGCATCGGTGGCCGTGCTGCCCGAAGCCGAGGAGTTCGACGTCGAGATTTCGATGAACGACATCCGCAAGGACATCTTCTGCGCGTCTGGCCCCGGCGGCCAGTCGGTCAATACGACCTATTCGGCCATCCGCCTGACACACATCCCGACGGGCATCGTCGTGCAGTGTCAGGACCAGAAATCCCAGCTGAAGAACTTCGACAAGGCGTTCGAGGAGCTGCGTACGCGCGTCTTCAACCTCGAATACTCGAAGTACCTCGACGAAATCGCCTCGAAGCGCAAGACGATGGTCTCGACGGGCGACCGTTCGGCCAAGATCCGCACCTACAACTATCCGCAGGGCCGCATCACCGACCACCGTATCAACTACACGATCTACAACCTCTCCGCCTTCATGGACGGCGACATTCAGGACGTGATCGACCACCTGATCGTGGCCGAGAACGCCGAGCGTCTGAAGGAGAGCGAACTCTAATCCGCCCAAGGCACGCCCCATGCGCATGCCCGAAAACTTCGACGCGGAGGTTTACGCCGTCGTGGCGGAAATCCCCGCCGGCAGAGTCGTCAGCTACAAGCAGATCGCCCGGCTGGTCGGCATGCCCGACCACGCCCGCCGCGTGGGCCGCGCGCTCGCCGAAGCCCCGGCGGGTCTGCCCTGCCACCGGGTCGTAAACAGCGCAGGCCGCACCGTCCCCGGATGGACGCGGCAGCGGGAGCTGCTCGAAGCCGAGGGCGTACGTTTCAAGACCAACGGCTGCGCCGACCTCGCCCGCTGCGGGTGGATGGAGATCCGGTAACGCCACCGTACGGCTGCCCCGGAATCCGCAAACGCCCGGTCCCAAAGCCATGTCGGTTCAACGCCGCCCCGAACCAAAGCCACGCCGGACAAAAACCACCCAGTCAAAAGCCGCCCCGGCCCAAAGCCACCTCCAGTCAAAAGCCGTCCCGGTCCAAAACCACGTCGGACAAAAACCACGCCGGACAAAAAGCCGCATCGTTGTTCCGCCCCTGCCGCTGGGTTCGGAAACATCAGCCAGCCCCAAAGACGCCCAGCTAAAGCGGCTCTGCGAAGCCCCCCCCTCCGCAAAACGCACAATTAAAGGCCGCCCGGCAAAAGACACCCGCAAGACGCGCTGTCAAAGCCCCCCCCGCAAAAGACACCCGACAAATGCGCCGACAAAGACCGCCCCGCGAAACTGCTCCCGCAAACCCCGGCTCACGAAACCCACTCTACAAAACCCGCCCCGCATAGGAGCCCCGCATAGGAGCCCCGCATAGGAGCCCCCGAAAGAAGGCCCTGCAAACCGTCCTGCGGACCGAAAATCGCGGGAAAATTTGGCGTTCCGCAGCAAAACCGTTATCTTCGCACATACCGAACGACGCCTGCGGCCGGGCAATATTCCCGCCCCAGCGACCGTTTATCGGGAAAAGCAACGCATGAAAAGATACTTTCTGTTTATATCGGCACTCCTCGCCGCAACGCTTCCCGTTGCGGCGCAGCAGCCTTTATATATAGTCAACGGCGTCGAAACCGAGCAGATCGCGTCGATCCCGCCCGACGACATCGAGAACGTCGAGATGCTCCCGGCCGACGAGGAGACCATCGCCCGCTACGGCGACAAAGCCGCAAACGGGGTGATGCTCGTCACGCTCCGCTACGACCAGTCCGCCGTTTTCACCGCCGACTCCACCTTCAGCGGCTACATCGCCCGGCAGGTGAAGTGGGGCGACGACGAACCGGTCGCCCGCATCGTCCTGCGTTACACCGTAACGCCCGAAGGCGACACGGTCGTGGCTCAGGAACTCGAATCGACCGACAGCCGTCTCAAACGCCGCGTGCTCAAAGCCGTCGCCGAAGCGCCCCGCTGGACGCCGGCCCGCAAAAACGGCACGCCCGTCGAGAGCGAAGGCATCCTGCACATCCAGCTTCCCGAAGGCAAGCTGATGCCGCGTCAGGTAGAACTGGTCTGGCGCTAACCCATGCAGACGCACTCACATATCACCCTTTCCCAATTGCAGCGGCTCGTGAAGGAGACCCTCCACGAGCGTTTCGCCCTGCCCGTATGGGTCAGCGCCGAAATCTCCGAAATAAAGGTCAATTACTCAGGCCACTGCTACCTAGAACTGGTCGAAAAAGGGGGCGACAACGGCGTTCCGCTGGCCCAGTCGCGCGCCGTGATCTGGCGTACGGCCTATCCCCGCATCGCAGGATACTTCGAAGCCGAAACCGGACGGCGGCTCGCCGCCGGAATCAAGATTCTGGCCAAGGTCGCCGTCAATTACCACGAACTCTACGGATTTTCGCTCCAGATCACCGACATCGACCCCACCTACACGCTGGGCGACATGGAACGGCAGCGGCAGATGACCATCGCCCAGCTTCAGCAAGAGGGCGTCTGGGACATGAACCGCGAAGCGCCGATGCCCGTCGTGGTGCAGCGCGTGGCGGTCGTATCGAGCGCCAACGCCGCCGGCTATCAGGATTTCCGCAAGGAGCTGGCCAAAAGCCCCTACCGTTTCGACGTAACGCTGTTCGACGCCTTCATGCAGGGCGCAGCGGCCGAAGAGTCGATCGTCGCGGCGTTATGCGCCGTCGCAGAGCGGATGGACGAATTCGACGCCGTGGTCCTCATCCGCGGCGGCGGCTCGGCCAGCGACCTCAACTGTTTCAACGCCTACCGGCTCTGCGCCCACGTGGCGCAGTTCCCGCTGCCGATCCTGACCGGCATCGGCCACGACAAGGACACCAGCGTCGTCGACATGGTGGCCCACACGGCGCTCAAAACCCCGACAGCCGTAGCCGGATGGCTCGTCGAACGGATGACGCAGGCCGAGGGGTGGCTCGACTACGCGGCCCTGCAACTGCACGATGCCACGAAAGCCGCCATGCATGCCTCCGAGGTGCGGCTGGAACGGCTCTCGGGCGACCTGCGCCAGATGAGCGGCAACCTGCTCACGCGGCAGCGGCTCCGCGCAGAACACCTTTCGGCCCTGCTGCCGGAAGCGGTGCGCAATTTCCTCGCACGGCAGGCCACACGACTCGACAACGCCGCGGAACTGATCGCCGGCCGCTCTCCGGAACGCATCCTCCGGCTGGGCTTCGCCGTCGTCCGCACGGGCGGCAAAGCCGTCGTGTCGGCCCGCGGCGTCCGCAAAGGCGACGCCCTCGAAATCGAAGTCGCCGACGGCACGATCCACGGCACCGCGCAACGCAGCGAGCCGAAATAAAACCGCAGCAGTCCACCCCGTTCCGGAACCCCAAAACGGCGGCAGTAAACACACAACGACAAAAAACAGATATGGCAAAGAAAGAGATGACATACGCCGAAGCGATGGCCCAGATCGAGAAGATCCTCGCCCGCTTCCGCAACGAAGAGATGGACGTGGACAGCCTCGCCGCCGAGGTCAAACGCGCCACGGAGCTGATCGCCGGCTGCAAATCGCGGCTGCGCAAGGCCGAGGAGGAGGTTTCCAAAATACTGGAATCGTGATGTCCGGGGAAATCGTCATCCGTGAAACCGTCCCCGCCGACCTCGCGGCGATCGTCGAAGTGCATAAAAAGGGCTTCGGCTACGACAAGGAGGCCGGGCTGACCGCCGAGCTGCTGTCCGATCCGACTGCCGAACCGACCGTCTCGCTGCTCGCACTGCGCGACGGGGAGGCCGTCGGCCACATCCTGTTCACCCGATGCCGCATCGTCGGAGCGGAAGTGCAGCGACCGTTGTTCTACATCCTCGCACCGCTCGCCGTCGTTCCCTCCTGCCAGAAGCAGGGCGTCGGCGGACTGCTGATCGCCGAGGGGCTGCAGCTGCTGCGGGAGCGGGGCGCGAAACTCGTCTTCGTACTCGGACACAAGGAGTACTACCCGCGCCACGGATTCATTCCCGGAGCGGAAAAACTGGGATTTCCGGCCCCTTATCCGATTCTGGAAAAACATGCGGACTACTGGATGGCGCAGGCGTTGACCGACGACGGATTTTCAGGTCCCAAAGGCCGGGTCGTATGCGCCGACGCCCTGAACCGCCCCGAACACTGGCGGGAATAAAACCTCACCTGCGATGAAAAAACTTATCAAATGGATGCTCAACCACGTGCCGCGGCCGCTCCTTCAGCGCGTCGCCGGCTGGGCCGTTCCCGCCGCGGGCCTGTTCTACAAAGGCCGGGGTGTCGAATGTCCGGTCTGCGGGTCCCGATACCGCAGATTCATGCCCTACGGCTATGTCCAATCACGGGCCAACGCGCTCTGTCCCAAATGCCTGTCGCTGGAACGCCACCGCCTGCTGTGGCTCTACCTCACGCGTGAGACCGACCTGCTGACGAGTTTTCCCCGCACGCTCCACATCGCGCCCGAAGTCTGCATCATGCGCCACCTGAAACCCCATTTCAAGGGGCATCCGGGACAGTACGTCACCGCCGACCTCGAAAGCCCGCTGGCCGACCTGCACTTCGACGTGCAACAGATTCCGCTGGCCGACGATTCGGTCGACGTGATCCTCTGCAACCACCTGCTCGAACACGTCGCCGACGACCGCAGGGCGCTGCACGAACTCTACCGCATCCTCAAACCCGGCGGCTGGGGCATCCTGCTCTCGCCCGTGGAACCGAACTACGAACAGACCTACGAGGACGACTCGATCACCGATCCCGAAGAGCGGACACGCATCTTCGGACAATACGACCACCGCCGCATCTACGGCGCGGACTACACAGACCGGCTGCGCGAAGCGGGCTTCGAGGCCGCGGACATCGACTACGCCGCGACCTTCTCCGAGGCCGAACGCCGGCTTTACGCCCTGCCGAAAGACCATATTTACGTCGTCTACAAGCATTGAGGCAAACCGGCATGCGCTCCCTCCGAGTCAGCACAAAAACGCCCCGTAACTCAGGTTTCGGGGCGTTTTCCCCCTACTGCCCGTATCAACTCAGTACAGAAAAAACACGATCCCCGTAAAATGGGCCGCCACAGCCAGATTGATCAGCAGGTGCCAGACCATATGGTGGTAGCGGAATCCCTGCCGGGCGTAGAACCACGCGCCAAGCGTATAGAGCACGCCGCCCGCGGCGATCAGCGCCAGCAGCGGCGGCGATGCCTGCCGCACGAAAAGCGGCATGAAAAATACGATCGTCCACCCCATGACCAGATAGATCGTCAGGCTGAGGGCGGGAATCGTCTTGCGCGAAAGCGACTTGTAGAAGATGCCGAACAGCACCATCGCCCACTGCAGGATCGTGATGAAAACGCCCTGCCACCCTCCGATCACCGACAGCGCGATCGGCGTGTAGCTTCCGGCGATGGCGACGTAGATGAAAATATGGTCGAGGATATGGAACACGGCCTTGTGTTTCGAGGCCGGATTCATCGAATGGTAGAGCGTCGAAGCGAGAAACATCAGGAAGATCGAGATCACGAAAATGCTCACCGACACCGACGCCAGAATGCGGTCAGGGTCGTGCGCGTAGGCCCACACGGCCGCAAAGGGAAGCGCCACGAGCGCCAGCAGCGACATCACGCCGTGCGTGACCGTATTGGCGACCTCCTCCCCCACGGTCGGGACATAAGCATCCTTTTTCTTCGTCATAATCGGGTGTATTGGTCCGATGTGCCAAATTTATGAATTTTTTTCATATCTTTGCCGTCAAGGTTATGCGGTTAGGGAAAAATGGACTTTTCACGTTACGAAAAACTCCGCACGCTCGTGCGCGCGAACTTCTCGGAGCAGACTCAGGCACTCGTGGACGAGGCGCTGGTCTACGCCGACGGGAAGCTTGCGTCCCTGACCCGCTATGACGGCAGCCCCCTGCTGACGCATGCCGCGGCCGTGGCCGGAATCGTGATCTCCGAAGTGGGACTCGGACGCAACTCCACCATCTCGGCCATCCTGCACGACGTGGTGCGTCTGGCCCACAAACAGCTCCCGGCCGAAGAGTTCCTCGCCCTGACCGCCGACATCCGCAGCCGCTTCGGCGAGCAGGTCGTCGGCATCACGATCGGGATGTGCAACATCTCGGAACTGAAACTGAAGGTCGCCAAGGAGCAGGCCGAGAATTTCCGCGACCTGCTCGTCTCCTACTCCGAAGACCCCCGCGTCATCCTCATCAAGCTGGCCGACCGGCTCGAAGTGATGCGCTCGCTGGAGATCTTCCCGCACGAGAAGTGGCGCAAGAAGAGCTGGGAAAGCATGAACCTCTACGCCCAGATCGCCCACAAGCTGGGTCTCTACAGTCTCAAAAGCGAGCTGGAGGACATCGCGCTGAAATACCTCGAACCGAAGGACTACGAACACATCGTCACCAAGCTCGAAGAGAGCGCCGACGAACGCAAAGCCTTCATCGCACGGTTTCTGGTCCCCATCGAGGAGCGTCTGCACAAACTCGGCATCAAATACCACATCAAGAGCCGCACGAAGTCGATCTTCTCGATCTGGACCAAGATGCACAAACAGCACGTGCCGTTCGAGGGCGTTTACGACATCTTCGCCATCCGCATCATCATCGACTGCCCGAAAGAGCAGGAGAAGCCGCAGTGCTGGACGGCCTATTCGGTCGTGACGGACTTCTATACGCCCAACCCCAACCGCATGCGCGACTGGATTTCGATCCCGAAGTCCAACGGCTACGAATCGCTGCACACCACCGTATCGGCCGAAGGCCGCTGGGTCGAGGTGCAGATCCGCACCGAGCGCATGGACGCCGTGGCCGAACGCGGCATCGCGGCGCACTGGCGCTACAAGGGGGTGAATCAGGGCGCGCAGACCAGCGAAGTCTGGCTGGGTCGCCTGCGCGAACTGCTCGAAGACACCACCCACTCGCTGGCGCAGCGTTTCGATGCCAAACCCGCTTCGGGCGAGATCTTCGTCTTCACGCCCAACGGCGACCTGCGCAAGCTGCCCGAAGGGGCCTCGCTCTTGGACTTCGCATTCGACATCCACACCAGTCTGGGTTCGACGTGCGTCGGCGGCAAGGTCAACAACCGGGCCGTGTCGATCCGCGAGCAGCTGCGCAACGGCGACATCGTCGAGATCCTCACCCAGAAGAACCAGACGCCCAAATCCGACTGGCTCAACTTCGTGGTCACGTCGAAGGCCCGCAACAAGATCAAATCGTTCCTGCGCGAGGAGCAGGCCAAGCATACCCGCATGGGGCGCGAGGAGCTGGAACGCAAGCTCAAGAACTGGAAATTCCCGCTCACGATCGACGAGGCTGTAGCCTATCTGGTCAAATACTTCAAAGTCCGCACAGGCACCGAAATCTACGCCCTGATCGCCACGCAGAAGGTCGATCTGGGGACCATCAAGGAGATCCTCACGCGCCATATTTCGGGCGAAGCCGACGAGCAGCGGCGCGCCGCTGCGGCCGAAGCCGAACGCAACAAGGTCCACAACGCCAAGGAGAGTCCCGCGGCGCAGGACGCGCTGGTCATCGACGACGACATCTCGAAAATCCAGTACAAGCTGGCCAAATGCTGCAACCCGA
>OGPU01002362.1_pt1 | contig 13533 bp, 10 predicted proteins | sample 1552991 | NCBI WGS metagenome assembly OGPU01 (sample SAMEA2580296, study PRJEB22360) | human gut metagenome | biome: human gut; feature: human-associated habitat; material: faeces | place: Denmark | collected 2008/2010 | reverse complement strand
TGCAGTACCGTAAGGTGTTTGCCAATGCAGTAGTGGGAGAAGCAAGAATCCCCCTACTTTAGCTGTGGGGAGTGTCAAATCAGGGGAAAATCGAAACGGACAGATTGGCTGGTAAAAAATATTCTTGCAAAGAAAGGGTGGTTTTCTCCACCGTTTCAGACGGAGAAAGAGCTGAGAGATATCCTTCAAAAACTATATAAAGAAACGGATATCCATGTTGACGGTTCTATGGTATATTTCCGTTGTGTGAAGTAATGCAATGATGCTGGATTTATAATAAAGTTTCAGATAATAAGTCTGGAACTTTATTTTTGTCTAAATGGATTATTGTCGTCCGTTCAGGTCTGGATAATGCTCGATTCTCATGTTAAGATAATAGAAAAAAAGGTTAGATGAAACTAATACAAAGAAATACCACTATGTGAAAGGAGAAGAAATTTGAATGTAAATGAAATTGCAAGTCTTGGAAGTAATGTGAAGCCTGTGATTCAGAATGAGAATTGCGCTGTTCTTATGTTAAATGATGCGACAGGAGAGGGCGTTATGACGGTTTACCGAGTAATGCCAGGTGTGATGATTTGTTTTTCAGACATGTACATGGAACAGTGCGCATCTGAATTTTATCTGTATTCTTTTGTGGCTTACCTGTATGAACTGGAGAGTGGGGCTGATTGCAGTGACGGGTGCTGCTGTTTCTCTGATTCAGGATGAAATTGAAATCGAATGGAATTTTGACGATATTTTTTCAGAACAGAGATAACTTGAGCAGGACAAGAATGATTTATCAGAAGATAATAAAGGTGCTGGGACTACCTGATGGAAACGTCAGATAGTCTTCGGCAGAAAAAAATAAAATTTTTTTGTCCTATACTTGACACATCCACATATGCTGAGGCATACGTTTTGCACCAGATGTGCAGAAGCTGGCCTAGATATCAAAGTTTTACAAATGATCATGGGACATAGTGACATAAGCATTACAATGAACATATACAATCACGTAGATGCTGCAAGAGTACAGAATGAAATAAAAAAGCTTGAAAATGTAATGTAATAATCAGAGCCATTCCCTTTATCGGGCGTGGCTCTTTTATGACAATTTTTGTGACAAATAGGATCTTCAGGAAGCATGTGCAAGGATCAAAAAAGCAGTGGAAGAGCTGAAAAACAAATGATCAGATAAAAAATACCCACCGCTTTTTTGGTGGAAAGCGGTGGATCAAAAATCCTGGTATAAATAATATAATAAGAAGAAACGGTAAAGCAGAAAATCTTCCTGACGGACTTGTGCTTACCGTTTTTTTATTTCTGTCGTTCCCATACCTGGCCGATCGGGAAGGACGGAGTGGATTCTGCAAGAAAGTCTTCCAGTGCATTTTCGAAGAATTCCACGGCACGTTTGCTAGTGGACTTTGGATATTTATGCTTGATCTTATAGCAGACACGGTTTGGCGGTGTGTTTTTCAGTTCACTGATAAAAAGAGGCCGGTAATGGGAAAGCTCCAGGATCACAGACTGTGGTGCGACCATCCAGTTTCCCGGTTTTTTCCAGAGACGGTCCAAAAGTGTGATGGTATCTGCCGCAATGTGAGGCCTGGAAGCGGAGGAAAGCCAGCGGTCATGCCAGATCTGATAATTGTCATCCCAACTTAAAAACAGCTCCAGGGATGGATCCAGCTCATCGGTATGTATTGCCGGAGCCGGAATCACTGGCTGATCCGATTGTATCAGATAAAGTTTTTCTTCGAAGATTTTCTCTGTTATGATATTCTTGTAATGCAATTTGTGGTAGACAAATCCGATATCAATGCTGTGTTCTCCAAGAAGACCGTAGAGCTCTGAAGAATGATGGGACTCGATGTTCAGGTCCAGCTTGGTCTGCTCATTTAAGATCCTGTCATATAGTGGTGCGAAAACAGCTACGTTCAGGCTGTCTGTACAGCCGATGGTAAGCAGCAGGGAATCCTGATTGCGCTGCAACTCCATAGTTTCCTTCCAGAGAGACATCCAGCGTTCCGCAAGGATGATAAAATCTGTTCCCTTGGCAGTCAGTTCCACCTGCTTGTGGCCTTTCTGACGGATCACAAGGGGAAAACCCAGTTCGTTCTCCAGAGATGTGAGCCGGTGGCTGACAGTAGGCTGGGAAAGAAAAAGAAGATCCGCTGTACGGGTGATGCTCTTGGTATTTACAATGGTGAGAAAGGTTTCGATTTCAGCAAGATTCATATGAACAGCTCCTTTTCTTTGGTGTTGTCTATAGGGGGGTAAGCTTTGATAATATAAAAATTATTTATATTATACAGAGAAATTATTCGTTATTCAATAGTAAGCTTGTATGATATGATAAATACAATTAAAAAAGAAAATCAAAAGAAGAGAGGTTTTCATATGGCATTAGGATGTAGGATCAGACGAAACTTTGAAAGACCGTCAAAAGAATTAGTAGAAGCCTTCCGTGGAATTCCAGTTGCAAATATTGATGATAACTGTGGAAGTATCGCTGCCGTAGATTCCAGCATTTTCCCGCTGAACCCGAAGGCAAGACTTCTGGGAACTGCATTTACAGTAAATGCACCGGCAGGAGATAACCTTCTGTTCCATAAAGCACTGGATATGGCTCAGCCGGGAGATGTTATCGTTCTTGCAAACAAAGGAAGCAGGATAGAGTTATCCTTATCAACAACAGCCGTGGTCAGCTTGTTGTTGAGCAGGATCTGGCAGATGCTCTGAATAGTGGGAAGGTTTATGCTGCTGGTCTTGATGTTGTTTCTACTGAGCCGATCAAGGGGGATAATCCGCTTCTCAAGGCTAAAAACTGCATCATCACTCCGCATATCTCCTGGGCTGCTCAGGCTTCCAGACAGAGGATCATGGATATTACGGTTGATAATATCAAGGCTTTTCTGGATGGTAATACGGTTAACAGAGTTAACAAATAGATTTTTTTCGGTGTTTCGATTTCCTATGTATGATGTGTGAGGAAAGGACGGCTGTCTCGCTTTTTGGGGGGTGGCCGTCTTTTTCTTTGTGTGGTGGATTGAATGAACCGTACGCCGGGGATGTGGCAGCGGTACGGGCAGGGCTCCGTCGGCGGATACTGCTAAGGCTCCGGAAATCGGCTAAAAACATTGAGACAGGGGCAGAACTCGCCTCTGGCTCAGACAGCAGCCCCCGTCTCAATAACGCCGATCCCCGCAGCCTAAGCAGTATCACACCTCCTCCGCAGCAGCCCATACCGCTGCCACATCCCCGGCTGAAAATTCAACCGCAGAGAGCAGACAATAGAAGCGAATGTACATTCTGCCCAGTGCCCAAAAAACACAATATATAAAAATAAATCGGCACAACGTTCCACGTCCAACACCGAAGAATACAGGAACCAGATCGGCACAGTGTTCCGCATCCAACACCGAAGCATACAGAAAACGGCCTCAAAACAATCCATAACCAATAAAGCAGCCGGCCGTATCCCCCAAAAAATAAATCGGCACAGCATCCCGCATCCAACACCGAAGCATACAGGAACCAGATCGGCACAGCGTCCCACATCCAATACCCAAGCATACAGACACAAGTCAACACCCTCCCCTCATCCACAACCAAGAACTCCTTAAAAAAGCCCGAGGGGTGTGCAAAGGGGCCGCGGCTTTGCGGCCCCTTTGCGGTTTTCTTTTTGCACAAAAAAAATAGCTCCTACATCGCAAAGATGTAAGAGCTAAATTCGCTGGATGGAGAAGGATTCGAACCTTCGAAGGCGGTGCCAACAGATTTACAGTCTGCCCCCTTTGGCCACTCGGGAATCCATCCGTGAACAACAAATGTATTATATATAACATTTGATAAAATTGCAAGCTTTTTCTCAAAAAAAATAATAATTCCCACAGCATCAGCATTTTTGGTAAAATACTGGACTTACCAAAGGAAATCTGCTATTATGAGTACGGTTGGATATAAAGGACACGGTTTTTCCGTATCCTAATACAGGTTAGGAGGATTTTATCATGTTAGTAAACGCAACAGAAATGCTGAAAAAAGCAAAAGCAGGCCATTATGCAGTTGGTCAGTTCAACATCAACAACCTTGAGTGGACAAAAGCTATCCTTCAGACAGCTCAGGAGCTCAACTCTCCTGTAATCCTTGGTGTTTCCGAGGGTGCCGGTAAATACATGACAGGTTATAAGACTGTTGTAGGTATGGTTAACGGTATGATGGAAGAGCTGAACATCACTGTTCCGGTTGCTCTTCATCTTGACCACGGCAGCTATGATGGATGCCTGAAATGTGTTGAGGCTGGTTTCTCTTCCATTATGTTCGACGGATCTCATTATCCGATCGATGAGAACGTAGCTAAGACTAAAGAGCTGGTTAAGATCGTTGCTGAGCACAACATGTCTCTTGAGGCAGAGGTTGGTTCCATCGGTGGCGAGGAAGATGGTGTTGTTGGTATGGGCGAGTGCGCTGATCCTGAGGAGTGCAAGAGAGTTGCAGATCTCGGAATCAACTTCCTTGCAGCTGGTATCGGTAACATTCACGGAAAATATCCGGCTAACTGGCAGGGCTTAAGCTTTGAGACTCTGGATGCTATTCAGAAACTGACAGGAGATATGCCGCTTGTTCTTCACGGTGGTACAGGTATCCCGGCAGACATGATCAAGAAAGCGATCAGCCTTGGCGTTTCCAAGATCAATGTAAATACAGAGTGCCAGCTTGCATTTGCTGAAGCTACACGTAAATACATTGAAGAGGGTAAAGATCAGCAGGGTAAAGGATATGACCCACGTAAGCTTCTTGCACCTGGAGCAGAAGCGATCAAAGCTACTGTTAAAGAGAAAATGGAGCTTTTCGGATCTGTCAATAAAGCATGATGAATCGAAAATAATATATGAAAGAAGCCGGAATGGGAGTAAGCCTGTTCCGGCTTCTTTTTTCATGATAAAATATCAATATTTTTACTATATAAAAAAATCAACATGTTTCTTGATTTTTTTATATAGTGAAAATGACCTCTTCGATTTACAATAATATCAAGTTAATCGAGAAGCTGATTTGAAGCTTATCGGTCAGGAATATGCGAAATGGACGTTTTAAGCATATCCGCGAAACAAATTGAATATCATATAAGGTAAAGGAGAGGTACGATTATGAGAATGAAAAAAGCAACAGCATTTGGTCTTGCAGCTTTGATGGCAGCTACTATGATCCCGGCAGTTCCGGCTATGGCAAAGGGGGATGACAGTGAAGGCTCTGTTTATTATCTGAATTTTAAACCGGAGCAGGCAGATCAGTGGTCAGACCTGGCAAAGAAATACACCGATGAGACTGGTGTACCGGTTACCGTTGTTACAGCTGCTTCCGGAACTTATGAGTCTACTCTGAAATCAGAGATGGCCAAGGATGAGGTTCCGACACTGTTCCAGGTTAACGGACCAGTTGGACTTGCATCCTGGAAGGATTATTGCTATGACCTGAAAGACAGCGATGTTTATAAAAATGTGGAGAGTGACGATTTCGTACTGAAGGAGGACAGCGGTGCAGTTGACGGTATCGCCTATGTAATTGAAACATATGGAATTATTTACAACAAAGCGCTTCTTAAGAAATACTGTGAGATGGATGGCGCTGTGATCAAGTCTGCAGATGAGATCAACAATTTTGAGACATTAAAGAAGGTTGCAGATGATATCCAGGCTAAGAAAGATGACCTTGGAGTTGACGGTGCATTTACTTCCGCAGGCTTTGATTCTTCCAGTGACTGGCGCTTCAAGACACACCTTGCAAACCTTCCAATCTATTATGAGTACAAAGAAGACGGAATCACATCCACAGATGCGATCAAAGGGACCTATCTTGACAACTTCAAGAACCTGTTTGACCTTTATATCACAGATTCTACCTGTGAGCCAAGCCTTCTTTCCAGCAAGACTATCGATGATGCAAATGCTGAATTTGGTCTTGGAGAGGCTGTGTTCTATCAGAATGGAACCTGGGCTTATGATAACATCAAAGATAACGAAGTAGCAGATGAGGATATGGGAATGCTTCCAATCTACATTGGTGTTGATGGTGAAGAGGACCAGGGACTTTGCACAGGCAGTGAGAACTACTGGTGCGTAAACAAAAAAGCAGATGAGAAGGATATCCAGGCAACTCTTGATTTCCTCAGCTGGGTTATCACAAGTGATGAAGGAAGAGAATCTATAAGCAAGGAAATGGGATTTACAACACCATTCAAGACCTTTGATGAGAATTATGAGTCTGCAAATCCGCTTGTAAAAGCAGCCGACGAATATGTAAAAGCTGGTAAAACTCCGGTTTCATGGAACTTTACAACCATGCCTTCTGAAGAGTGGAAAAACCAGGTCGGCAGTGCAATGCTTGAGTATGCACAGGGTACCGGCGAGTGGGATGCTGTGAAAACTGCATTTGTTGACGGATGGGCAAAAGAGTACAAAGCAGCAAATGAAGGCTGATAAGGTATAACTGAAACGTGATCACGAAGGGGTGGGCGGTTTCCGCCTGCCTCTTTCAATGAAGGGAGGATGCGTAAAGTAGGGAAGGATGCATCCTCAGGAGAAAGGAAGAGAAAACATGCAGAATAAGATGATGAAAAAGTATTTTCCGGTTTTTGTCCTGCCTACCCTGCTGGCATTTACCATTGGATTTATCGTTCCCTTTATCATGGGCGTATATCTTTCCTTCTGTAAATTTACCACAGTAACGGATGCAAAATTCGTGGGATTACAGAACTATGTGAAGATTTTTACTGAGGATGGAACCTTTGGACATGCATTATGGTACACCACCGCATTTACGGTTGTATCAGTAATTCTGATCAATGTGATCGGTTTTGCAGTTGCGTTGCTTCTGACCAAGAAGATTAAAGGAACCAATATATTCCGTACTGTATTTTTTATGCCAAACCTGATCGGTGGAATCATCCTTGGTTATGTATGGCAGCTTCTGTTAAACGGTCTGCTTCTTCAGATCAATAAAACACTTACATATTCTTCTGTTTACGGATTCTGGGGTCTTGTGATCCTGATGTGCTGGCAGCAGATCGGATATATGATGATCATTTACATTGCAGGTATCCAGAATATCCCGGGTGAACTGATCGAGGCTGCACAGATCGATGGTGCGAACAAAGGACAGCTTCTGAAGCATGTGATCATTCCTATGGTCATGCCGTCCATCACCATCTGTACTTTCCTGACACTTACCAACTCCTTCAAGCTTTTTGACCAGAACCTTGCTCTTACAAATGGTGAGCCTTCCAATATGTCAGAAATGCTTGCACTGAATATTTACAATACCTTCTATGGACGTACTGGATGGGAAGGCGTAGGACAGGCGAAGGCCGTGATCTTCTTTATCCTGGTTGGAGCAATTGCCATGATCCAGAATCGTCTCACAAGAAGTAAGGAGGTACAGCAGTAATGAATAAAAAAGTAAAATTCAGCGGCCTGTGGACTGCGATCCTGAGTGTGGTATCTGTTGCTTATATTTTCCCGATTCTTCTGGTTTTGATCAATTCTTTTAAGAAAAAAGCATACATCAGCCGTTATCCCTTTGCAATCCCAACGGATAAAATGTTCGTAGGTCTGGAAAACTATGTAAATGGTCTCACAAAAACCGGATTTTTCCAGGCATTTGGATGGACATTATTTATCACAGTATTTTCTGTTGCGGTAATTCTGCTCTGTACCTCCATGTGTGCCTGGTACATCAACCGTGTTACCAACACGCTGACAAAAACCATGTACATGCTGTGCCTGTTTTCCATGGTCGTACCATTCCAGATGGTAATGTTTACTCTTTCCAAGATCGCAAACATCCTGAAACTGAATACTCCGTGGGGACTGATCATCATTTATCTTGGATATGGAGCAGGACTTGCGGTATTTATGTTCAGCGGTTTTGTAAAATCCATTCCGATCGAGATTGAGGAAGCTGCCATGATCGATGGCTGTACCCCGATCCAGACATTTTTTAAAGTGGTTCTTCCGGTTATGAAACCGACCTGTGTAACTGTAGCGATCCTGGAAACCATGTGGATCTGGAATGATTATCTTCTTCCATATCTGGTACTTGATATCAAGAAATATAAAACCATTTCCATTGCCATCCAGTATCTGAAGGGCGGTTACGGAACCATTGATATGGGAGCGATGATGGGCGTTCTTGTCCTTTCCATCATTCCGATCATTGCGTTCTATCTTGCATGCCAGAAATATATCATTGAAGGTGTGGTTGCAGGAGCTGTTAAGGGCTGACAAATTAGTTGAATAATGTTAAAATGAAAGAAAAACGGCCTGATCTGCGTGCTTTTACGTGGATCAGGCCATATTTGGCGAGGTGAGGAATGTACAGAGTTTTGGTGGTAGATGATGAAAAACTGGAACGTGACGGAATCCGCTTTCTTCTGTCTATGGAGGAGGGAGAGTGGGAAATTTATGAGGCGGCTAATGGCAAGCTGGCATTAAATGAGCTGAGAAAGCATCCGGTGGATCTGATGCTGACAGATATCAAAATGCCGCATATGGATGGTCTGGAGCTTTCAAAAAAAGCAAGAGAGGAATATCCGGATCTGGAAATTATCATTTTCAGCGGTTATGGAGATTTTGCTTTTGCTCAGGAGGCGATCCGCTATGGTGTGACGGATTATGTACTGAAACCGGTGGATCCGGACCGCTTTCATGACACCATACAGAAGATCCAGAAGGAGATCGCATCCCGGAAAAATAAAGAGCAGCAGTCCATAAAAGAAAAGAGCTTTCTTCAGCAGTATTTTCTGCTGGGCTACATTTATTCCGGAGATCAGGAGCGTCTGAAGGAAGCGGAAGGAATTGTGGATTTTTCTGTCTGGGAGCAGTGGCACTGTGCAATTCTTATTGAATCGGATGAAGCTTTTTTTGATTCTGCCAGTGATGAGGTTCCCCTTGAGATCCGGGAAGAGCTTCGCCGTTCTTTCTTCTATCTGAATCTTAATGGCCGTCAGTCCTTGCTTCTTTTTAAGGATGTGTACTGTGATTATGTCCTTGTGGCAAAAAATGTCTATAATCTTCTGAAGCGCCTTCATCCTGTTCGCTTTCATCTGGCTGTAAGCCGGCGTTTTGACGGATATCAGGAATTGCCGGAAATCATGGAACAGCTGGAGCAGCAGATGGAAGAAAAATTTTATCATCCGGATATCCATGTCTACACCAGCGAGGAGGACGAGGAAAAAAATACCGGAGAAGAGGAGCAGGATTCCAGGCTTATGGAAAAAATCTCAGAAGATATTTCCAGAAAGGATGTGAAGCAGCTGTGGAGCCATTTCCGCAGCCTGGCATCCAAATATCAGTCCAATACCCAGTTTTCGGCCATGTATGTGAAATTTGTTTTTTCCAATGTGATAAGGGAGCTGTTTCAGGAGAATCGTTTTGCCGGAGAGCACAGGCTGGATCTGGAGGTGGATCATCTGTATGGCTGTTCTACCATTCAGGAGATCATTGAGGTTACAGAAAAAAATATCCGCCAGTACGAGGAGTTCCTAGACCGTTCCATGAGCGAATCCAGAGATGAGGTGGCAGCAGTCAAAAATTATATTTACAATCACTATGCGGAAGATCTGAATCTGGAAACACTGGCAGAAAAGGTATACCTTTCGTCCGGCTATCTCAGCTTTATTTTCAAGAAGGAGACGGGGATGAACCTGAAATCGTTTTATCCGTGTGTTCCGCATGGAAAAGGCCAAGGAGCTTCTACGAACTACCAACATGAAAGTAGCCATGGTCAGCGAGCAGGTAGGATTTGCCAATTCTTCGTATTTCTGCCGGAGCTTCCGGGAATATTACGGAAGCAGCCCGGAGTCCTATCGGAAAGGAAACAATGAGGATGAAGAGTCTTCTGAAGAAGTATAATAATATGAAATACCGGTACAAGCTGACAAATCTTCTTGTGGTGGTATCCCTGGTGCCGATGACTGTGTTGGCACTGTATAGTCACAGTCGTATGAGTAGTCTTGTACGGAAAAATGAGATGGAGGATATGTACTCCATTTTGGAGCAGACCAGAGAAAACATTGACGGGCAGATCGAAATTTATGCCAGCCTTTTGAATTATCTTACCTATTCTCCTGAAATCCAGGAGGTGATCTTCAACAAAGATATGGATCGCTATACTGCATATGAACAGTATACGGAAGTTGTGGATCCGCTGTTGACGGTGCCGAAATCCTACCACGAAGCAATTCTGGGGATACATCTTTTTGCAGAAAGCATTCCCGTGCGCCATGAATATACCTTGGCTCCGCTTTCAGAGGTTGATGGGGAATGGTGGAGTGACAAATTAAATAATACCGTGACGGTTCAGTGGATCGTGGACCGGGATAATCGTCAGATCGCGGCAGTCAGGGAAATATATGATGGTAAGATCAGGGAGGCTGTGCTCTGTATTTTGTTGGATTACGGAAAAGTATTCCAGCCTCTGGCTAATATTATTGAACGGAATTCCGGAGGCTTTGTGGTGGATGATCAGCAAAATATCGTCTATCATGGAGAAAATCTGGCGGCCAGTGATATTTCAGCACAGAAAGAAACCGCAAAAAAGCTGGATCGTCTGAGGGAAGAATATACCTATGTCAGCAGCAGCGGACATGAAACAAGATGGACCTATTATTTTTACAAACCTCCGGCTGTGATCGAGAGCTCGGTTTCAAAGGTATTGATCAGTGAGATCCCACTGATCGGCTTCTGTGTTGTGATCATCATTGTGCTTGGAATGACGTTTTCTAAGCTGTTTACCAGAAAGATTGAGCAGCTTACCAGAAATATGGAACAGGTGAACCAGGGAAGCCGTGAAGTTACGGTTTACAGTGATTCCGGAGATGAGGTAGGACAGCTGGTGAGAAGCTTTCACCATATGATGGATGAAATTAATCGACTGATCGAAGAAGTGTATGAAAATAAGATCGCTCTGAAGGAATTTGAACTGAAAGCGCTGACTGCCCAGATCAATCCCCATTTTCTTTATAATTCTCTTTCTATTATAAACTGGATGGCGATTAAGAGCCGTCAGAAGGAGATCAGCCGTGTGACACTGGCATTATCTACATTTTACCGGACAGCGCTCAGTAAGGGAGCAGATATGGTGACTGTGGAAACCTGTATTCGGAATATCGAAGCTTATCTGGAAATCCAGCTGATCATGCATGACAATGATTTTAAGGTGGAGTGGAAGATCGATCCGTCTGTGCAGCAGGAGTTGGTTCCGAAGCTTGCCCTGCAGCCCATCGTTGAGAATGCTCTGGAGCATGGCCTGGATGTGAAGGAGGAAGGGGAAAAGCTTCTGAAACTTTATTTCTTTGAAGAGAATGGAGATGTAGTGATCCGGGTTGAAGATAACGGAATAGGGATGGCGCAGGAGCAGGCAGAAAAGCTGCTCACATATCAGGCAAAAGGCTATGGTCTTAAAAATGTCAATGACCGTATGTGCATTTTATATGGAGAGAAATATGCCATCCGGATCCTGAGCAAGGTAGGTGAGGGGACAAGCGTTGATATGAGGATCCCGAAAGAGGTAAAAAAAGATGAGACTTAGTCTGGGAAAAATAGTGGTATTTCTGAGTACGATACTGAGCCTGGCACTTTTGACGGGGTGTTCTTTAGGAACTGCAGAAATGGAAAAAACAGATATAGATGTTCTGTCCGAAAAGAACAGTAAGAGCTGGGAACAGGCAGAAACCACGCCTCTGGGGAAATATCCGGAGCTTGTAACTTATACTCTGGGACAGATGAAGGGGGCTAATAATTCTAATCTTCCGGACGGGCAGACTTATGAGGACAATGCATATACCCGGTATCTGAAAAAAACACTGAATATTCAGAATAAGAATGTTTTTATGGAGAGTGAGGAGCGGTATGATGAAGCCCTGAACATCCTGGTCAAAGACCGGAATCTTCCGGATATTTTTCTGGTGTCGGACAGGGAAACTCTGGAAGAGCTGGTTGAAAATGATCTTATCGAGGATCTGACGGAAGTATATAAAAGCTGCGCTTCCGATAAAATAAAGGAAATGTATGAGAGCTATGGAGAGGAACTTTTGGCATCCGGGACTTTTGACGGAAAACTGTATGCACTTCCGGAGACTGCCATTGATGATGGGCCGCAGCTTTTATGGCTGAGACGTGACTGGATAGAGCAGCTGGGGCTGAAAGAACCGAAGACACTGGAAGAGGCTTTTTCAGTGATCCGTGCGTTTCAGGAAAACCGGATGGGTGCAGAGGATGGTGAAGATCCTGTGGGACTTGTCTGTGATCCGGGACTTGTGGGTACGGTCAGCACCAGCTATTCGGTGGACTCTGTGTTTGAAAAGTTCGGGGCATATCCGCAGCAGTGGATTGAAAATGCAGATGGAGAAATTGTCTATGGATCGCTGACGGAGGAGACAAAGGAGGCTCTGGGGTGTCTCAGAGAGCTTTACAGGCAGGGAATACTGGATTCGGATTTTGCTTTACGTGCACAGAATAATATCCGTGATCTTGTGGTGAATGGAAAATGCGGAGCGTTTTTCGGGCTCTGGTGGACTCCGAATAATCCTCTTATGGATGAGTATCGGAAGAATAAAGAGGCAGACTGGGAACCGTATTATCTGACTGCGGATGTAAAGCGGACTGTGGAGGTGTACTCTACGTTTCGAGATAATAAATATGTAGTTGTGCGTAAAGGGTATGAGCATCCGGAGATTGTAATGAAGATTTTGAGTGTGTTGTTTGACCATTCCAGATATGAGGCAGAGGATGCGGATGAGATGAACACTTATTTTGCCTTGAATGTGGATCCTACGGCGCGTCCGCTAATGATCAATGTGGACTATAATGAGGCTACTTATATAGTGACAAAGCATATCCGTGAGGTTCTTTACAGTCCGGGCGATGAGAAGACCAGGGAGGATCTCAGTGCCATTGAGGCGTCTTATTTTGATGCGTGTAAGGAGTATCTTGAGGCGGAGGTGCCTTCGGTAGAGGCCTGGGCGGCGTATAAGTCCAGGATCTCGGCGGTGGGGCTTCTGGTGGATGCGAATTACCGTGCTCCGGAGAAGAAGTATCTGGGGGATGGTGACGGGGAGATTCCTCAGACTTTGCGTTTGCTGGAGAAGAACGCATTTATCCAGATCATTATGGGGAGGATGCCTGTGAGTTCTTTTGACTCTTTTGTGGAAGATTGGTATCGTAAGGGTGGAGACAGTCTTACGGAGCGGGTCCGGGAAGGGCTTGTGGACTCGTGAGGCGGATGTATAGAGGGACGCCAGAGGAAGGTGGCATCGCTCCGGGAGTGGATGCAGTCGGGGATGTTTTTGAGGTTTTGAGAGGTGGATGTGGTTGAGGGACGCCAGAGGAAGGTGGCATCGCTCCGGGAGTGGATGCAGTCGGGGATGTTTTTGGGGTTTTGAGAGGTGGATGTATAGAGGAACGCCAGAGGAAGGTGGCATCGCTCCAGGCAGGGACTCCGTCGGGGGATACTACTAGGGCTCCGTGAGACGGCTAAAAGCAT
>OGPU01002343.1_pt1 | contig 13622 bp, 13 predicted proteins | sample 1552991 | NCBI WGS metagenome assembly OGPU01 (sample SAMEA2580296, study PRJEB22360) | human gut metagenome | biome: human gut; feature: human-associated habitat; material: faeces | place: Denmark | collected 2008/2010 | reverse complement strand
TATCATAAGGACAGCGAAGTGTGAAAAAAGTACTGATAAAAAATAGCATATTTTTCTTCTCTGTTAACTAAAAATATAAATCGAGAAGAATCTTGCATTTGCATTCAGGGAAAGGGAAAACCTGATAAAAATGGCTGGTATGTCCCGCCCTGAAAAAGGTTTACAACGATTGATAAATTAAAGATAAGCATTTGGGTTCAAAAAATATTATCCTGATATGAGTTTACATATGCCTTCCGAACAACTGCCTTTCGGCTCCAATGATGTTTGAGTTTCCCGGTTCTATGTTCTTCTTCCAAGGGCGTAAGCCAATCGCATCTGGCAGGAGGTCTGAGTGAATTGTAAAGGATAATGATCTCGTCGATGCGCTCTTTTGCTGCTGGAAACTTTCAAAACATTCCTCGTCGATCCATTCGCTTTTCAGAATGCCGTTCACACGTTCGGCAAAGGATTAGGGGTACTCACAAAGGTACAACTATTTCTCGCTTTCCAGCGCTGACCCATCTTATGAATCGTAGCCATGGGAATACCATGTTCTTCGGCCAGTTGGCGAGCCGTCCTGACTCCGCTCAAATACTCCTGTAAAATCAGATGACGCAACTGACGTGGTAAATAATGACGGGATAAATCTGACTTCGTTTTTTCTGTAAACATTTTTCAGGACGGGACACTTAACTTTTTGAATTGGTTAAACGTAATGTCAGAGTTATTTGCTGTGGGCAATTTAACGCAATATGCTGAAAACAAAAGCCTTAAATGCAAATTAAAGCATTTCGGGCAGGTAACGAATAAGTAACACAACTTACCGTTAAACCTGCCCGAATTTGCAATTTTACTGCTCGGAACACATGCAGAATAAAGAACTAAATACCTGTAAATTCGGAATTTAATCTTTTCTACGCTTTCGTTTACCTACAAATACCGAACCCTTTATTGTTTTGTGTTGCAAGGTCTTATAATGCCGTTCAGAATCCCCGATTCCGAAGCCATTCGCCCATAAAACGATCGTAGACAATATACCCTTCTTCTGTCCTGTAGACCAGCTCATTGCCGACCAGTTTCTTGATGGCGCTGTTTACGCTGCTGGCCGCTTTGAGTTTGTGCTGGGAGATGAAATCGCCGGACAGAATCTCTTTCACGCACCTTTCCGAGGCGATGGCCTTGAGCAGACGGACGCTACCCGAGGGATAGGCGTTGAGCAGGTTCTCATAGGCATAGGTCGATTCTGCGACGATCTCCGCTACGGCATAGGTTACCAGCTTTTCATCGATGGGTGCGGAGTAACCGTACAGTCGGTTCAGAATGCTCTGAATATACCAGGTATGACCGTCGAAACGATCGTAGATGGCATCGAAAGTCGCCCGGGGAAATTCGCGTCGTTGAGAGGCAAAGAATTTCGCAGCAAAGTCGTAATAGACATCACGCTCTATCCGGTCGATTGAGAGCGTCTGCGTACTTTGGTAAAAGGGCCTTTTGGCCGAGAGGAACATCTCCTGCATGACGTGCTGTTTGCTTCCCGCAAAGATGAAGTTAACATTCGGAAGAAACTGGATGTATGAACGCAACAACGCCTCGACGCCCTTTTCGGGATAGTCGGCGATTTGCTGGAACTCGTCGATGGCAATATAACAACGCTTGTCCGACGATTTCAGGTAGTCGAAAATCTCCTTGAGGGTCGTCTCTTCCGCTGCCGGAGCAATCTCGATAGTCACTTTCGGCACGCCGGTCAATTCGTCGAACGTAAAGACCGGACGGCAGCTTTTGATGAACTGCGACACTCGGCTCAATGCCTTCTGTGGCGCAGAATCCAACTGTCCCAGTACGGTATTGGCGAGGAGCCGTACGAAATCTCCGAGGTTCTGCGTCGAGTAGATGTCCATGTAGAGCGTGACGATATCTGCCTGCTGCTCCTTGAGCCGATGGAAAACATGTTTGATAAGCCCCGTCTTCCCCATACGCCGCGGAGCGATCAATGTGAGGTTGCGTCCGTTGTAAAGGGCATCAGTAATCGTCTGCGTCTCCCGCTCGCGGTTGCAGAAATATTCAGGGCTGTAATAACCCGAGATAAGAAACGGATTGTTCGGCTTCATGTTATTCCTTCCAGTTACAATCCAAATAAATTCGGATAAAAATTTTCGGTTAAATTTGTTTTTGTCTTATTTACAGCGTATTGCATTTCTTGGTGAGCTTCCCGGCCAAAGGTCAAGGCACGAGAGCCTCCGCCGGCCTTTGATCGAGCCGGTGCGGAGGCACGATGTGCCTAACACCTTTGGCTCTTACGAAAGCCGGGATTTCAGAACCCGAAAAAATCCTTCGGTAAACAGACTTTCCACAGCGGTCAGCGGGGCCACCGCATGTTCCTGTATTAGTTTACAAAGGCCAGAGGAGCAGTCTATTTTAAGCGGACTCCAAAGCCGCAAACAACATGTAGTATTCTCTCTGGGAAAATCCGTTTACCGGAAGGGTTTGCCTATGACACGACACTGTTGACATATTCAGTCTGGTGTTTCAACACGAAGTACAGCCTGTTGACCAGTTTGCGTGCGACCTTTACGATGGCCTTGCTCTTGGGCATTCGTTTACACTGTTCGGTAAAGAACAGGTTCATCGCCGGGTCTTGTCGTACAGCCACCCATGCAGCCTCTATCAGGTTACAGCGCATTACCGCGTGCTTTCGCAAGGTAATGTCACCCGTCCCGTCTTTCTCTCCGCTGCTATGGCACATCGGGATCATTCCGATATAGGCGGCCAGTTGCTCGGCATTGCGGAAGCGGGTAATGTCGCAAATCTCCGACAGAAACGCCATTCCCGTAGCCTGCCCGAACCCCGGAATGCTCATAATCAACCGCAGCGGTTCGCGAAACCGGTCCGTCTTGGCCAAGGTCCGTAAAGCCCGCGTCATCTCCAGTTTCTGACGGCGTAACTCCTCCCAATGACGGATCTGAATATCCAAAGCCTGACGGCCGCTCGGGGTGAGAGTCTCAACCTCTTTCAACCAGGCGAAAAAGCGTTTCGACCAGTTGGAGAAAGGTTCGAGGAACTCCTGCGGAATCCCGATGCCCAAATACCGAAGTTGAGACTTGATCCGGTTCTTCTGACGGGTCGTGTCTTTGGTGATCGAGTTCTTCAATCTTATCAAGGAACGCATCTCCAACGATACGCTGTCAGGCGTGTAAATGCCTTTCAGCTCGTTGGCCCGTAAACCCCGCGCCAGCTTGCCGCTGTCCACGGCGTCACTCTTTCGCAGCTTTTCGCTGCTCTTGGTCGGTACGTCGGCAGGATTAACCACAATGTTGTCGATCCCCAATGCCGTCAGACGTTCATGTATCCAAAATCCGCAAAATCCCGCTTCATATACCGAGCGATACTCGGCGCCCGGATAACTCCGAGTTAAAAATCCATGCAACGCTTCCGGACTCGGACGCTGGCTGAACTTCTTCAATACGGAGGTTTCGGACAAGACCGTAACCGACCAACTCTTCAAATGGACATCGATTCCTACGTAAATCTTTTGTCCCCTGAAACTAATTTCGTTTCTTTGTTCTCTCATGGCTATCGTCATTTTAGTTAGTAAAGGTTTCGCAACTTTAATCTAACCAAAATCTCGATAGCTTTTTGCAGCTATCCGCTATCATCGCGGTTTAAGCGGATTGTAAACATAGGTACTATTTTATTCATTACGACACTATTTTATTCATTACGACACTACCGTAACGCAAATATCGAAATAAATATCCGACTATCCAAATCTTACACTACATGGTGCCTCAAAATAGTTCCGTCGCTTAACTGCAAAACCGGTGACTTGGTCCTTATACAAGAAAGAACTTTCCATATTCAGCCAATCGAAAAAGAGGAGGAGTGGCAACATCGTGCCACTCCTCCCTACATACCTTACTGTGCAAGAATACACGCAGGCATTTCAGCCTGTTTCTCGCCCTTTCAGGCCCAGGGCAGGCCCTCCCGTCAATAGGCCCGGAAATGACGCGCCTGTCGGGAGATTTGACGCCATAGAAGCCGCCGGCCACAAACAGCTACATCACAAGACAGATCATACAAGTTAACGGCGTCCTTTAATAAACAACTCATCATATTGTCCCTCCAAGATTTTGATCCAGGTATCCGGATTTTTGAAGAGCCAATCGAAGTCAGCACGCCAAGAAGGATTATTCGAACTGGGACTCAAAAACTCCGAATTAATCATTTTCGTAAAAACAATACTTAGAGTTTCCAAAGGATCTTGTTGCCTTTGTTCAATACTTCGAACCACAGCTAAAATCCGTGATCTCCGATTATCAGTCATTATTTTAACTCGAGGGAAATGACCTTCACAAATTTGGTTGAAGTTGTAGGCAATGTGCCCGCACAACCGTTTTTCCTCCTTCGTAAAAGCAACCGCAGGAGTATCCGGCTTCGGTTTCTTTTCCGCGTTCTTATTCCCCCGGGGAGCTCCGCCCTTAGCGCCATTCTGACGGTTGATACGGCACCGCTCCTCGTATTTAAGCGCATTTTTATCCATATAAGTCCGAATCACCGTAAAAGCGATGTCGACGGCACTCCCAGGAGGAAAGAAGACATCCTGTTCCATACTGTAATCAAAGAGGCCCAAAATGAGCGTCTGGCAATCTTCCGGTGACAGCTTCGCAAACAAATCGCGTGAATCATGATACAGGAGAAACGATTGTTTTGCCCTGTTTTTTCTATTTCCCATGGTAGTTGATTAAATTTTTTAAGATAACCTCGTATTGTTTACAATAATACAGAAACGTTCCAATCGCATATTGAGACGAATATTGAAGGCATGCATCATACTGCCGGTCACAGTCTTCTGGGGCATAAGCCTCATTGAAACGGCTGACCCGATGGAAATAGGATCGCCCCGTCTCTCCAAGATGATTCGCAAGCGAACAGCCGATAGCATACCAGGCTGAATATCCCTTGGTAATATCAATACCTCGGCGCTCGATCTCTGAAACCAACAGCTCTACATAATGGTCTCGATTCTTGGTCCAATACAACAAAGAATCCGATCGTTTCGACGCAGGTTGTAATTTTTCCCGATATTGATCATAAGGGAGCGCATCATAATTCTCATATGGATGCGCATCGTAACTGGCAAAACGCAATCGGGCGACATCACGACATTGAAGATCGGCCTTGACACCACACTCCTGCAAGGCATGGAACAAACTATTCAGATGTTCCGAATACCGATCCGGAGTCCTGACCCTAAAGATCAGGAAAATTCCACGTCCACTGCAGGAAAGACCAGCATAGTACAAACTCGGGAATTGCCGCCCCAGCTGCTCCTTGAGGACATCCCAATCCCGAACATGAGGGTTATCCTTTCCATCGACATCGATACAGACAAAACCGCTGTACTCCAATAAACCCGAGGCACTACGCTGCGAAAAAACACCTAAAGGCGTAATCGCGGGCAGAGCCTTCTTATCTTGAATTTGGAGCTCTGGCGCTCGATCCAAGTGTCGCAGTGCACAAATTACCTTTTCATACAGTTTGGTTTGCAACCAATCTTTCAAAAGGACCGTACTAAATGGGGTCGTTTCATAACACGTACGAAAAACCGACACTTTTTCTGAGAAAACATTCATAAGTCAACTATTTAAAATTTGGGAAAACTATATCCTTCATCACCCCTTCCATCCATAATTTTTTCTTTTTCTCGGACAAATTCAGGTTTAATATCCGATTCAATGTCCGGTTCAAATACAGGTTCAATATCATTGTCATGTTGTTTTAGGTTGTTTCCGGATCATTTAATTTTGGACTGGGACACGTAGCACTCAGCTCGGCGTTCAAGTTCATCACGGGACGGAATACGATTCCGTTGAAGCCACGCCACAACATCGTCGATATGAAAATAGACCCGCTTGCCACCCGGCTTATAATGGGCAATCTCGCCCCAGCATACCAACTTATACAGGTAGCTCTTCGACAAACTCATATAGGAAGCGGCCTCCGCTAATGTCAGCATAACCTTGCCGTCCTGAAAACTATTAATCGAACTTTCCATAAATAAAAAAACCTTTGTCTCGGAGGCAAAGGTTCATACAAATTAAAAAAATTCAATTGGATATAAGGCTTATTATTTTCAGCCAAAAGTGTAAGCTATTACATAGAAGATTTCAAATTTTTGACAATCTCTTCTAATTCATTATAGCAACAACCTCTTGTACTGAGATTTTGATAATTCCCTGCGGAAAATACCAGAGGGCTGCCATCTTCTTTTGCGAACAATGATCTCAGCAAGTTCTTGTTCGGAGTATATTTATCATCATTTTTCAACAACTTAAACAAATCCAGAAGCGCTTTTTTATTTAGCTGATAAGGGTCATCTCCCTTAGGCGCACTCTTCTTGATCCATCGTACTCGTTCCCAACCCTCTGGCTTAACACCTCCCTGGAACAACCAACGAAAATCTTCACTCCGGGTAGACGATGCAATATATTTCTTCTCTATCAAAGCTTGACAAAGACGATCCAACTGCTCAGAAGTCAGATCAATATCTTGAAAATACGTACTGGGATATAGCTCATCGAAGTAATCAATGTCAGCACAAATCCGAGGATAAGAATATCCGTTAAGCCATAGTTCGCAAACATCATCCAGACCATTTATAATATTCTGCATGCATACATCATAACGATTATCTGGATTCTTAGACCACGCATCGAAACTCACGATCCGCAGTTCGCTATAATAATCATTCGTTAATTTATGTTTCAGACAATCTCGAATAAGACACAAAATTTGTCGAATAGTATCTTGAAAATCAGGCTCTGCAATACCTATTTCCTTTTGGGCTCGCCGCAAATTCAGTTTACGGATAGTATTTCCATCTTCACAAAACTGAATCGCAGCCTTTACTGCAGAAACTTGTACCGTGTCCATAATATCAAAGTTTTAATGTTGGAAGATTAGTAATAGCGGCGCGTTTCAGATGATCGACAGCCCGCACATATTTATCGATATGCTTCAATCCTGAATGGCCCAAAAGACTCGCGGTAGTCTTTACATCTACCCCATTGGCCAGCATCAGCGTGGCAAAAGAATGACGGGCGCAATGCCAGGTAATATGCTTATCAATACCGGCCCGTTCAACCCAGTGACGGAGGACTTGCAAACACATCGTATTACTCGGAAGGTTGAAAATAAACTCATCCGTCCTGGGACGAACCCCGATAAGCGACAACAAACCATCGCTCAAAGGAATCTCGACATGGCTGTTCGAACTGCGGCCTTTTGTCTTCATCTGCTCGAAAAGCAACAGCTTATTCGCATAGTCGATGTTGCTGAAACGAAGCTGGCAGACATCGCAATAACGAACACCCGTATACAGCGAAAAAATGAATGCCCGGCAAACCTCCGCATTCAGACCCGAATAATCCGTGGACAGCAACTGCTGGATCTCTTCTTTGCTAAGGACCTCTTTCCGAAGGGTGTGAGTATCGATTTTACAAATAACGTTCAGGCATGGATTTTTAGCCATAACATTCTCGTCAACAGCGGCCTTAATCACCTTTTTGAAACGTTGAAAAACCGTATGAGGACCTTCTCCCTTGAATTTGCCTTGCAGATAGGTCACAAACTCTCGGATCATATCCTTGGTGATCTGCTCCGGTTTGATAGAATGGCCAAAAAACGGATATTTCTCTCGCAAGAACTCCTGAAATTGAACCTTCGAACGGGTAATATGGACTATATCGGCTTTCGAATAATTCGAAATATAGATATCGAACCAATCGAAAAAATTCTTATAACGGGTAGTCTTCAGTTTATAGCCCATACAGGTTGACCTGAACTCCTCCTCCTTACGGGCACGGATCACCTGAGCCTCCTCCAGAGTGATGCGATTTTGCTCCCGCTCACGAGGAGTACGGGGATTAGGTAGGATATACAAGCTCAGAAACTCTTTGCGGCGATCGTGTTTGACAACGTGTCGACCAAACTCTTCATCGTAATATTCTCGGTGTTGATAGTAGTACTCCAGATAAAGACTTTTACGGCCGTCGGCCAAAGTCTTCTGCAATAAGCGGGGATTCTGTTTGCTTTTGACGTCCAACTTTCCCATATACCTAAAACATTGATTTACAACACAAAGATAAAGATTATTAATAATTATTCACTCGATTTGCAGAACTATTTAACAGAAAAAATTCAAAAAATAGGAACGATTAATTTCAAGGATCTCCATATGTTATAAGAAAATAGCGCAGATGTATATTGCAAAATACAATTTTGCCCTATTTTTGTATATTAGAAAATACAATTATCTTTGTCGTAAAATTTATCCTATGGAAACATTACAAAACATTTTTTATTACCTGATATCACGTACAGAATCACATTTCGTACGTTACTTATATTCAACAATTAACTGGAATAATCGACTTATAGGCATCGTTGGTTCACGCGGAGTCGGAAAAACCACGATGTTATTACAACATATCCAGCAAAATTATAACATCAGTACAGGAGAGGTACTATATGCTTCCCTCGACCACCTTTGGTTCACCACACATTCGCTACTACATCTGGCTGACGAATTCTACAAGAGTGGAGGGAAAGCACTATTTCTTGACGAGGTACACAAATATCCTGGATGGGCACGTGAAATCAAAAACATATATGATTCCTACCCGGAACTAAAAGTCGTCTTCACCGGTTCGTCCATGCTGGACATATACCGCTCCGGCACGGACTTGAGCCGTCGTGCAATCAAATACACTCTTTACGGAATGTCTCTACGCGAGTTCCTCCACTACGAATACGATATTAAAACAGAACCCATAACGCTTGAAGAACTGCTGAAAAAACATATTGGTTTGGCTTTGGAAATCAGCAAAAAAATCCGCCCTCTAGCAGTCTTCAAAGAATATCTCAAATACGGCTACTTCCCTTATTACAGAGAGGATAAAGAAGGCTATTTTTCAAGACTGGCGGAAACGGTAAATACTATTTTAGAGGTCGATTTACCAACTTCCATGGACATAGAGTTTTCAACGATCGCAAAAATCAAAAAGTTGTTCTCTGTCATTGCTGACAGTGTTCCATTCACCCCCAACATATCTCAGTTAGCCACACAGATTGGAACGACGCGTCCCAGTTTACTGAATTACTTGGAGGCACTAGGCAAGGCACAAGCTATCCTGATGATCGACAAAGAAGCGCAGGGCATAAAACGACTCGTTAAACCAGAAAAAATATATCTAGGCAATCCCAACTATGCCTATGCTTTCTCAGATCGTAAGGCAGATATAGGCAGTCTCCGCGAAACATTCTTCCATTCGATGCTACAAGTAACCAACAAGATTGGTTATTCAGACAAGACGGATTTCACGATTGACGGAAAATACAGCTTTGAAATCGGAGGACATAATAAAACAAGCAAGCAAATTCTAGGGATCGAGAATGCGTATATTGCGGCAGACGATATCGAAGTCGGCGCAGGAAAGAAAATTCCACTCTGGATGTTCGGATTACTGTATTAAATTAAATCATTAAGCACAGCAAAAATTATGACAGCTAAATACTTTAATGTACCAACCTAAAAATAGAATGTTCTATCTACAAATATAGGATTTTTCTTGCAAAATTCACATTCAAGGCAAATCAGACTCTATAACAAATTTTTCTGAAAATAGTGTAAAATTGGGCCTCGTGTAGCAATATAATTAATCTTTCCAATTACGCAACCAGTGATTGCGTCATTGGAAGAATATATTTTTACCCTTCCCATCAAGCATTTGGGAGGGACGCACAACCTTATACTAATGCAACAGGTCAAGGACATACGCGCCCGATATTGGTACATGGTACAAAGCATCGCATCCCACTGGAAAACACGCTATTTACAAGAAGCTATCCGGCTTAATTACTACGGCAAGCACGGTGCATTGGCGAATAATTTCACGGAAACTTTGCCTGCACTGGAAGCGGACGAAGTGAAATCATTACTAAAAGACCCGTACATATTCGATATGCTGACTTTCACCGACCAGTATAACGAACGTGATGTGGAAATAGGGCTGGTTAAACATATTGAGAAATTTCTCGTAGAACTCGGTGCCGGTTTTGCCTTTATGGGCAGACAATACCATATAGAAGTGTCGGATGATGACTATTACATTGACATACTAATGTACAATACATTTCTACACAGATATTTGGTAATCGACTTGTTATGTTGTGCACAACATAACAGTTCAAGCATCACCATCGTTGTAAGAAAATATCGCAGATGCATATTGCAAAATACAATTTTGTCCTATTTTTGTATATTAGAAAATACAACTTTTTTTGTTGTAAAGTTATTTATCAAACTTAATTCATATATTTGCATAATATACCTATTAGATCTACTCATTCAATTGAGTAAAATTAAGTATAATGTACAAACGCAAACAATATCAGACTATTAAATCCCGTATGGAGGAGCCCCGACGGTTCCTGCAAGTCGTACTTGGGCCTCGCCAAATCGGAAAAACAACGGTGGTAAAGCAAGTCCTAAAAGATTTGGACCTTCCCTACCAATTTTTCTCTGCGGATAATGTCCCGGCAACACGAACTGCCTGGATTGCGGATTGCTGGAATACTGTACGCACCCAATTAAGAGTTGAAGGATATCCGGAATTTATATTAGTTATCGACGAAATCCAAAAGATAAAAAACTGGAGCGAGGCTGTAAAAAAAGAATGGGATGCAGATACATTCAATGATATCAATATCAAGGTCATCCTGCTCGGATCTTCACGCGTACTTTTAGAGAAAGGATTGTCCGATTCAATGATGGGGAGATTCGAAGAGATTCGAATGACGCATTGGTCGTATCCGGAAATGCATGAAGCATTCGGACTATCTTTGGAACAATACCTGTTTTTCGGAGGTTATCCGGGAGCTGCTCCATTGATCAAAGATGAGGAGCGATGGAATCAATATATCAGCGGAGCTATCGTTGATGCTACGATCAATAAGGACATATTGTACAATTCGCCAGTCGGAAAACCGGCTTTATTCCGACAAACCTTCGAACTCGGATCATCTTACTCGGGCCAAATTATATCCTTGACCAAGATGGTCGGAGCGTTACAGGATGCCGGTAATACTACCACATTAGCGGGATATTTGAATCTGCTCAGCGACAGCGGACTGGTAGCCGGATTGCAAAAATTCACAATGGACCGCTCTCGCCGAAGAGCCAGCGCTCCAAAATTCCAGGTGTACAACAATGCACTGAAAAATATCTACTGCAATCTCTCTTTCACAGAAGCCATACGCAATAGCCAGGCATGGGGACATATTTTCGAATCTGCAATAGGAGCACACATCATCAGTAACGCTTTTATCGGAGGATATGAAGTCTTCTATTGGCGGGAGGGAGATAAAGAGGTAGATTTTATTCTCCAGAAAAAAAGTCGGATCATTGCTATCGAAGTCAAAAGTAATGCCGAACAATACAATAGTGGATTGGCGGCTATCCGCAATATGTACAAACCCTATGCAGCGTTAATAGTAGGTAGAAGCGGCATGAGCCCTGAAGAATTTTTAAGCATTAACCCCAATAAATTATTTGAATAATACCCCCCCAGTCCCAACATAATCACGGGAACCAATGCCATATCCAGGGTGTACTAAAGGTGTACTGATTGTGATAATATAGGATAACAGGAGAAAACACAGGAAATCCGAAAAATATCAAATATCAAAAAATCAATCAGATACATTCTTTTACTTTCCGATATTTTCACCCGATATCCCTGTCCTGGGCACTGGTTAATCCTCGTGATCGGTTGATTACGGGGATTTTTTTCTTTTTCAGACATGGAACGCATGTGGGCATTGATTACCGGAGCCAGTTCCGGCATCGGATACTGCTACGCCGAAGAACTGGCTTCGCGCGGCTATCCGCTGGTCATCGTCAGCAACGAAGAGGCGGCGCTGTGCAAAGCCGCCGACAGACTGGCCCGGCAATACGGCGTGGAAATATGTCCGATTCCGATGGATCTGGCGACGGCAGATGCCGCCGACAGGCTTTATGAGGCATGCCGCGAACGGAACATCCGGATCGACGTGCTGGTCAACAACGCCGGCATGTATCGTTTCGGCGAAACGCTCGACATCGACAGCGGCTTCACGACGAAGATGCTCGCCCTGCACGTCCTCACTCCGACGCGTCTCTGCCTCCTTTTCGGGCAGGATATGCGCCGGCAGCGACACGGATATATCCTAAACATGTCCTCCGTGACGGCATGGCTGGCCTATCCGGGAATCAATGTCTACGGGGCGACGAAACGCTATCTGAAAAATTTCTCGCGGGGCCTGCACACGGAACTGCGCGACTACGGCGTGTACGTGACGGCGGTCTGTCCGGGTGCGGTGGATACCGACCTCTACAATCTGAACGAAAAACTGCGGCGGCGCCTGGTGCGGTCGGGCATTATGCTGCCGCCCGGGAAACTCGCCCGCAAGGCGGTGCGTGCGTTGTTCCGCGGCAAAGCCGTGCTGGTTCCCGGTCTGCTGAACCGCCTGGCATTGCCGTTCATCGGGCTGATCCCGCACAGCCTGATCCGCCGGGCGGCACGCCGGTCGGGCATCCTGCCGCTGCAATCGTAACATCCGGATTCATCGTTCCGTAAAGGTTCCGTAACAGAGGGTTTTTATCTTCGCACTTTGCAAAATGATTTTTTTCATGCGGATAAAAATTATATCTTTGGATAATCATACCTCTCCATGAACCGCCCGAACGGACATATCTCCCGCGAATCTTTCGACGCCTTGTACGCCGATTACAAGCCGCGTTTCGTCCGGATCGCACAGTCGTACGTCCGCAACGGCATGGTCGCCGAGGACATCGTAACCGACAGTTTCCTCTACCTCTGGGAGCACCGCGCGGAGCTGACGATCACCGCGAGCCTCCCCGCCTACGTGCTGGGCGCCGTGAAACACGGCTGTCTGGAATGGCTGCGCAACGAGAAGAACCGGCTGAATATCCGGCAGCAAATCCACACCACGGCCTATCACAGCATTCAGGCCCGCATCACGGCGTTGGAAGCCTGCGACCCCGGCCTGCTCTTCGCCTCGGAGGTCGCCGCGATCGTGCATGAGGAGATCGCCCGCATGCCCGAGCCGATGCGGAGCATATTCGTCGCCAGCCGCTTCGACGGCAAGACCTATCAGGAGATCGCCGACACGACGGGCATCAGCGTCCGCAACGTGAAAGCCGCCATCCAGAGGGCGCTGGGCATCATGCGCGAAGCGCTGAAAGACTATCTTCCGGCCTGGCTGATTTCGCTGCTGCTCAGCGAGATGCGTTTTTAATAAAATTTATTTAGCCCGATCCGCCCTTTTTCCGTGTCCATCCGCCGCGCCCACGCACCTTATGGATGTATGGAAAAAGAATTGTTGTACAAATACATCGACGGCCGGACCTCGGAAGCGGAGGAGCAGGCCGTCGTGGATTGGCTGCGGGCCGATCCCGAACACCAGCAGGAGCTGAACGCCCTGTGGTACGACACGGAGGGCACCTGGGACACCGTCCACGCGCAGGCCAAGGACCTGGACGACCTGATCAACGCCTTCAACGAGGAAACAGGCCTGCTGAA
>OGPU01002332.1_pt1 | contig 13677 bp, 9 predicted proteins | sample 1552991 | NCBI WGS metagenome assembly OGPU01 (sample SAMEA2580296, study PRJEB22360) | human gut metagenome | biome: human gut; feature: human-associated habitat; material: faeces | place: Denmark | collected 2008/2010 | reverse complement strand
GGAGCCGCTGATCCACTCGATGTCGCCGTCCTCGTCCACGCGCGCACGCTTGGTGTTGAGGTTGTACATGTTTTTGGACCAGTTCTCGATAGTCGAGTAGCGCAGATGCGCGCGCTTGCCCACAAACAGCTCGACAGCGCCTGCGTGGAGGTTGGCCACGTTGTACTTGGGCGCGGAGCAGCCCTCAATAAAGTGCAGGTCGGCATCGTCCTCGACGATGATGAGCGTGTGCTCAAACTGGCCGGCGCCCTTTGCGTTAAGGCGGAAGTAGCTCTGCAGCGGAAAATCGAGCTTGGTGCCCTTGGGCACGTAGACAAACGAGCCGCCCGACCACACGGCGCCGTGCAGGGCCGCAAACTTGTGGTCGGTGGGCGGGATGAGCGTCATGAACTTCTCGTGGATGAGCGGCTCCCACTGCGGGTCGTGCAGGGCCTCTTCGATGCCGGAGTAGACGATGCCCATCTTGGACGCAGTGTCCTGCATGTTGTGGTAGACCAGCTCGGAGTCGTACTGCGCGCCGACGCCCGCCAGGTAGCTGCGCTCTGCCTCGGGGATGCCCAGGCGCTCAAAGGTGTTCTTGATGTCGTCGGGCACCGACTCCCAGTCGTGCTTTTGGTCGGTGTTGGGCTTGACGTAGGTGACGATGTTGTCCATGTCCAGGCCCTCGATGGAGGGGCCCCACGTCGGGTCGGGGAAACGATTGAAGATCTCGAGGGACTTGAGGCGCAGGTCGAGCATCCACTGCGGCTCGTCCTTCTTGGCGCTGATCTCGCGCACGATGTCGGGCGTGATGCCGGCGTCGAGGCGCTCGAATCCCTCCTCGGCATAGGTGAAGTCGTAGAGGCTGCGGTCGATGTCCGCGACCTCGGTGCGGTTCTTGGTCATTGCGTCGCCCCTTTACGCCTGCTGCTCGGCAGCGGCGGCCTCGGCCTGGACGCGCTGCTCGGCGGCCTCGCGCTCGAAGGTCTCAAAACCGTTCTTGTCGATCCAGGGGATCAGCGAGGCGTCGTCCTCGCGCACGATGTGGCCCTTGACCATAACGTGGACGCGGTCGACATCCAGGTGCTCCAGGATGCGCGTGTTGTGCGTGATGATGAGCATGGAGCCGTCGCAGCTCTTGCGGTAGGCGTCCATACCATGGCTGACGGTGGACAGGGCGTCGACGTCCAGGCCGGAGTCGGTCTCGTCGAGGATGGCGAGCTTGGGCTGCAGCAGCAGAAGCTGGAGCATCTCGACCTTCTTTTTCTCGCCGCCCGAGAAGCCCACGCCCAGCTCGCGGTTGAGGTAGGCAGTGTCCATGTTGAGCTCGGCCGCGAGCTCCTTGACGCGACGGCGGAACTCCTTGCCCTTCATCTCCAGGCCGGGGCGGCCGGCGATGCTGGCGCGCAAAAAGCTCGACAGCGGCACGCCCGGGATCTCGACCGGGGCCTGGAAGCTCAGGAACAGGCCGGCGCGCGAACGCTTGTCGGTGGTGAGCTCGGTGATGTCCTGGCCGTCAAAGACGATGCGGCCGTTGTTGACGGTATAGACGGGGTCGCCCATGACCAGGTGGCCGAGGGTGGACTTGCCGGCGCCGTTGGGTCCCATCAGCACGTGGGTCTCGCCGGCGGCGACGTTGAGGTTGACGTTGTGTAGGATGGTCTTCTCGTCCACGGAGGCAGTCAGACCTTCGATGGAAAGCAGCGGATTTGCGCTCATGCTGTCCCTCTCTGTATATGGTGTACTCATAGGTGTACTAAACCCTAGGAATCTTCTCGGAATAAAGTTACTATGGGTTCGGCGTTAGTCAAGGGAAAACCCGACTAATCCACTCGACTTTTTAGATGTGGGACATAATAATCAGGCTTGTTTGCCCCGCGTGCATAAGATTTGGGACAAACAAGCCTGGTATTTTGTCCCGGCAACGATGAGAGGGTAGGTATGCTCATTTCTTCTAAGGGCCGCTATGCCCTCCGGCTGATGATCTATATCGCAGCGCTTGGTGACGTCGAGGGCAAAATCGCCCTGCGCGAGGTCGCCGACCGCGAGCATATCTCGCAAAAGTATTTGGAGCAGCTGGTCCGTCCGCTCATGAAGGCGGGCCTGCTTAAGAGCGTGCGCGGCAAGGGTGGCGGCTACATGATGGCCAAGGACCCCGCCGAGGTGCGTGCCGGCGACATCCTGCGTGCCGTCGAGGGCAGCACGGCTCCGGTGGCGTGCGATGGCATCGACAACAGCTGCACTCGCAGCGATCTTTGCTCGACCGTCAAGTTCTGGCGCGGTCTGGACGACGTAATCGAAAAGTACGTCGACGGTGTGACGTTGGCCGACCTAGCCGCCGTCCCCGAGATCAACTTTGACATTAAGCTGTAGGGGTGCAAATGGCATCTCTCGACAAAGTGTACAAGCAAATCGAAGTTTTTGCTCGGGAATGTGACGCCGAGAAGGTCGTGCTGTTTGGTTCTCGTGCTCGAGGCGACAATTTGCCCAAGAGCGATATTGACATCGCCGTAGCAGGTTGCCGGGATTTCGGCCGTTTCTCATATTTGATCGAGGAGTGTCTTGATACTCTTTTGGATGTAGATGTCGTCAATCTCGACGAGTCCTTATCGCAGCAATTGCTCGATGAAATTGCCAGGGATGGTGTGATTCTGTATGAAAAAATATGAGAACTTTGCCAGCGCCTTGGCGAATCTTGAGGATGCGCCCAATCAGGATCTCAACAATGATTTTGTTCAGAGTGGATTGATTAATAAGTTCAATCTTCAATTTGAACTGAGCTGGAAGCTCCTTAAGCGTCTGCTCGAGTATGAGGGTGCTACGCTTGCCGCGTCGGGGTCTCCTCGTGCCATCTTGAAGGAGGCCTACCGATTCTACGACTTTATTGATGAGGCGGCCTGGTTAGATATGCTCAGAGATCGCAATACGAACGTCCATATCTATGACAACAAGCTCGCTCAAGATTTGATTCGGCGCATCTTGAACGTCTATATCCCTGCTTTCTGCCAGTTGAGGGACGGGTTGATGGAGCGTTACGGCGAGCTTCTGTTGGCGCCCGACGACCAGTTTGTTTAATTCCTTAAGATTTCGTAATTCCTTAAGATTTCGCGGAGGGTTGTTGCCGTTTACCGAGGGGTTGTTGTGTAACAACGGGCGAGCTGCAATACTTATTTTTATCTTTGCAAACTGAACTTTAACTACACCAATGCAGGGAGGATTTTATGCAGCCCAAGCATTCCGCGATTGTCGCGGGCCTGACGCTGGCGTTTTCGTTGGGCGCCGTTACCGCACCCGCGCCCGCCGCCGCCGAGGAGCCCACGCCGGGTGTTGCCTCGGATGCCACCGATATCGATAAGGGCCTTTACACCCAGCAGTCCTTCTCGGGCGTGCTGAGGTCGGTTCAGGGTGTTTCGTTTGTCAACGTGACCGCCGAGATGAAGTACTTCACCAAATATGAGAGCCACGGCAACTATAACCAGGGCTTTTCGTATGGCGACGGCTACAACGCGCTTGGTTATTACCAGTTCGACCGTCGTTGGTCGCTCGTTCCGTTTATGAAGCAGGTCTACAACTACGATTCTGTTAAGTACGGCATGCTTAAGGCTGCGATCGATCGCGGCAGTGAGATTTCCAACGTGAACAACCCCATGTATGCGAACGGCCAGCTCACCGAGCTGGGCCGTATTGCGCAGGAGGCCTTCCAGGGTGCTTATAACGCCGACCCTGCTGAGTTTTCGGCTCTACAGGATGCGTATGCGTATAACTCGTACTATGCGGTGACCGAGGCGTGGCTCAAGAGCGCCCTTGGTATTGACATTTCCGGCCGTGCCGACTGCGTCAAGGGTATGGTGTGGAGTATCACCAATATGTGCGGCACCGGTGGCTGCCAGGACTTTTTCCGCTGGGCAAACCTTTCTAACAGTATGACCGACCGCGAGTTTGTGACGGCGCTTTCCAACAGCGTGGTCAATAATGTGGCGACCAAGTATGCAAGCCAGCCCCAGTACCACGAGGGCTGGAAGAACCGCTACCGCAATGAGCTCAAGGATTGTCTGGTCTATATTGCCGAGGACGAGGCTGCCGCGGCAACGCCTGTGGAGCCCGTGCAGCCCGAGCCCACGCCGGCACCTTCGCCGACGCCTGATTCGAATGACGACTCGAGCGACGATACCAATGATGACAGGATGGATGCGCCCTCGACCGATACTGGCGGCGATGGCTCTGTTGATGGCTTTACCAACGACGGCTCTACCTCGAGCGGCTCCGGTTCGAACAGCTCTGCTGCGGGCGATTCGTCTTCAAGCTCTGCCGGCAATATGGGCAGTGCCGCCTCTGGTTCGGCCGACGCTGGTTCCTCTGACTCTTCCACTGGCTCAAGCGATTCTTCCGCCGATACTGGTTCTAGCAATGACTCTAACTCTGACGCCGCTTCTGATTCCGGTGCTTCCAAGGACGACTCGAATAAAGCGCCGGACGCGCCCGTTACTTCGACGGACAAGAAGCCCTCTTTCGTTGTGCAGCTTGGCTACACGTTTGGTTCCTCGCTGATGGCTGGCGTAAGCAACTCGTCTCCTGACAAGAACAATTCAGATCAGGCTTCCACGACGCAGACCGCGGTCGCGAGGGATGAATCCAAGGAGAAGGACGAGGGTAAGGGTAAGACCGAGGACGGAAAGCAACAGGGTGAGGACAGCGGTAAGGGAAATACCGACAACCATGTCCAGGGGCAAAATGGCTCCAAAACGGTGACCACCGCGACGACAACCACCACTACCACGTCCAAGTCCTCGGGCGGTAACATGCCCAAGACGGGCGACCTCATCGTGATGGCGAGCCTTGCCAGCGCAAGCTTGGCCACGCTGGGTGCCACGTCTATTGTGAGTGGCAAGCATAAGCTCGATCAGCAGAATAAGACTGCTGGTGAGGACGGTTCTGAGGAGTAGCCTCTCGGTTGTCAGATAGCTAAAGAGTCGGGACGGGGTCCGGTGCGAATGCATCGGGCCCTGTTTTGTTGTGCAACGATTAGTTATGCCCCCTCACACCCCATGTTGCTACCGTTGCCCGATCTGATTGCGCACCGACATCAGTACGTGCGAGGCGGTCATTACAATTGGCATCGTGCTGCGATTTAAGGGGAACGTTGCAATGTCTGAACAGGCGAATAATGGTCGTGCTGCCGACTTTGGTGTGCGTCTGATTGGCTGTGCCGACGATGCGGTTTTGCCCATTGGCATGCACGACTATGTGGGGGCTCTTGGTCGCTGCGCACTGGTCGACAAGACCATGTTTATTGCCGATATGCTGGATTGCGATGCGTCCGTTATGGTGTGCTGCCGACCCGAGGGTTTTGGCAAAAGCATGAACTTGTCGATGCTCAAGGCTTTTCTGGAGCGTCCCGTGGTCGGTCGCGCCGGTCGGATCTCGTTTGCCGGTGCTCAGATTTGGGATGCGGACGGCGGGCGCTATAGGAACGAGTACGCTTGCTATCCGGTGATATCGCTGGACTTTTCTGACGCTGCGAGACGTGGCACCGCTGTTGCCGACGTCGTGCGCGATGCTCTTTCGGGCGAGTGCGCTCGCCTGCTGGCACTCTTGGAAGCCCCGGATTTAGCTCGAGATAAGGTGCGTCACATCGAGCGCGTTGCGCGTGGCGTGGCGAGCGCGGACGAGGTTGACTCGGTGCTTGGTCTGCTCATTGAGCTGCTGGAGATGGCTTGCGATGAGCAGGTTGTATTGCTCGTTGATGGGTACGACGCGGCGTGGTCGCCCAGCGCGAGCGCGAGGAACGCTTCCGGCGCCGGTCCGGCGGAGCTATTCGATCGCGTGCTGTTTGACGCCATTGCCGCTGCGGGCAATTCGTTGCGGCTGACGTGTCTGATGGGGGAGCGTCCCGGTCCTGCCGAAGCGGCGCTTTCTTCGCACGGCTGCTCGTATTGTCTTTCGACGCCGCTCTCGATGTGGTGTGACCGATGGTTTGGCTTTTCGGATGCCGAGGTCGAGGCTCTGTTGAGTCATGCTGGACGCGAGGAATACCTGGATGATGCGCGTGAATGGCTCGAGGGATATCGGTTTGGCAGGGCCTATTGCTCGAGTCCGGCGCGTGTGATCGGTTTTCTGGACCGAGGCTGCACGGCGCCCGCGCGAGCCGATCTGTATGGGTATGCCGATTGCCTGAGTAGGGTAGTTGCCGGGTGGAATCTCGATCGCCTTTCAGTCTTGTTCGATTTGCTCGAGGCCCATGGATGCGTTGAGGTCCCGGTTTGTTTGGGCGCTGCAGGGCCAGAGGCCTCGTCTGATGATGACCTGTGGACAGCGCTGTACCTGTCCGGTTTTCTCACGACTGATATGACTGAGGAGCCAGAGCATGGCAATTGTCTTCGTGCGCTGCGGTTACCCAATAACGAGCTTCGTCAGGCCTTGCGGCTGGTGATTATTGAGTGGTTTGAGTGTGCTGCCGAGGACGTTCGAGACGTCGATGCGTTTCGAGATGGGTTGTGCCGCGGGGATGAGAATGCCGTGAGACAGGCGTTAGACCGCATCCTGGGAGATGCGGGAATCGGTGCGAACAACCCAGATGCGCAGCTGCCATATCACCTGCTCTTGCAGGGGCTCTGCTTTGGATTGCCGGGCTATGCCAATCCTGCCTCGAGGCGAAAGCGTGGCGCGGATCGCTGGGACATCCAGGTATTTCCTACGGGCGCTGTTTTTGACGTGGCAGACACGATCGGCCTGCTCGACGAGCGCCCGCTGATAACAATCAACATGATGTATGACCCCGGTGTGGATGCGCTGGGCCTGGAGCTGCTGGCCGTTCAGGCGCTGCTCGACATAGAGCGCGACGGCATCGACAAGATTCGTGTACCGCGACCCGGTGTGGGCCGCATGCGCTGGGGATTCGGTTTTGATGGGCTTCGTGTGGCTGCGGTGTGCCAGCGGCTGTAGGGGCAGGCGATGCTGCAGGGGTGCCCGCTACTCTGCGTCCTTCATGGGCGGCATGGGCTTCCAGTCGGGATCCTTGATGATCTTGCGGGCGTCTTTCATGCCGCGGCGCAGCGCCGGGATGCCGGTCTTAAAGCATTTGTCGACCGCTGCAAGACGAATGAACTCCTTGCAGAAGGTCGCGGCGTTACCCAGACGGAACAGGATGGGACGGTAATCGCCGTAGATCTGCATGTAGCGGGCCAAAAAGCCGCGATTGCGCATGATGTAGTAGCGGTTGGTGTCGCTCGTGGAGTTGAGCTGGCGTTTGCCGGCGATGTCCCAGTTAGAGACGGCGCGGGCGCGCTTGAGCACCACGTCGGCAACCACGGCAGCGGGGAAGTGCTGGCTCGCAACATAGCCGTAGCAGGCATCGTCGCCGTAGATGAAAAAGCGCGCATCGGGCAGGCCGATCTTGTCGACTACGCGGCGTGAGAACAGGCCGCCCTCAAAGCACAACTGGTTCATAGGACGATAGCCTTCGGGGCCCAAGTCCCACTTGGCGATGGGGTTGGGGATACCAAGCGAAAGGATGAGCTGGTACTGCCAAAAGAAGGCGCCGCCGTCGAAGTCCAGGCGCGAACCCTGGATGACGTCGTAGCGGTCCGTCCATTTGGCCAGGCGCTCAATACCCTCGGGGATAACGAGCACGTCGTCGTCCATGACCCAAAACCACTGCGCGCCCAGGTCGTAGGCGCGCTTAGTGCCAGCGGAGAAGCCACCTGCGCCGCCACCGTTTTCAAGCTGCGGGGTGTAGATGACACGGTCGGTGCCACCTTTTGCATCGGGCTGATCGGCGTCGATGCCCCACAGGTTGGCGAGGCGCTCGTTGAATGCGGAGCACATGGCTTCGGTCTCGCGCGAATTCTCGTTGTCGACGATTACGATGCGCCAGGGTGCGGCCGTGAGCTCGGTCATGGAGTCGAACAGGTTGGCCAGAAGCTCCTGGCGCTTATAGGTGACGACGACGATGGCGAGCTTGTCGATGGGAGCGGGGAGGGTGGAAGTCATGAACGAGAATATCCTTTCGCGTGGGCAGTACATCGGCCCTGCGGAATAAACAACGTGTCCCATGGGACACGACTATTGTAAGCGTAGGCGGGCGCCCGCGAGTAATGTTCCGCTAATCACCAAGAACGTTTGCTACAAGCCTGGTTGACGTGTGGCGAGATTTCAAGCGCGCATTGTGGTATTACATGGATACCGATTCCTGTGGACGCGATCTTTCTGTTTGGATGCCCTGTGAATAAAACTCGTTTAGCTTCCTTTGCCGATAGCCTTCCCGTCAAGGTCATGTTGCTGTTTTTGGTTCTTCAGGTCGTATTTGTCTTGAGCAATACCGCGGCGAATTGCCTGCCGAGGCCCGTTATCGAGTCACATGCACAGGGTTCGGAGTCCTCTGCCCTGTTGTCTGACATGTATGTCTACGACCACCGTGTTGCAGCTGGTCCTGTTTGCTTTGATAACAATCGCTTTATCATTGAAGTCGCACAGCAAAAGGACCAAGGTTCTCCGTTTAAGACGATGACTGTTGCCGAGATTGATGACGTTACGAAAGCCGGCGGGATTACGCATCAGCAGTACTACCGGTATTGGCATGGATGGCAGCTACTTACGAATGTCTGCCTGTTTATTGGTGGTATCGACGTTGTCGTGGTGCCTGCGGCCGCTCTGGCGATTGCCGGCTCCGCTTGCGCTTACGTTGCCTTGCGGAAGCGATTTTCAAAGCCATTGACGTTGGGGTTCCTTGCAATTCTGTTGTTCTCGACCAATCTGTTTTTCAATTTTATCGGTGATCTGCTGCTGTGCATCTCGTTCTTTGTGGCGCTCATCATGATGTCTTGCATGAGCCTTCGTTTGGGCTCGGCCCCGAACGCACGGGTTTTCACAAGCCGCCTTGTCCTTTGGTCGATAGCGACGGGCGCCGTGTTTTCGTTTCTTGACTTTTTAACGATTCCTGCCGCAGTTGTCGCCCTGCATTGCTTTTTTGCCTTCATTGCGCTCTCCAAGGGTGAGCGCCCCAAGCGTTGCGTCGTCACGATGCTGCAGGCGCTCTTTGGGTTTGGGCTTTCGTTTGTGTTTACCTGGGCGATGAAATGGGTTGTCGCGGCGTTTGTGCTGGGCTGGGACGAGGTCTTTTCGAACGTTCTGGGCGAGATGGGCCTTTGGTCTGCTCATGGGACTTCGTCCCTGTTGCCCCAGGCTGACTGGCCTCAGATTTTGAAGGAGTTTTATTGCATGAGCCCGCAGCTGTTCGCCATTTGCTCAACAGCTGGTTATGCGATGATCTCGAACGTCGTTTGTCTTGTTTCGTTTGCCGTCGTATTGGTGATCTGGATTGCCATGCTCGTTTGCTCGATACGGGGCGGCGCACAAGACGGTCGTCGTCGAAAGGTGTTGATCCAGTCGCTGCTCATGGCGCTGCCCTTGGTTGTTGTTCTGGGTTATTTCGTTGTTATGCATGACCATGCGATCGTTCATATTCCGGTATTTGGCTGCAAGAATTGGGCGATTGTCTTTGCGATTTTATTTGTTTCGGCTGTAAGCGCGCTTCGTGGTCTGAGGAGTCAGAAGGTCGCTTAGCCGTTCATACGAGCCTTGATGGACTCGACTACGGCCCTGCGCACGATATCCACGAGGAGCAGGGAAAGCGCGAGGCAAAGGCTCATAAGGATTCCGAGCAAAATGGCGGCGGCTGGACGGGGCTCTCCCGTTTGGATGCCTGTTGCCATGGTGTAGATTGCATTGTCGAAGATGGTTCGCCAGACGTTGCAGGTAAACGACTGCACGGCGTAGAAAGCGAGCGTTCCTGCGGCGAGAGATATGATTGTCTTGTCTGCAGCTGTGACTTTGTGGCGCGGCTGATGGAGTGCTGCGGCGGCAACGGATGCGGCGGCCAAGATAAAGGATATGACGGAAGTGGACTTGTAGGAGAGCTTCCAGAGCGCGTCGTACTGGCTGTTTGCCGATAGCAGAAGCTCGAGCGCGATGGTGGCGCCAACGAGTCCGATGAGTACAATCTTGGATTTTTGAGCGCCGGATGCGTTGCCGTGGTATTCGAGAACAAAGCGCATTTCTCCAGCTGCAATAAACGCGACCAGGTAGGTAACGGCGCTCATGAGCTTGCGCCATAAAACGATTCCGGCCGCTTCGTTTGCCGTCGCCGCGATGTAGCAATTGATTCCAAATGTTGCGAGCACGAGGAGCGCTTCGACAAACGGGGCCCTTATACTGCCGATTCGCTGTCGTATCGACGCAATCACTGGGACGAGCAATACGGAGGCGGCGTAGACCCAGATAAACTCGATGCCCAGCGTAAGCCAGCCGATCTCGTGCAGGGAGATTTCGGGCAGGGGATAGACGTACATAGAGACAAGCAGACAGACTGCGCAATAAAAGAGCGTGGGCAAGACGATCTTCTTGAGGCGCCCAAGCGATTTGAGCGTGAGGTCCTGTGCGGATGAACCGTTTTGGAGGGCGCGTACCGCCGAGGGAATAAGGAAGTATCCCGAGATCATAAAGAAGACCTCGTTGGCCCAGCAGCCCAGCAGGTTGATAAAGCCGAGCGCGCCGGAGTAAGGGAAGGCGGCGAGCGGCACATATTCCGGTAGGCCGGTGCAGACGGCTTGGAAGGTCCACTGAAACGTGTGGAATATGGCAATCCCAGCGACCGCGACCAAGCGCAGCGCTTCGATGGAGGTATTTCTGTTTGCTTTTCTGCCCATCAGACTACTTTCCAACGCGTGCGTTGTAAGAACCAAAGTGCGATGTAATCATTTTTAGAGTTTGCTTGGGCCCCTTGTTCCATACGTTATACAGGCCCTCTCCCACGAGGTCCTTGGCGTATGCGCAGTAGCTGATTTTAGGGTTGGCAATGCCCATATACTCGGCATAGAGCTTTTTGGCCGCAGGGGTAACGCGAGGATTGGAAAATACCAGCTCTTGCGGCATGCGTTCGAACATCCTGTGGATCGCCCGCTCGATTTCGGGGTGGCCCTCAATTCCGGTGTGCTCAATCATGATGCCCATATAGGTGAAGCCACGTGTGATTTGGGGTGTCCAAACGGCGGAGTCGGTGACGTTGAGCCTCTCAAGAATATCGACCATGTCGTTCCAGCGATTAAACGGCATCAAGGGGTCGCGCTTGGCCAGAGTGGCTGCCTTTTCGGGTGTTTCCTCGCGGTAGCAGTAATACGGCTTGGGCCAGTAAGCGATCGCCTTTGCCTGGCAGAGCGTTTCGACAAGGAATGGATTATCGGCCCAGCCCGCACCGGGGATTTCCTTAAACCAGATATTGCTTTGCAACAGGAAGTCGCGGCGATAGATTGCCGACCAAATGGACGGATGGTGGGCCAGCAGGTGTGGAGCGTCGTGAATGGTGAACGGTTGCCGAGGCGGTTTAATGCGACCGCGATATGCGCAATGTAGTTTGACCTCTTGGGGGGTATCAGGGTTGCGGATGATCCAATACGGGGTCTCAATAATATCGAGCTTGTTCGGATTGCCAAATTCGCGCTTGGCAAAGGCGAGCATGTCGGAGTACATTCCGGGCTCGATCCAGTCATCGGGCTCGAGAATGGCAATCCAGTCGCCCTTTGCCTCGCGAATGCCCAAGTTGCAGGTTGCGCCGTAGCCCTGGTTTGCCTTGTCGATCACCCGAACGCGTGAGTCGCGCGCGACGAAATCTTGCATAATGGCGAGTGAGTTGTCGGTAGATCCGTCGTTGATGGCGAGGATTTCCAGCTCGATATTCTTTTCGTTTAATAGGCTGCCTATAGCCTGAGAAAGATGCGGCTCGGCATTATAAGTAGGAACGATTACAGTCAGCATTTAAACACTTTCTCTAGGCGATTTGGAAGAATTATACCTAATTGCGTTTGCAACGGTTTTGGTTGCGTTTGGGTGAAGGCAACGGTAAGGGTTGCCAAGTTAGCAGATGACCAAACGAATCGGGATCTCCGTTTCGTGCCATCTTGATTCAACACGATTCATTTCAATGACAATTGTTCAAAAGAAGAGATAATTGTTGGATAATGTTGCAACATGGATATTCATTTTGATTGGGGATTCAATATGAAAAAGGTTTTACGTGTCACAACCAGTTTTTCTCTGGCTGCTCTTCTGACATTTTCGTCATTGATGAGTCCTGTAGTTGCTGCTTACGGGTTGAACGAGGCGAAGCCCGCTGAAGCTGTGACGGATGTGGCTTCTACAGGTGATGACGGAGTAACTTCACGCGGTGACGATGTTGAAGGCAGCGAGGCCACCGTCGACCAATCTCCGGTTGAAGGGGATAGTGAGGCTATCGACTCGTTGAGCCAAGGCGCAACTGAAAGCGATGTCAAGACCGATCAACAGGTCGATTCGGTCGAGTCGACCTTCCAATACGTTTACCTGGCCTACCCAAGCCTTCCCTCTGGAGCTGATCAGGTCATTGCTTTTGCTACCCCTAATGACGGCGAAGTTCTTTCCTCTGCTACGCTTGGCTATGTGAGTGCCAACGGCGTAAAGGGCTCTGTCGACGCGTCTTCTACGGCTGATAATTCTGCCGCCTTTACCTTTGGCGCAAAACTCGAAGCTAATACTTATTTCCTCACATCGATTTCGTATTATCTAGAGGGAGATGGGACTGAGCATAAAATCGATCTCTCTGATCGAGATTATTCATTCACCGTCGCAGATAGCTCTATGAACTCCGAGGGCACATCTGTTTATTATGCAGATGGGGACGGAAATGCTGTTGAGGCCCAGTCAATTCAGCAGGCGTTGGAGTGCGCCGATTCTCCGGATGGTGTTTCTACTTATGCCGCTCGCTCTGCTCGCAACGTTAGCGTAATCGCTCTCGATGCTGGTCACGGTGGATCTGACCCCGGTGCACAGGGCAATGGCAAAAGCGAGGCCGATCTTACCTGGAAGATTGTGACGGCATGCAAGAATAAGCTTGAGGCATATGGCTTTAAGGTCGTTCTTGCTCGTGAACAATACGGCAATTATTCCGGTAATGATTTTCTATATCGCGTCCAGCGCTGCATTGATCAGGGCGCGCAAGCATTCGTGAGCTTTCATATCAATTCCGGTCCTTCCGCCGCTCATGGCGCTGAGGTTTACGCTCCCACCGCAAATGGATCAGACTATACGCAGGTTTCTGTTGAGCTTGCCAATAAGGTTATGAATAACCTTGCTGCTATGGGTCTTACGTACCGCGGCGTTTTCCAGATGCAAGTGGGAGATGAGTTTGCGGTAATCCGATGCGCCCGCGAGCAGGGGATCCCTGGCATTTTAATTGAGCATGGCTTTATTTCGAATTCCGGCGATGTCGCTAACTACTTTTCTGATGATGGCTGTCGTCGTCTTGGCGAGGCTGATGCCGCTGCTATTATTGCGCAGTTTCCGCACCCTTATTCCATTGATGGAATTACATTCTCTGAAGAATTAGGGCGTGCTGGATCTTCCATTAAGATTGGCGTGAATGTTACCGGTAAGACCGATGGTCTTAAGTACAAATTTGTTTGGCATAAAGTTGGAGCCGATTGGAACAGCTCAAATTGGGGTGTAATTGGTCAAGATTTGACCAGCCCGTCTGTTACTTGGACTTTGCCGCAAGCTGGTGAATACGAAATTTATGCCGATGTTGTCGACTCCAATGGTTATATATCGAGCACTTCTAAATATAAAGTAGTCAATTGGTCCGTCGAGGGCCTCGACGTCTCCGGCGAGGCG
>OGPU01002328.1_pt1 | contig 13705 bp, 4 predicted proteins | sample 1552991 | NCBI WGS metagenome assembly OGPU01 (sample SAMEA2580296, study PRJEB22360) | human gut metagenome | biome: human gut; feature: human-associated habitat; material: faeces | place: Denmark | collected 2008/2010 | reverse complement strand
TTTTTTCACCTCTTTTCATCAATTATAACACAAACCTATAAAAAAAATAAAAAAAAAGACCAAATGGCCTTCAGATAAATTCTACAAGTCTTGTACAAATTTCAGAATGTTATTTTCAAAAAATTATTTAAGGAAGAAAAACCTGTTCATGACTTGTCTACGAAACTTATTATATTTTTTTCTTTTTAAAAATCAATTTTATTGTCATAATTTAATAAATAAAAGCGATTACATCTCCTAAAATTTAAAAAAAACCGCTTTTATCACGGTTTTTTAGGATATATAAATAATAAGTATGGTATTTATCTTTTAGCTTTCTTTAACATTTTTTGAATTATTTGTATTTGATTTTGATAATCATCAAATGAAGTAAGTTTATAAGACCAGTTATGTGGACCTACTGTCCCTGGTAAATTAATACGAGCTTCTTTGCCATAGCCAAGTAGATCTTGTAAAGGAACAATAGAAATCACTGCATCACATTCAAGTGTATATGCCAGCATATCTTCCACAAGATTTTCTCCTATATATCCTAGCCCCTTCATAATTTCTTTCATTCTTTCTTTATCATCTAATTCTTCATACCATTGTTTAAGAGTAGCATTATCATGTGTTCCTGTATAAACAACACAATGTTGAGGAATTTTATATTTAACTTTTCTTTCATCTTCTCCAAAAGAGAATTGCATAACTTTCATTCCTAATAAATCATAATGATCTCTCAGTTCATGTACTTGTGGACGTAATTCTCCTAAGTCTTCAACAATCATATTAAGTTTAGGCAATTGTTTATAAACTGAATCTAAAAAATGATAACTTGGTCCTTCTATCCATTTTCCTTCTCTTGCTGTAGCACTTCCATAAGGAACTGACCAATATGTATCAAAAGCCCTAAAATGATCAACTCTTAAAATATCAAAAATTTCATTATTCCATTTTAATCTTTTGATCCAAAAATTATATCTTGTTTTCTTTAAATAATCCCAATCATATAAAGGATGTCCCCATAGTTGGCCATCTTTTGAAAAATAATCAGGTGATGCTCCAGATACGAATTTAGGATAAAATTTATCATCTAATTGAAAACATTTACGATACTCATAAACATCCGCAGAATCATCACCTACATATAAAGGTAAATCTCCCATGATAGATATTCCTTTTTGATGTGCATGTATTTTTAATAAATTAAATTGTTTTACAAAAATATATTGAAGAAATTGAATATAATCAATTTCTGCTTCTAATCCTTCATTACTTCCTTTAATATTTTGATCTTCATCATTCCAATCTACCCAAGGTAAACCTTCGTTTGCTTTATTTAAAGCCATAAAACGCGCATATTTTTTTAACCAAAATGTTCCTTTAACAAAAGTACGATATTCTTTCTTTAATTCTTTATCTTTTAAAAAAACTTGATAAGCTTTTCTTAAATAACGATTTTTAAATAAACGTACGCGTTTATAATCAACTCTTTTTAAATCTTGTAAATAGTTAGGAACTTCATCTAACAAATGCCAATCTTTTAAAAGTTCTAAAGAAATATATATTTCATCACCAGCAAAAGATGAATAAGGAGTATAGGGTGAATTCCCGGAGCTTGATGGATTTAATGGTAAAATTTGCCAAATAGAAAAACCTGCTTGAGCAGATAAGTCAACAAATTCATAAGCTTCTTTTCCTAAATCCCCTATTCCATGTTTTCCTGGTAAACTAAATAACGGTAACAAAATACCAGCTTGTCTTTGATCAAGTGCTTTTAATTTCATGATTTTCACCTCTTCTTTAAATATACCATAAAAAAAGCGTCTTCGCTTATGAAAACGCTATCTTTTTTAGTTTTAAAATGAAAAGGTTCTATTTTCTTAATCTTGAAAATAGAAACCTTTTGTTTTAGTCTTCTTTTGTTCTTTTTCTTAAAGATACATAAACGATTGCTGCCATTAATGCAAATGTTGCAAATGTCCATACAGATGTTGAATCACCTGTTTTCACTTTGTTATTTGTTACAACTTGAGGTTTATGAGCAGGTTCATTTGTATCTGTAGTGATTGTTGGTGCTTTTTCTAATGCATTAATAGCGTTTTGTAATTCACCTACAAGGGCATCGACTTCTTCTTGTGTCATTTCTGATGAATTTTCTAATTTCTTAGAAATTTCAGTAACAACATCTATTAATTTAGAATAAGATGCTTCTGTATATTTTTTACTATCTAATTGTTTAATTTGATCTAATAAACCATGGATACCATCTAAATTACCACGTTTAACAAGTTTTTGAGCAGCTTCTTTTAAAGTATTAGTTAATGCTTGAACGTTATCACTTGTGTTTTCATTTTCTAAAGCATCTTTTACATCATTGTAAACTTTTTCAAATTCTTTCCATGATGATGCTGTATAATCTTTTTCTTGATATTGATCCATTAATGCTTTTAATGCATTTACTTCATCATCTGTTGCTTTTAAAACTAATTGTGTTCTTGCATCTTGTAATTGTTTTAAAGCTTCATCTAATTGTTCTTTTGTTGCATCTTCTTGTTCGATTAATGTTTGTGCATTCTTTAATGCTTTTTTAAATGAATCAGCAGTAGATGTTAAATATTTATTTGTATCTAACTTATCTAATTCATTTGATGCAATATAATCTTTTAACTCTTTTTTACTTACTGATACTTTTGTTACTAATTGAGCTTTTGCTTTTTGTAAAGCATCTACCATATCAATAACTTCTTTTTCAGTAATTTTTGCTTCATCCTTTTTAATGAATTCTTGAGCAAGTTTCACTTGATCTTGTAAAATAGTCCATGTTTCACTTGTATAATCTTTTTCTTTTAACTTGTTAATTGTATTAAGTTCATCTTTAACACTTTGAATATCTCCACGTTTAACAAGATTTGCATAAGCAACTTCTAATTCAGCTTTTGCATTTGTAATAGCATCTAATTCACCCGCTTGTTTATCTAAAACTTTTTGAGCTTGTTTTAATGCCTTTTCAAATTCTTTATAAGAATCTGCTGTATATTTATTTTCTTTAACATCTAAAGAATTAATATATTTTTGTAAATCATTAGCTGCTGTTGAAGCATATTCATCATCATTTAACATAATAACTTCTGAAATTGTTGGAATTTTATTTTCATCCCATTCAATCTTTAATTCATAAACGTTTCCTTCAGGCATATAGAATTCATTTAATGATTTTTTAAGAGTTCCAACTTGAACCCATTTCTTTCCATTTTCACCATCTACAAGAACAGATACTCTTGCATTTGAAATTTCACCTTTTTGAATAATATGCATTTTCTTAACATCTAAATCACTTGATAACGTATAAGTAATGCTTCCAGCTTCTTTAGAACCTGGTCTATAAGCTGTAGATAAATCTCCATCAAACATATATTGAGGAATAAATCCATTTGCTTCTACAGTTGAAGAAGTATATGTTGGATCATTTGAAACTGGTACATATTCTCCATCATTGATAACAATTTCATTGAAAACAACAGCTCTATTATTATTTGTTGCTGTCATTAAGATCTTTAAGTAACGTGCTTTAACATTATTAGCAGTTCCTTCTACATAGACTTTATTTGGATATGTGCTTGATGCTTTATAACCTGCATCTGAATCAATACATTTAACCCCAGCATCATTTGTATTTTCAACACCATCTCCAATAGTAATAACTTTTGTCCAGTTTTCTAAATCATCTGATACTAAAATATCAGCATCTCTAATATAGTTAACTGCACTATCTTGGCAATACATTTGAATTTTAGAAATGGTTCTTTCTTGTCCTAAATCATAAATAATATATTGTCCTCTTTGTGGAAAATCACCAAATTCTGTTGTTGAATCGATATTACCATCAAAAGCAGCACCATTATTTCTAGTATCTTCACCAACACCCCATGAAGGATTAATATTCATAGTTGCTTTATATAAATATGGTGCTGTAATTTCATTTGAATGTACTTCAAAATGATTAATTGTTAATTTAATAGCTTTGTCTGTTTTATTAATTAATCTTACATATCTTCCATCTGGAAGTTCTTTTTCTTGACCTGTTACAGTTGTCCATTCAACACCATTTTTTGAAACTTGTAAAGTTGCTCCTTGACCATTTTCATAATCAATATTGAATGTACTTAAATCTTTGATTCTTGATAAATCAACACCAACGTATTGACCTTTTTCTAAAGTAATTTCTTGATTATAGATCAATTCTGTAAGTGCTTCTTCACTTTGTGAAGCTAATCTATAATCTGTATTTGTATAAACATTAGCATTATTGAAATCTTCATCTGGATTATAAGCTTTTACAGAGAATTCAGAGAAAATAACCCATACAGCTCTCTCTTCTTCATTCACTAAACGTACATAACGTGCTTTTAAACCATAGAAGTTTTCTTCAACTGTATCTTTACCACTAGCTAAACCTTGATATGTTTTATAAGTAGTCCAGTTTTGGTTGTCATCAGAGTATTGTAAACTATATTTTTTCCATTTATCTCCAGCACTACGATTTCCACCGATGACTGCATAAACTTTACCAATAGCTGTTTCTTTACCTAAATCCCAACCTATATAATCACCTTTTCTTGTTGTATCACCTGAGGTACTAAAATCTAATGCTGTTGAACTATCACCATCTGTTAAATTATCTACTGTTCCTTGATAAATTCCCCATGTATCTGTATACATAAATGTTGCATTCATTTGTCCTGGATCAGCCATTTTAAATGTATTGACTTTCCACCAATATCCTGCTGTATTACTTTTTAAATTTAATTCTAAGTTTCTAATACGAACTGCTTTTGCTTTAATATTTTGACTTGATACATCTAATTCAACAGAAGCATCACCATTATATTCTTTTAATACTTTCCATGTTTGACCATCCGTTGTATATTCAATGACATATTTTGTTGATTTATCTGTTCCTGCATCTTGTCCAAAATAAATTGTACCTAATGTTTTTGCTTTTTTGAAAGTTAATGTAATACTTGCATCAACTGGTAAATAATCTTTAATTTCTCCACCTTTATAAGGACTTTCAGCAAAATGAGCATAAGTAGCATTACTGTCATCTAATAAATTATTTAAAGAACCACCTTTAAGTGTCAATTTATCGACAGATAATGTACCTGGATCTTCTTCAGTTACTACTTCATCTACATTAACAGCAATATCTCTAATACCTAACCAAGTATTCGCTTTATCTTCAGTAGCAATCATGCGAATACCTTTAACCCCTTTTAAATTTAAGTCAGTTAAAGCTACATCATTTGGTAAAGTATATTCTTGATTATCTAAATCAACCCATTTTTTACCATCTGTTGTATATTGCACTTTAGCTTTAGAAAAAGTATCTTTTGAATTTGAATTTGTTCCTAATCTAAAAGTCACTCTATCAATATCAATTGCTTTTGAATAACTAACGCCTACATAAGTTCCTTTACTAATTGTATTTGGTGTTTTATAAACAATTTCAGTATTGGCTTTATTATCGAATACATTATCAATATTACCTGTTGGACTATCATTACGATTTGTAATAAATTTAGTGACTTGTTTATTTGGATCAACAATAGTTGAAGCAATATCTCCTAAATAAGAATCCATTGCTTTAATAAATGGTACGATATGTTGTACTCCTACTTCTGCATATTCTAAATGATCAACATAATTGAATCCATATGTTTTTGATTTTTCAAAAGCAGCTTGTCCAGTAGCATATAGATCCCAAATCTTATCATTAGCTTCTTCATCTTGTACAGCTTTAACAGCTTTAAGATAATTTATTGCTGCATCTGCTGTATCATCCCAACAGTTTAACCAATATACAATTTGATCTTTTATTCTTATATCACCTGCTTGTGCTCTATATGTAGCACTAGCATTTTTTAAGATTGTAAATTCATTGATCAAATCTTCAAATTGCTCATCACTGATTGTTGTTCCATTTGTAAGAGCTTCTTTGAAGCTTGTTAAACGATCTTTTAAATCTACTGATTCTTGTAATGCTGTTACACGACCATCCATATTTTGATTGATCATATGTTTTGAAAGTTCTCTTAAAGCAGCTGATGCTTGAGTTTCAATAGCGCTATTATGATCGACATATTTAAAGGAAGCATTCCAGCATTTTTGAGCTTCTTCTTCACTTTGCCAAATATTCCATGAGTAACATGCATTCCCAAAAATTGCAACTTTACTTGGCTCAGATTGTTGCATTGGATTTAAAACGATTCCTTGAATCTTATTTGGATCTACACCAGGGTGTAAAAATGTTGTATATCCACCCATAATTAAGTGTTTTTTAGAGTTATCTGTACATGGCCAGTTGATCCACATATAAGGGCCACGCCCTGCATTATTTGTAAAAGTTGTTGTGAAGTTATTTGTAACTTCTCCCCATACTCTACCACCAGTCATAACGATTTGAATATTTGCTGGGAAATTTTGATAATAACTTTCACCATTATACATATATTCTTGTGTACAGAATGGTAATGTTAATTTTAAATCTGGATATGTTTTTTGCATTTCTTTTAACCATGCTGTCATATCAGTTAATGTTTTTGTATAGTTAGCACCACCAACATTTCCAGCATCATCTGCTAAAATAGCAATTTGACGAACACCTGCTTTAATAACTTGTTCAAATTTAGCTTGTAATACTTTTAAGTCTGCTTGATAGTTTTCTTCACTATTATACCTGATGGCATTATACATATATGGATGTAATGCAAATACAAAACGACATTTTGATTTATTTCCTGCTTCAGCAAGAGGTTTGATTTTTGTTTCAATTTCTTCATCTGTATAAAGTTCACGCCATTTGGAGTTATGTTTAGGATCATCTTTAGGAGCATAGAAATAAGAATTCAACTTGTAGTATCCTCCCCATTCCATTAATTTCATACGATCCGTAGTAGACCATGGATTTCCATAATAACCTTCAATAAATCCACGACTAGCAACATTAGCATAATCTTCCATTGTAAAATTACGGATATTTGTTCCGTCTAATTGTTTAAAGATATGATACAAACTTGTAAGACCATAAAAAGCCGCATCTGTATCTTTACCTAATACTGTAATTGTTCCATTATCAACTTTTAATAAGTATGAATCTAATTGATCAAATAATTGGGTTGTTTTTACTGAATAATGTTCACCAACATATTGATCAACATATTGATTTGAATCTTTAATACCTACTAAAATGTTTGTTTGGTCTTCTTTTACTTCTTCAGAAGTACTTGCTTTTATATTTTTAATAGCTAATACTTCATTCATTCTATCCTTTGTATATTTATCAATACCATCTTCATAGACAACATTGACAGTAGATGTCATATCAAATGAACCATCTTGATAATCCATCATATGAGGATTTGGATAGACTTCATAATCATTTTCCAAAGCACTGACGATTGGATAAGAGTGAATACATCCAATTGACATTAAAAATGCAAGTGCTAGAGAAACAATTCTCTTTACCTTTTCTTTCATATTCTTCTTCCTTTCTTATTTACATTACTGCTCCCTTAAATGAATAATGTAATCTTAATTTGCAAATACAAACCAAAAAATAAAGACCAAACAAGATACACTAAAAAAGTGTAAGTTATTTGGTCTTGCCTACTTAAAGTAACAATCCGTATTTACATCCTGTATTGTAACATACACTCTTTGTCTATGCAAGGGCTTACAATAAATTTGTCTAGACAAAATAAATACCACTACTTAATAGTGGCATCTATTTTTATAATTCTTCTTTTTTTACTTTTTTAATACCTAACCATGACATGAAAGCCATTAATACAAATGAAATAATATTTGTTTCATCACCTGTTTTAGCAGTTGAAGATTGTTTTTTATCATTTTTAGTAGTAGAAGTAATTACTTGATTATCTTTAGATGAAGCATTTCCTTTTGAAGTATTATCATCTTTAGTAGATGAATCTACTTTTTTAAGAGCATTCATAGTTTTTTCTAGATTAGAAATAGCTTCGTTGATTTCTTCTTTTGTAGCATCTTCTTTAGCAGATACTTCTTTTGCTTGAGTTAATGCTTCTACCAGTTGTTTCCATGAATCTTTTGTATAATCTTTTTCTTGAAGTTGATCAGCTTTACTAATCAAATCAGTTAATCCAGATTTATCATTAAGTGTAACAAGTCCATTATAAGCATCTAATAATTTTTGATACATATCATTGATTTCATCTTTTGTAGCATCAAGATTACTTAAAACATCCTGTGCTTCTTTAAGAACAGTTTGGAATTGTTTCCATGAATCCTTTGTATAATCTTTTTGTTCAAGATTTGATAAATCATCAACGAATGATTTTAATTTTTCATTATCAACAGATAATACAAGTTTTACCATTGCATCTGTTAATTGACGTTTCATAATTTCAATTTCATTAGCGTTAGGATTTTCTGCATTGACTAAACCTTCAGCAGCTTTAATTGTATCCTGTAAATGATTCCATGAAGTAGATAAATATCCAATATCTTCCATAGCTTTAGCTTTATTGATAACATCTTTTAAACCATCAACATCTGCTGGTACATCTGCACGATGTAATTTAATTTCTGCAGCACTTCCGTTATTATTAACAGCTTCTACGTAGTATAAACGAAGATGTTTTGTTTTTACTGTATCAAATTCAATGACTTTTGTAGATGAATCACTTGATAAATTACCTTCTTTAACTGTTTTCCAATTAACACCATCATCACTTATTTCAATACGATATTTTGTAACATTTCCATTTTTACCAGTTTGACGAGGAACATATGTTAAACCATTGACACTCATTTCTTCTTTATTTTCAAAAGCAATCCAATGAGGTGTTGATAAATTCCAATCTGTATGCCACATTGTTGATGGATTATCATCTAATACATTTTTAGGATCTGATCCATCATGTTGATAAGATGAAGCAGTTGCTGTAAGTTTGCTTTTATCAATGTAATTGACATTAACTTGTGATTTTAATTGTAGTTTAGTAAGTGCTTTTGTAAGTTCTACTTCATATTGATCGACTGTATCTTGCATTGATTTAGGTAATTCTCTTTGAATCATATCAATAACAAATTGCAAGTTTTTAACAGAATTTTCTGTATAAATAGATAAATCTTTTGGAATTGAATTTAAATAGTGATCTACTCTTGTATAATTTGCTTTTTTGTAATCAATTCCATTTACTAATTCTTTAATTTCATCTATAAGAGTTGAAATTGTTGGTTCATTTGGATCATATTCTTTTAAAGCAACTTTTGCTTCTTTTAGTTTTTCTTGTAATTGTTTATTTTGTGATTCTTCTGCAATATGACTTGCACTTGTCACTAAATAATCTAATTCCATTGTTGAAGCAAATGATTTTTCTGAACCTAAACGAATATCATCTACATATCCTTTAAAGGCATGTTCTTTACTTCCAATTCTTTCCATTGGAATCATCATTGTTGCTTTTAATGGTCTACCATTTACTTGTTCATCATCTCCAAGTGTATCTACAAGTTGACCATTTACATAAAGATCAATAACTTCTTTTCTATTTTTAAATTCTAATTCAACCCATTGATTAACAGGTAATTCATAATTAAATGAATAGTCATGATTTTCTCTACTTAATCCAACTTTACCTGTTCCTTTTTGAACAGCTTTAATTGAACCATAGCTACTTTCAAATAAAATTTGTTCTTCTTCACTTGATGATTCACGTTTTACTTTTACACGTAAATCATTATTTAAACCAACTGTATCTAATGAAGTTGTTGCATAACTTGTATCTCCTAATAAATGCAATGCATCATGACTATCTAATGATGCAAGTTCGATATTTTCATGGCCTTTTAATTGATCAAGATTATCTAAATCATAATGAGCAATCATACCATTTTCATCTTTAGCTGCTTCATAACCAAAATTTGTACCTGGAGCATCCCCTAATGTTGTTCTTAAACTATTAGCTTGATCTAATGTTTTATCTCCTTTACCCCATAATTTAGCACCAAATAATGGAATTGCATTTTGTAAACGATCATAAACATCATATTCACTAATACCATTTTCTAAATAGTCTGTCATATCGTTCCATACAGCAATAGCGCCCCCTAACATTTGTTCATCACCAGCAGGAATTGTGACACCACTAATCGAGTTGATTGCTTGATTATATAAAATGTTGCTATTTAAATAATCATAGTAATATCCAGCATTAGGAACAATATAATATTGTGCATCATTACAGTTAATTAAATCATAACCTTGTTCATACATTTGATCCATATTCGCATAACCAAAGTTCCATAAATTCATTTGAACATCTTTACTTCTAACCGGAGTTTTTCCTGAACATTGAGTTAAACTTCCCCAAATACGTACTGTTCTTCCTGAATTTTGTACATATTTTAACATATCATCTGAGAATCGACGATAAGCTTCTTTGTCTGCATTATATTCATCTGCACCCACATGAACTGTTGTTTGTTCATCGAAAACAGGATCACTTGTTGTCATATATTCATCAAAAATACTTTGTACAAATTCTAATGATTCATCATATTTATCTCTTAAAGCCAAATGATCGTTTTCACGTCCGTTTGTCCCATGTCTTAAATCAGGTCTTACTTTTGTAAGTGCTAATGAATGGGCTGGTGTATCGATTTCTGGTACAATATCTACCCCATAATCTCTTGAATCCTTAATAAAATCTTTAAATTCTTTTTTTGTATAGAATAAATCTGTACTTGTTAAATCTTGTTGATTTAAACCATTGTTTCCACCTTTTTTAACATCTGATTCTAATCTAAATGCTGAATAACCTGTCATTGGATCAGCTAAACTTTCAATTGGAATTAAGTTATCATTTAAGTGAACTTGGAAATCGTTCATTTTATACCATGACATTTGTTTAACAATTTGTTTTAAATAATCCATTGTAAATGTTTTACGTCCAACATCTAAAATAAAACTTCTTACTTTATAAAGTGGATAATCTCTTGTTGTCCCACAAGGAACATTTCCTGATTGTTTAATACTTTGTAAAATCGTTCTGGTTGCCCAATAAGCCCCTGTTGTTGTTTCAGCTTTAATATTGATTGAATCATCAATATCCATTAAATATCCTTCATCTTGTAACCCTAACGATTTATCTTTTGTAAGAGCTAAAGTAATATCTCCTGTTTTGCTTTCACCTTTTACAACAGCAATACTTTTTCCAGTAATATCTTCATAATCATTAGCAAGTGCTTCTGCAGTTTTTTGAAGTGAACTATCTTTATAAACAATTCTTGCCCCTTTAGAAACTGTATAGTTTCCATGTCCACCATTCCATTCAGCTAATTCTGGTAAAACATTTGGTGCTTTATTCGCTGCTTCATCATTTTTTTGACTACCTGGAACTGTAACAGCAATTTCTTTGAATTTGTAATCATTTGTATCATTATCTGTAATCTTGAATGATACTTTAACATCTTTATCACTAATAGGTTGATAAATTGTTAAATCTTCATCAATGACTTGTTCAAAATCAGTACCATTATATTCAACAGTATAACCTTCAACTTCTGGTAAAGTGACTTTTAACTTTTTATCTCCAGTTTTTGGTGTTTCTACTTGAATTTCATTTAAAACATCACTCATTGACATTTTTTCATCAGGATTTCCACCATAAACTTCTAATTCATAAATAGAAATCGTATTCCAAGCAATACCACCATCTGGATCTTCTGAAGTATGTGAATCAACATATAAACGCACATATCTTGCTTTATAGATTTGATCTAAAACAATTTTTTCTGTTAAAGATTTTGGACGATCTTTAAATTCTTTAACTGTTTGCCAATCACTTTCTTGAGGCGTAGATTCAGTATCAGCAATTTGAATCTTATAAGCTGTTGCTTTACGTGTTTCCCAGAATACCTTAACCGTATTGACATTCATTCTTTCACCTAAATCAACATAGATCCAATCTGGTCCATTTCCAACATCACTTCCCCAACGAGAACTACGTGATGATGTATTACCATCTACTGCATTTGCTGCTTTAACACTCGCTGCTTCTTCAGAACTTGCAACTGCAGTTTTCTTTAAAGCGATATTTTCACTTGGATCTTGTACTTTTTCATCCGTATTAAAGATTTTAAATTCTCGACAAGATACATTTGGATAACCTTTAACTGCTGTTACTTCTAATTTAACATATCTTCCACTAACTTTACTTCCTAATAATTCTTCACTGATAACATTTTTATTATCTGTTCTTGAAAGTACTGGTTCTCCCCAATTATTAGGGTCATTTGAAACATAAATATTATAATTTGAAGCATAATTACCTTCATTTTCCCAAATCATTTGGAATTTATTCATTTCAAATTCTTGACCTAAGTCTACATAGGCCCATTGAGTTGGTGCACTTTCAGTTGACCAGCGTGTATCATCATCACCATCTGTTAGGTTTTTTCTCGGCAATGTTCCATATTCAGCTGAAACATAAGCCGTTTTGTTTAACGCTAAGTTTTGTTGCTCTGACTCTGCAAAAACAGGAACCATCGATAATACTGAACCCATCGACATCGATAATGTTAATACAGCTGCAACACTTTTCTTTTTCAATTTCATATTTTTCTTCCCTTTCTCTTTAAAAAGAAAAGACCAAACATAAAAACAACATTCAAAAATGCCGTTAATATATCTGGTCTTGCCTACTTAAAGTAACAACCCTTGTCTATACAATAACAAAAAAATACCTCTATTGTCAAACGCTTACATTTTAAATATGACAATTCTTTTTAATATGTATACATAGATATGTCTGTTCATCTGGAGTTAATAGATAATGATATTTATTTTCTATTCGTTTTTTTATTCGATTAATGCATAAGGATAAGCGTATATTTTCTTTTAGCATATCTCTAATATTTTCTGTCGTATCAATATTATTTTCAACATCATTACGAAAAACTCTTTCAGCTAAAAATTTAAGATGTGTTGATAATCTTGCATAATTAATTGAATCTAATTCTAATTGAACATTCATTGTCTGTTCAATCACTTCAATGACATCTCTTACAAAGTTAACAATTTTAGAAGTATTTTGTGAACTATTCTTAGTAGAAAAATTCACTAAATGTAAAGCTATATATCCCGCTTCAGCTTCTTCTAACTGTATACCTATTTTTTCTTTAATAAGTTTTATTGTCCATAAACCTAATTGATATTCATTTTTATAAATTGCTTTCGTTTCCGATAAAACAACATTAGGTAAATCAATTTTTTCTTTTTTTCGTTTAATAGCAAAAGCAATATGATCACTAATTGCTAGAAAGATTTCCCCATAAAATTGGGTATTCAATTGTTCTGTTGCTTTGCTTACTAATAAACTAGTAATCTCATAATAAATAGGTTCAATATCATTGATTCCTCTACGTATACGCTTTTCACCTTTTTCTTTAAAGATATACGTTTTTTCAATCCGTGATTCATCAACTAAATCACCTATCTTTTTTTGAAAGCCGATTCCTGATCCTGTTAAAATAATATCCCCTAATTCATCAGATAAAGCAGCAATACTATTATTATTAAATATTTTTATAATCTTCAATTTCATCCATATTGGTAATTTTTGAAGAATATTTTTCTATTAATTTATGTTCAGGAGCAATTACCATATATGTTGCACCA
>OGPU01002310.1_pt1 | contig 13814 bp, 14 predicted proteins | sample 1552991 | NCBI WGS metagenome assembly OGPU01 (sample SAMEA2580296, study PRJEB22360) | human gut metagenome | biome: human gut; feature: human-associated habitat; material: faeces | place: Denmark | collected 2008/2010 | reverse complement strand
GCTACATCGCATACAGATACAACACAACCGTAGACAAGCTTGTATCGCTTAACAATATCAAGAACCGAGATTTAATCTATGTCGGGCAACGAATCAGAGTAAAATAAGAAAGGATTTTAAACAATGAAACTTACAGACACAATCGAACTTATGCAATCAAATGACTACAAAGACAGATTTCGAGCTGAATATTATCAACTTGAAAATAGATGCAATGGCTTAAAAACTATGCTCGACAAGTGGTATAAAGATGAGTTACCATTCAAACCTGTTTGCTCAAAGTGTGTTTATGAACAACAGCTGAAAGCAATGCTTCAGTATCTCAACATACTAAAAGAAAGAGCAAATATCGAAAACATTCAAATTTAATGACATAAAATGACTAAGAGCCGTATCTACACAAGTGTGTGGGTACGGCTCTTTTTGATTTTTAAAGCGTACTAAAATCGTACTAAAAAAATATAGAGCCCCTATTGGTACATAAAAAAGTCGCAATAAAAATCTTAAAAAACAATTAAAAATAGATTAAAACAAACAAAAATAAGTTCTTTTTACAGAGTGGGAATAAAAAACAAGACTTCAAAAATGCCGAATTTACGCCATTTTTAAAGCCTTAAAATCTCAGTGATAACAATTTGATAACAGGAAGTAAAACTGAAATGTTCTGCATTTCAGGCGGTTTACAGGTCACGCCACTCTTTCGAGGGTTCATGTTTACCGCAGTCATCGGTCGTTTTCGGCCAGTTAAGCTTCCATTCTGTATATTCGGCCTTGCTGATCTTACCGTCAGCAAGGTCTTTTTTTCGTCTCTGCCACTCTGCAAAGAAGTCGTTCAGAAGAATAGAGCCGAAAATAATGCCCTTACGTTTGTTTCCGTCCTCATCTGTACAGTCCTCAACGCTGATCGGGTAATGTTCGTCCAGTTCAAAGAGCATCATCATAACGCCCTCCGCTCCGAGAATTTCATCATCAGCAAGGAAACGAGGGTTTATATCAAGCACCTCGGCAAGCCGTTCCACAAGTGCTTGTTTTGGTGTACGAGTGCCTGATTCGTACTGTGCGATGCGGACATCGGCGGATTTCTCATCAAATCCGACAGCCTTACCAAGCTGCTTCTGTGTCATTCCACGGAAATCACGGATACGGTGTATTTTATCTCCCATTATACTCATGGTGGTTTACTCCTTATAATATCGTTCTGTTAGTAGAATCATTATAACATATATGTTTAAGTCAGTCAAGAGATACTAAACAAAAAAATTTAGATAATACGCAAAAGTGTCTTGACAAAAGCAAATTTGTTTAGTATAATGTAATTAAGCAAAAATGTTTAGAACAGATTTTGCGAATACAGAACACAGAAAGGAACAAATGTATATGTCAGAAAAATTTATTCGTGCAGAGGAAGTTGCTGAGGTTATGGAGATCTCTGTTGCCTATGCGTACAAAATCATTCGTAAACTCAATCAGGAACTTTCCGACAAAGGGTTTATCACAGTAACAGGCAGAGTGAACCGTGAGTACTTTAACGAGCGAGTGTACTCGGTGAACCCTCCCAAAAAGAAAGCTGGTGAGGAATAATGCCCGTATATAAGGATAAAAACGGCACTTGGTATGCTATGGTTCGTTATGAGGACTGGCAGGGGGAGCGAAAACAAAAGTGCAAGCGTGGCTTTGTCACCAAACGTGAAGCACAGAATTGGGAGCGAAGATTTCTGCTTCAGACAAACAGTGACCTTGATATGCTGTTTAAGGACTTCTACAAGCTGTATGAACAGGACATGAGATCTCGCTTGAAACAGAATACATGGGAACATAAGGCACACGTCATTCAGTCGAAAATCCTCCCTTATTTCGGGGATAAATCGATGAAGGATATTCAGGCAAGAGATGTGCTTTCGTGGCAGAATGAACTGCTTCGTCACCGTGACAAAAACGGAAAGCCCTATTCGGAAACATATTTGAAGAATTTGCATAATCAGCTTTCCTGTATCTTTAACCATGCGGTTCGCTACTATGATCTTGGCGTAAACCCAGCTGCCAAAGCTGGAAGTATTGGCGTAAAGAATGCCAAAGAGATGAACTTTTGGACAAAAGACGAATATATGCAGTTTTCTGAGGTCATGATGGACAAACCAGTTTCGTTTTATGCCTTTGAAATGCTGTACTGGTGCGGTATCCGTGAGGGTGAACTTCTCGCCCTCACGCCTGCCGATTTCGACTTTGAGAAGCAGACGGTCTCGATCACAAAGTCCTATCAGCGTATCAAGGGGCAGGATATTATCACCGATCCGAAAACCGCCAAGAGCAACCGTGTCGTAAAGATGCCTGATTTTCTTTCTCAGGAGATGCAGGACTTCATCGGTCAGCTCTACGGTATCGGAGAACATGATCGTATGTTCATGATAACCAAGAGCTATCTGCATCATGAGATGGACAGAGGGGCAAAAGAATCAGGCGTGAAACGTATCCGTATTCATGACCTCAGACACTCTCATATTTCTCTGCTCATTGAAATGGGGTTCTCTGCCGTGGCAATAGCGGATAGGGTTGGACACGAGAGCATTGATATTACTTATCGTTATGCTCACCTGTTCCCCAGTACGCAGAATGAAATGGCGGACAGGCTAAGCGACCTGAGAAGTGATGATGCGGAGGGAGGTGAAGATGATGTCAGCGAAAAACCTTGACAGCAAGGGCAGATTCAGGGCGAAGACGATCGGGTTTCGTGTATCGCCTGAAGAAGATCAGCTCATCAACTCGGCAGTCGCTCTTTCAGGACTTACCAAGCAGGACTACATCGTGAAACGGCTGCTGTGCCGTGATGTGGTGGTGCAGGGCAATCCGAGAGTGTATAAGGCTCTGAAAAATCAGCTTGCCGAAGTCCTCAGCGAACTGAAAAGAATAGAGAACGGCTCTGCTGTGGACGATGAGCTGCTGTCCACGATACAGCTTATCGGGGCAACTCTGAATGGTCTGAAAGGAGATAGAGGAAGACCCACGAAAGAGAAATGACCGCCCCTATGACCACTGCTTCGGCAGAGGTCGGGCAGTCATTATTTCAATTATTCTGTTTCTGACAGATTGCTTTTACCTAAATTACAATCACTGCATAGCGTTTGCAAATTATCAATCACGGTTTCTCCGCCTTTTGACCACGGAATAATGTGGTCGATGTGTAATTCTAACCCTGGAGTTGTCGCAGGAGAACGACCGCACATACAGCATTTGAAATTGTCACGTTTCATAACTATAAAACGCATTCTTAAATTAATATCCCTTCTGGTTATATGATTAGCAACATCACTTGTAGTATCGCTTGTCGGTTCTGATTCATCTATTTTGATTTCAGTGGAGTTAACGTAATCTACAAAGGCTTCCAGAGCCTTACGCCACCCTCCAAATCTTTTGGTATATGTACCAATTGAGAATTCACCATATTCTTCCATCTGTGTATATGAAGGCTGTTTTCCGAGTTTTATCCAAACTTTTTCAATATTATCAAATAAAGCCTCATTTGATATTCCAATTTTAGATCTTGACATTTGCAATTGTGCTTTTTGCAGACAAAGAAACCATGATCCAAACCTTCTTGTTAATGTTGTTGAATGATATTTTCCATACTGATTGTATTCTTCCATTGTTACAGTGTCTTTATTGATAATGTTGCTAACCGCTTTTAAGTCATTGAGTAATTCTTCATCAGATGTGTTTCTATGGAAATCATTCAATTCGAACTTCATGAAGCTCCCCCCCAAAAAAAATTATTCTAACAATAATAATTATATCACATTTCGAGAAGAAGTGCAAGAGCAAGCGTTCCGACAGTGACGCAACGATTGAGGTATCGGGCAGAGATCAGTCGGACAAGGAGTTTATGCTCTCCCGAAACAAAGAAACGCTGTGCTTGGAACTGAGCGGAGAGAAGTCTCCCGAATACACCGAGCCGCCTGAACCTGTGCTTGAAGCGATAGGCGGATTCATCAATGCGGATAATCTGATTGGGGAGGGAACGGCGACTGAACTGATAGAAAAGCTTGGACTTGATATGAAGCCGAATGTGGTTTCGCTGAAACTCAATGTCAATGCAGGCAGATTGATGAATGATTATAGTATTCGATACACGAATAAGCGTAACCACAGCGGACGCATGATTTTCTTTTCTTTGTTATCAAAAGAGTAAATTTCAAGTGGTTGGCGTGTCAGTCCGTGACGGTCGTGACGATGTTTTGTGAGCGGTGTAATCATCGTCACCATCGTCACACATCGTCACGGCGTTGGCGGTTTATCCGCCGTTCAAGCCTCGCAGAGCCCCGATAGCATTTTTGATAGTCCGTAAGGCTGTCGAAAGTGCTATGGGGTTACCGGCGGCATTCCGCAGGTAACTCGGCTCTCCGAGCCGTTAGGTTTGCCGATCTCCGTATCGTTGCAAACCGTTTTGCCCATAGGGCATTCCCTCGTCAGAGGGTCAATTTAAAAAGGAAGGGAGGTGTTTCTATGTGTCAAAAGACGATCTCAATGTGTCAGGGCAAGGGCAGCTTGTCCCACAACAACCGTGCATTTGCTGCCAAAAATATCGACAGTTTCCGAACAGCGGACAACATTACATTTGTGCATCAGAATTTGCGTGATGCTTATGATATTCTTTTCAGCGATGCAGTAGAAAGATACAATGCCCGTCAGAAACGAAATGACCGCCGTATCCCAGACTACTTTCATCACCTGTTCAGCCATGAACCGAGTGCAAGTGTTATCACTGGGACAAATAAGCAAAAGAGTTTCTATGAAGACTTAGTCCAGATCGGGACAAAAGATGATACAGGTGTCGGTACTCCCGATTCGGAGATTGCTGTTGCCTGTTTACGGGAGTACATGGAGGAATTTTCAGAAAGAAATCCGAATTTCTATGTGTTCAATGCTGTGATGCACCTTGATGAAGCAACTCCTCATCTGCACATCGACTATATTCCAGTGGGGCATTTCAGCAATGGTTTAGATACCCGAAATGCTATGGCGAAAGCTCTCGAAGAAATGGGGTACGGCAAAGGTGCAAATGCGATCAACCGCTGGCGTTTAACAGAGTGGGAAATCCTGCACCAGATTTGCAAGGCTCACGGTGTTGAAATTGCAGAGCCGAAGAAGTCCAGAGGGTACAGCTATACGGTTGAGGAATACGGCAAGCATCAAGACGAAATTAGGCGGCTGAATGAAGAAAAGGAGCAGGCTCTTTCTGAGCGTGACGAAGCCCGTGCGGAGCTTGACAAGGCAGCAAAGAAGAAAATCAAGCTCGATGAGATCGAGGGCATTGAAGCCAAGGAGTCGATGTTTGGAAAGAAAGTCACTCTCTCTAAAGAGGATTATGACAAGCTCAGCGATACTGCTAAAAAGTATGTGGCAATGGTCAAGACCAGCAAGAAGCTCAAATCCGAGCATGACACGGCAGTGCAGGAGCGTGACAAGCTGAAAACGCAGTTGTCGGCTGTTTCCTCGGAGCTTGCTGCTTACAAGAAAGCTGAAAAGGAAAAAGCTCTTTTCACCCGTGAGAAGCTGAACAAGGAAGCAAAGCGTATCAGCCGTGAGGACGAGCTTTCACGCAAACTAAAAAAGGCTGAGGCTTTTATTTCTGCCTGCGGGTTGAGTTCCGATTTTCAGCAGTTTAGATACAACAGCACTTCAAGAAAGAACGTGCTGGAATAAAGGAGGGCTATATTATGATTATCAGAAGTAAAGATAAAATTTCGGTGAACGGCAAAAACAAGTCGGTCTGGGTACTGGATACCAATGCACTTACCGTTACACACGATGCAGCTGATGCTGAGCCAACAGTAACGGCATTCCATTCTGAGCATATCAAGTATCACCTGCACTATTCGGCGGAGTACCGCAAGGACAGACTGAGAAAACTTGTAAATAGCGGTGAGATCCTGAGCTATCTGACCGAACTGGATAAGTCTGTGGAAAATGCTCTGGAAAGACAGGTTGAAAAGTGGAAAGCTGACGATAAGGAATATCAGCAGGCACTTGCCGTTGGTGATGTTGGCAGGGCAGAGGGGTTGGAGAATATGATGAAGTTGTGTGCGAGGGAGGCGGTGTATGCGGATTTGGTGTATGTGTGAAAACAGTGACTGAGCAACTGCGCCTATCGGTGCAGTTGCTATTTCGTTATTATCCACTTGATTTTTTTCGATTAATGTGCTAAAATAATATGGGAAGTAGTGTATTATAAAAGGAGGATTACTATGCCTGAAAATCCAAGATTGTTTGGAATTGTGCATTCCAATCGAAACTATTCATTAAAGGATACATGGGGTAAGAACCAGTTCAATTCATCTTTTCCTGCTTCATTGGCTTGCTATCTTCATTCCAGAGGCTTGAAAGCGGTTTATTACACTACAGATAGCGCTATGAGAAAAGTTGTTTCTAAAATAGGAATAGATGAGTTATATGGTATCGATCCATTGTGTGATAATATATATTTTGCCTTTGAGCATCAATACACACCATTTCAGAAATATGTAACAGGAAGTATTCCAAGAAACGATTTAGTTATTATATCAAATAATCAATGCTTGACATCACTTGAAATCAAATTAGTAGCTCTGCCAGATAATCCGACCTGTGAATTGTCTGATGAATACTTTGGCTCAGAAATTGTTATAAGACCAGATACCATTATTTATCTTGCCTGTAGTTTTATCAATGCACTTGATGATGATATCGAAAGCTTAAAAGAGCTTATCGGTAATACTGGTGATAATATAACAGATTGGACTGAGGCAGAATGTGTCTTACCACATACATATGAAATATTTGGGTCAATTAAGAGAATAGTTGAAGCAAGTTATCACAAACAGATGCCTATTATTATGGAACCAGTATGGAAGACAGAGGGAAAATCTCCAAAACTTGCAGATAACTGCCTCGATGTTTTTGTTTGGAGCAACTGTGGAATGCTTCTATTATTTATGCCATCCGAACATGATTTTGATGCTCATTCAAATGGTATAAATGCACTTAGAAAAATCGGCAGACATGAGAGAACAATGATATGGCTGTTTAAAATGCTAAAGGACTATGCCAATAATGGACATTTCGATGGAAAAAGAATAATTGACGAGTTATCATATAACACAAAAAATGATAAAGCTTTTGCCTCAAATGGACTTCGTACACGTCCAATTATGACTTGTCCTGAATTGACAACTCCAAGAATCACAAAACAAGAAATAAAGAGAATTATATTGGGCGGCGGACAAAACCTTTTGAGTCCAGAAAGACGCTTTGATGCAATTATCTATAACTCACCTGATTTATTTGAGGAGGAATCATGATTAACGTAGTTGACATCTTTTGTGGATGTGGTGGTTTATCTCTTGGTTTTCAAAAAGCTGGATTTAATGTTGTAAGAGCTTTTGATAATTGGGATAAAGCAGTTGATATTTATAATAGAAATTTCGATCATGAAGCTGAACTGGTGGATGCATACAATTTAACAGCTGAGCATATTAAGAGTTTTTCTCCAGATGTTATCATTGGTGGACCTCCTTGTCAAGATTATTCTTCTGCTGGAAAGCAGGATGAAACACAGGGACGAGCAAATCTTACGCTTAGATATGCAGAATTGGTTTGCGAGGTTCAGCCTGAATGGTTTGTAATGGAAAATGTTGATAGAATCCTAAAATCACAAACATTACCAAAAGCAATTGATATTTTCAAATCATTAGGCTATGGACTTTCACAAGTTGTATTAGATGCTTCGCTTTGTGGTGTTCCACAGAAAAGAAAACGATTCTTTTTAATTGGGCACTTGGGCGGTAACGATGATTTTTTAACTGAAAGTCTATATTCTGACTTATCCTCAAAAAGCACAACTATTCGTGATTATCTCGGTGATGAATTTCATACAGAATACTATTATAGACATCCACGCTCGTATGCACGAAGGGGGATATTCAGTATTGATGAGCCGAGTCCAACTGTTCGTGGTGTAAACAGACCAATTCCACCAGGATATCCGATTCATGCTGGTGATGCTACAAATGATTTAAGTAAAGTAAGACCTCTTACTACACTCGAAAGGGCAAGGATTCAGACATTTCCTGCATCTTTTGAATTTTCAGGTAGCAAAACTGATTTAGAACAAATGATAGGGAATGCTGTTCCTGTGGATTTGGCAAAATATGTTGCCAAGCACTTAATGGAATATATTAGTACACCATTAAATGTACCTATGCAATTACAGTTCAATCTTGCTTGAATGTACAGCTAATTGATTTAAAAGGTGAATACTAAATGCAAAAGGCACTTCGATTTCGATGAGATGCACGCCAATCATATCACTCCTTGGCACGCAGGCGGAAATACCGTTCTGGAGAACTTGCAGGGATTGTAAAGGGATTGTAATTTGAAGAAGTCGAGGCAGGAATAATAAAATATATAAGTGAATTCCCTTGAAATAGTACGGTTATTGTGGTATAATGTAAATATACTGGATAATTGTGTTGTTTCAGGGGATTGTCTTTATTTTTATATAGATATGGAGAATATTATGCTATGTTTGAAAATGGTATTGAAACAATTAGAGCAGATTTTCACCTACACACACGAAAAGATAAAGAGTTTAAGTATAATGGAGAAGAAAATGATTATATAAAACTTTATGTAAAGGGTCTAGTTGATGCTGGAATTGGGATAGGTGTCATAACAAATCATAATAAATTTGATGAAAATGAATACAAAGCCATAAAGAGAGCTGCAAAAAAAGAAAACATACTAATTCTTCCGGGAGTTGAGCTGTCTGTTAAGGAAGGCGCAAATGGTATTCATACCTTGATAATTTTTAATCCTGATGAGTGGATTCAAAATGGAGATAACCATATACAGTCTTTTTTGGCATCCGCATTTGCAGGAATATCAAATCCTGAAAATAGAAATACAAGATGCAACTATGATTTGAGAACCATGTTTGAACGACTGGATGCCTATGGCAAAGATTATTTTATCGTATTCGCTCATGTGGATCAGGGTAACGGTCTGTTTGAAGAATGTAAAGGTGGTATGTTAGAATCAATCGCCGAAACAGCATCTTTCCAGAAAAGAGTGCTCGGTTTACAAAAATCCAGAACTTACTCCAACTTAGGCAAATTCAAAGAGTATTTTGATTATTCGCCTGCGCTTGTTGAAGGCTCAGACCCTAAGTCAATAGCACAAATAGGGAAAAGTGATAAATCATCATTTTTAAGAATAGGCGAGTTTTCATACTCGGCAGTAAAGTTTGCATTGCAAGACTATAGCAATCGAGTATTTGAAGATAAGCCGAGTAATAATCATGGGTTTATTGAATCCATTTCTTTTCAGGGCGGCAGATTTGATGGACAAACTATTCATTTTTCGCCATCATTAAACACATTGATAGGCATTCGAGGAAGTGGTAAATCTGCAATTCTCGAATCAATCAGATATATACTGGGAATAAATCCTCAAGCTGATAAATCTTATAAAACAGATTTAATAAAAAATATTTGGGGCTCTGGCGGTAAAGCAACATTGTTGATATATGATAAACATGGAAGAAAGTACTATATAAGCAGGATATTAAATGAACGTATAACTGTACTGGACGAAAATGGAGATGACTTAAATATAAGCCCATTAAGTCTTTTGGACGGTGTTCAATATTTTGGGCAAAAGGATTTATCAACTAGTGCAGACCAAGAGAAGGAGCTTTTATCCAAGCTTGTTGGAACTTCAATCGACAATGAAGATGTTATCAAACATATAAATGAGCTTATTGCTATGTACGAACACATGCAACAGTTTAGTCAAATTCCATCACAGTTATCTGAATTGTCAACTAAAATAGCTGAAACAAAACACAAGCTATCTATATATAAAGAAAAAGGAATTGAAAGTAAGCTTAAAAAGCAAAGCGCTTTTGTATCAGATAAGGCTAAAATAACATCGGTGAAATCAGAAATTGAAAATGCGTTATCAAGTATAAAAAAAGTGGTAGACAATTATTCTCAAATAGCAACTAATTTACCAGAGTATAAGAGCGAATACAATAGCGATTTGTTTTTAAAACTAGTTCAAATCGTTTCAAGTATCAATGTATTACTCGAGAACATAAAAAAGAGTATTGTACAAATCAACAAACAAAAAGATGATGCTATAGATGTTCTAAATCAACTAGAGCAGAAAATTGAAAGCTTGGCGGAAGAATTTGCAGCTGTAAAACGAGAAATACAAGATACTTCAATAGATACCGATGCATTTTCCGAAATGAAGTTACAATTATTAGATGCAGAAGATAGACATACCAAGTTGTCTGAAACATTAAAACAAAAGAAAGATTTTGTACAATTGTTTTTATCTTCTGTCCGCCAAAGAAATGAAGACTTGAATAGTATTTTCAGGCAATATCAAGAAGAAGCAAGAAAGATTAACGAAGCACAAACCGAATTAAAAATTGACATAGAGTTTAAAGGAGATAAAGAAAACTTCAAAGCAAGAATAAAAGCAGATTTCAGAGGAACAAGTATTTCAGATGCCAAATACTCTATAATCAGTACAACATTCTCAGACTATGTCGATATAATATCAGAATTGGTCACAAATGATGGAAAGCGGTTACAAGATATTTTATCTTCAAATGAATATGTAAAGTTCTGTGAAAAGATGGCTGAGAAATATAAAGAGTTGATTCAATATCAAGTCCCAGATAAGGTTGAAATCTTCTATCATAATAAGTTATTACGCAAGCATTCGCTTGGTCAGAGAGCCTCTGCATTAATTTTGTTTATTCTTACGCAAAATAATAATGATATTATAATAATAGACCAGCCAGAAGATGATCTTGATAATAAAGTAATATATGATGAAGTAATATCAGCCATATCTAAAACCAAACCCAATGTGCAGTTCATTTTTGCAACGCATAATGCCAATATACCTGTTCTTGGAGATGCTGAAAGAGTGCTGGTAGTTGATTTCAATGAATCTGAAATCGAGGTATCTCAGGGCAATATAGATATGCTAGGTACTCAAAAGCAGATAATTGATATTATGGAAGGCGGACGTGAAGCATTTGACAAACGTAAAATGATATACACATCGTGGAGAGCTTAATTGTTTTTGGAAGGTGCTCTTTGATGGATATATTGGTCTTTGAAGATGATGAACTTGATACACTATATTCTGTTATAAATAAGCTGCAACTGATATTTCATCCTTATATTTGCCCGAACGGAGAACTTGATTTTCATAAAATCATGGAACTACAGTCTTCTGATAAAGATATTATTATTCTTGTTGACAATAATCTCGCTTCCCCCATCTGCGAAATAGCAAGGAATGGCTACTTGAAGAATAAGGATCGTATGTATAAAATGGCAGCTCTCATTTTATGGGCACAGTTTATAGGGGCTAAGCTTAGTTGCGGTTTCAGTTTATTTGAAACAGATAGTCAAAAGCTAAGTTGCTATACTGCTGAGTCTTCAAGATTGCAGTTTTTACACGCTGTTGACAACATTCCTGCACATATATGGAAAGCATTAGCGTTTGGAAACATCGATCACGTTCCTAGCCAATACCTATCAAGCGATTACAAAACTGATGAAAGAAACTTTGAGTATAATGAAGGTGTATTATATCTATCAACTGAGGCAGCTATCATCAAAATAGTAGAACTATTGAGAAAGGAATCTGTAACTGCTATAGAAAAATTTGTAGAGTTCACTAATTGGTATGCAGACAATTTGATGATTGCAGAAAGCATATTATTCTACGCAGCAGCAGTATTTGCAAATGTACCAAATGTGGCAATGCCTAAAAAATGCAAATCAAGTGATTTTTCCGAAGTAATTAAGGGAATAAAGAATCAGGCGTGGGATTTAACCTATATTGTCACTTGGAGTACTGTTTATTCAAATGAAACTATTGATAAGTGTTATATGTTTGCTACAGATGACATTACACAAAAAGTGATTATTGTAAATACTATACCCCCAGGGGAATGTTTGAAAGCTTTGTATTCTATTTTTACTACTAAAAAAGAAATAGAAATGCTTAATATACTGTTTGAATCCAAATTTGGTAAGTCACGTATTCAACCTATGAAAGAGTTGAATGACGATGAAAAGGTTAAAAACATAAAAGCTGTTATTTCAGAAGAATGTGCTTTGCTTCAAAAGATGATTCAAGAATAAAAAACCTCTTGACAAACCACCTCAACTGCGCTATAATACCAAGTAAGGAGCAAGCCACCAGGCACACATTGCCTCCACAAGTTGCACAGCTCATTATCAAACGTGCTAACAGAATGATAACGGAGCATCAGCAGCCAAGTACAATACAGAACAAAATGTATAATTGAGATACCACAGCTCAAATCTCCTAAACAAAATTGTTTAACATGGAGGGCGATTTGAGGAGTGGGAATAACTCCGCTTGTTTTTGGGCAACACTGATTTTTAACCATCGGTAAAATTTGATATTCTCGACTGACCTTGAAGGAGCAATCCTTTGAGGTCATTTTTTACGCCCAGAATCGCAGAAAACCTTGAAAAATCAAGAGATTTTGTCAATAAAATTCCGATTTTATTGTAATTGAATGAGTGTAACTGGGAAAGTGATTTTTGCCCTTTGGTTAAAATGAGCTTTGCCCCAGAACACCGCACCCGTGAAAAAGCCCGTAAATAAAGGTTTTTCGCCGTTTGAAAGCCCTCTGTGGCAACAAAATGGCAACATTTTAGATTATCCAAGAATAAAGAGCTATCTGATTTCTGTTAGAGAAGTCAGATAGCTCTTTTTGTTTTATGACTCTTCTATATCTTTGATTGTTTTATGTTCTTCATTTTTCCATTCTGTTCGCCCATTCGCATTTCTACCCATTACTACTGCTGCCGCAAGGGATGGGCTTGTAAATATATAATCTCGTGTGAGTTTTAAATCTTTATCTATTATTCCTTTTTTGATTAAAGAACTGCGCAATTTTATGAGATTATCCGACATGCTTGGTACAGTAGAAGATGCAACAGCTGAACCTTTCATCACAGCAAAGCCATCTGATACTATCAAACCTTTCGCATCAGCCCCTCTGGCGGCTTTTATAAAAAAGTATGACTGCATGTCATTGTGTCTTACAACTGCATCTTCAACTGTATCAAAAACTTTATATCCAAGTGTATTTACAAGCAATTTGGCATTGCTAATAAATTCCTGTAGCATTGCTTCATCATATTCGGATATGGAAGAACAGGTTGGAACTGTACTATTTATGACAATAGATCTACCAGCAATTTGGGCCAAAAAATAGAACTTATTTTCAAGATATTTAGCATGTGCCTTGTTAAGTAAATTATCTTTGCTGATAACTGCGATGCAATCGTTCCAATACTTTGAGTCCTTTAAATGCTGTTTAAGCCTTGAGAACATTCTTTCAGCTTCACCAATGTAAACAGTATCATTATTCTCCTCATTTTTCCCAAAGAGGAAGTATACTCCTGTATTTTCTGAATCATCTCTTTGTGAAAATTCAGGCAACTCGTTTCTTGAAATCTTATATACACGACCGTTCCAGTTTGAAAGTTCGCACATAATACGTCCGTTTGGATTTCCGTCAAATATGAACATTTGAATTGTTTTACTAAACGACATATATTATCACCTATCTTTCAGCTTGTCTTTGAAAATTCCCATCATCGTATCGTTCAGTTCATGTGACGGCACTTTTACAAAACCGGAAGTTTCATCATACTTCGGATAATTGTAGCGCCACTTGTCATATTCGTCACGGTTAATGTCGCCGTTATGAT
>OGPU01002303.1_pt1 | contig 13868 bp, 7 predicted proteins | sample 1552991 | NCBI WGS metagenome assembly OGPU01 (sample SAMEA2580296, study PRJEB22360) | human gut metagenome | biome: human gut; feature: human-associated habitat; material: faeces | place: Denmark | collected 2008/2010 | reverse complement strand
GGGAGACCGAAAGATTCCCGCCCTGCTGTTCGGCATACTGAACTCCCTGGCCCTGACACTGTTCCTATACGGAGGAGATGCCATGTGGGTGAACGTCCTCTCGATGATCCTGTTCGGAATAGCCATCGGAGTGCTGATCTGTTTCCTCGGAGGACTCATGGCCGTGGACATCGTGCCGAGAAAGGCGACGGGGGCTGCGCTGGGAGTGGTGGGGATAGCATCCTACTGTGCTGCGGGAATTCAGGATGTCGCGTCGGGATGGCTCATAGATGCGAACATTACCGTAACGGCAGATGGCGCCAAACACTACGACTTCGGACCTGTGGCCGTATTCTGGATTACAGCGTCAATAATATCATTCATACTGCCCCTGATGAACCGAAAGAAACCGACCGAAGCATAACGAAAATACCGGGAGCGCAGTTGTGAAACTGCGCTCCCGGCATTTTTTATGCGGAACCGTCAGAACAGGTGATAAGCGACCGTCAGCCCCGCCATCACGATCGAAACCATCGACATCAACTTGATGAGGATATTGAGCGACGGCCCCGACGTATCCTTGAAAGGATCCCCCACGGTGTCGCCCACGACCGTAGCCTTGTGGCTGTCGGAACCCTTGCCACCGTAGTGGCCCTCCTCGACCATCTTCTTGGCGTTGTCCCAGGCGCCGCCGGCGTTGGCCATGAAGACCGCCAGCACGAATCCCGAACTCAAACCGCCCACGAGCAGCCCCATGACACCCGCCACGCCGAAGATCAGACCGACGGCGACCGGAACGACGATGGCCAGCAGGCTCGGGAACAACATCTCGCGCTGCGCTCCGCGGGTCGAAATCTCGACGCAGCGGGCGTAATCGGGAGTTCCCTCGCCCGTGAGGATACCCTTGATCTCCCGGAACTGGCGGCGCACCTCCTCCACCATACTCTGAGCCGCACGGCCTACGGCGTTCATCGTCAGGCCGCAGAAGAGGAACGACATCATCGCGCCGATAAACACGCCGACCAGCACCGTGGGATTCATCAGCGAAACGCGGTAGTACTCCATGAAATCGAGGATCGAGGCGTCCTGAATGAAGCGCATCGACCCGTCGGACATTTCGAGCATCGTCACGCCGTTGTGCATCAGTCCGATGCGAATCTCCTCGACATACGAGGCCAGCAGCGCGAGGGCCGTCAGGGCCGCCGACCCGATGGCGAAGCCCTTGCCCGTGGCGGCCGTGGTGTTACCCAAAGCATCGAGGGCGTCGGTGCGCCTGCGGACCTCGGGGCCGAGACCGCTCATCTCGGCATTGCCGCCCGCATTGTCGGCGATAGGACCGTAGGCGTCGGTGGCGAGGGTGATGCCCAGCGTCGAAAGCATGCCCACGGCGGCGATACCGATGCCGTAAAGTCCCAGCGACATATTCTGCGGAGCCATCATGTTCTGCACGTCGAAGCCGATGGCGCAGAGATAGGCCAGAACGATCGCCACACCGATGGTTATGACGGGAACGGCCGTGGAGATCATGCCCGAACCGATCCCGGCGATGATGACCGTGGCAGGTCCCGTCTGGGCGCTTCCGGCGATCTTCTGCGTCGGTTTGTAGGAGTGCGAGGTGAAATACTCCGTGGCCTGCCCGATGATGATGCCCGCCACGAGGCCCGTGATGACCGAGAAGGACAACCCCACCCAGTTCCCGATGCCCAGCAGGTAGAGGATGCCGAACGTGGCGAGGGCGATCAGCAGCGAACTGAAATTCACCCCCACGCCCAGCGAGTGCAGCAGTTCGCGCATCGTGGCCCCCTCCTTCGTGCGCACGAGGAAGATGCCGATGATCGAGAGCAGGATGCCCACCGCGGCGATCAGCATCGGTGCCAGCACGGCTTTCATCTGCAAGGCTTCGGAGCCGGCCGACGCAAAGGCCGCAGCGCCCAGCGCCGCCGTGGCCAGCACCGAACCGCAATAGCTCTCGTAAAGGTCGGCGCCCATGCCGGCCACGTCGCCCACATTGTCGCCCACGTTGTCGGCGATGGTCGCGGGGTTGCGCGGATCATCCTCGGGGATGCCCGCCTCGACCTTGCCCACCAGATCGGCGCCCACATCGGCCGCCTTGGTGTAGATGCCGCCGCCGACACGTGCGAACAGGGCCTGCGTCGAGGCGCCCATGCCGAAAGTCAGCATCGTCGTCGTGATGACCACGAGTTTCTGCGGCCCTGCGGCATCGACAAACCAGGTCAGAATCACATACCAGAACGAGATGTCCAGCAGTCCGAGGCCCACGACCACCAAACCCATCACCGCACCGCTGCGGAAAGCGACTTTCAGACCGCGGTCCAGCGACTGCCGTGCGGCATTGGCCGTGCGGGCCGAAGCATAGGTGGCGGTTTTCATACCGAAGTAGCCGGCCAGTCCCGAGAAGAATCCGCCCGTGATGAAGGCGAAGGGCACCCAGCCGTTCTGCACCCCGGCTCCGTAGGCCAGGTAGGCGAAGAAGAGCGCCAGCACGACGAAAACGATGCCGACGACCTTGTACTGCTGACGCAGATAGGCCATGGCGCCCTTGCGCACGTGCCCGGCGATTTCACGCATGCGCTCCGTACCCTCGTCCTCGCGCTTCATCAGGCTGTAAAACAGCCAGGCGAAGGCCAGGGCGACGACGGATGCGGCAGGTACGATCCAGAAAATCGAAGGAATGTTCATATCGCAAAGTAGTTTGATTGGTTGGTTCCGTTTCAGTCGCAGTCAGAAACAAATATATAAAAATATCCCGACCGTAACAACGCCCGGGATACAAAAGTGCCGGAACAGGCATCATTTCGTCTTTTTCGGGGTACGGAACTCCACGACGATCGGACGGTGGTCCGAAGCCTTGTCGGTAAAAGCGTCGTGAACGGTTTCGACCCGTTTCACGCCGTCCCAGATCCCGTCCGTGCAATAGATAAAATCAATGCGGGCCTTTCCGCCCGTGGTCGAGGGCACGAACTCCCCGGAAAACCAATCGCCGACGATGTCGTGGGAGTAGGCGCTGCGCACGAGATCGTGCACATCGTAGTTGCGCGTGCCGTGGAACGGTTTGTCGAGCGGCGAATGCGAATTGAAATCGCCCATCATCAGCCAGTGCTTCTCACCGGCGAATTTCGGATTGAGGATCGTGGCATCGAGAATCCGGCGCATCTCCTCCACACGGAAAGCCTCGCCGCCGTTGTCCTTGCGGGTCTTGTCGCCCATCGAATAGCGCTGCGGCCAAAGGTGCAGCACGACATAATTGACGCCGTTGATCTTCACGTGCAGGGCGCCGTGGGAAAGCCCCTCGCCGATGCGCTGCACCACCTCGATCGGGTATTTCGAGGTGAAGGCCACGGGATAGTTGTCCTGATAGGGGCCTATCGCGGTATAGGGATGCCCCCAGCGTTCGGCCAGCAGGTGCAGGCTGTCGGGCAGGTAGCGCGGCATCTGCTCCTTGCTGACGGTCTTTTTGTGCTCGTTCCAATGCGTCGCGCCTTCGCAGATGGCGAAAACATCGGGGTCCTGCGTCCGGACCCACGCGACGAAGCGGTCGTAACGGTTATACTGGTCGTACCACATGCCGTCGGCGATGTTGTAGTCCATCAGGCGCACCGTCTGCGCCTTTTTCTTTCCGGGCCGGGCGCCCTGCACGGCCGGGGCGGCCTCAAAAACGCCCGCCAGCAACAGCAGGGCTGCGAATCTCAGATTGCGTGTCATCATATTGCAGGATTTTGAGTTGAATGGTCGGAATTTCCGTTGATGCCGATCAGCAGCACCCGTTGTTCCAGATCGCCGACCTCCGGACGCACGTGGCGCTGGACGAAGGAGCGGTAATTATAGACCGTGCGGATCGAACAATGCAGCAAGGCGGCGATGGTCGCCGTATCGGCAATGCCCAGACGGATCAGCGCATAGATACGCAGAACGGTGGTGAGCTCCCCGTCGCGGCGCCCCTCCGTGCAGGCTTCGGCGTCCAGCAAAGCGTTCATCTCGTCGATGAAGGAGGGGAAAAGCCCCAGAAAAGTCTTGTCGAAAAGAGCGTAGAACTCCTTCAGTTCGTCGTTGCGGATATTGCTGCGGGCATACTCGCGGCGAAGCTCCGCGATCCGGTCGTCGCGCAACATTTTATTGACATGCTGATAGGTGGCCGAGAGCTTGTTGATGTATTCCGAGATGGTTTGCAGGAATCCGCCGATATAGACCTCCTTGATCCGGTTGGCATCGGCGATGCGGATGTTCTGGCAGCTCAGCCGGCCGTTCGTTTCGCGCAGGCTCCGGGCCAGTTCGTTCAGCTTGTCGTTCGACTCGCGGAGAGTCTGCTGCACGGCGAAAAGCCGCCGGTTCTGGGACAGCACGTACAGCCCCGCGGCAGCGGCGGATACGAAGAACAGCAGCACGACGCATATCAGCACGATATACATCGTGTGCAACCGGGCGTTGCGCTCGCTGTACGCCGACTCGATCTGCGGAAGGATGGCCATGTCACGCCACGAACGGCTCGGAGAGTTGAAAAAGCGCGTATCGTTGATCGCCACACGGATATAGTTCATGGCCCGCTCGACATCCCCCCGATCGAGAAGTTTTTCGGAAACGGCGCACAACGAGCCGTGATCGCGCACCGCCGACTGAATATCGGCCAGGGCCGAACACACGAACCACGCCAACTCACGATCGGGACGACCCGCCCTTCGTTCGAGCTGCGCCTTGTGGTTGGCCGCCTTCGCGTACTCGTGCGAATCGGACGGCAGGGAGATCAGCAGGTTGTCGCACAGAGCCGTCGCCTCGGGCCAGTCTTCCCGAAGAATCGCATCCATATAACCGTAGTAAAACCGCGTGAAGGTGTCCTCGCCGATCTCCGCCGCACGCCGTGCGTAATAATGTTCGCGCAGGCGGAAGACATCGCGCCGCGCCCCGGGCTCGGTCAGGTAGCAGAGTTCCCGGTTCTTGCGGTGCTGGGCCACATAATACGACTGCAAGGCCCGGCGGCTGACGCTCACCGTATCGGAAATGGCGTTCAGTATCTCCTCGGCCTCGTAAAAACGACCTCCCAGACTGTAACACAGCGCGATCGAGGAACGGGCGCGCATGGTCAGATCGTTATCGCCGATCCGTTCGGCCAGTTCAAGGCCCCGACGGAAGTAGAGCAGCGAGGAGTCGCTCTGATAGGAACTGTAAATGTCGGCGAGCTGTTCGGTCAGGTCGAAACACGTGCGCAGCGGAAGTTCTTCGCGGCTCAGTTCGTTTTTGAGCGAGTCGATACGGGCTTCGCGCCGGGCGGCATACTCCCCGCTATGGGCGATCGCCCGGTCGAGCCGGCGGAACAACTCCTGCAATCCGGCTTCGTCGTTACCGAAAACCGGAAACGCCGATAAGGCGGAGAGCAAGATTGCAGCGAATGGGATTATTTTCATTTCAGGTTTCGGTTTAGCACAAAACTAATACTTAAATAATATAAAAACAAATTACAAATCCGTACCATATGTTACAAAAGCATTAAAAAGCAAAACAATACAGTTTCCCGATTTACATAATGCACCGCGGTGCAAAACAGCAATCGTCTGACATCGAACACATTAACATTTACAATCATTTACAATTTCCGATCGGGGGCTTTCCGCGAATTTAGAAAGGCGTATCTTTGTAATGAAAAATTTCCGACATCTGCCCTAAAATTACAAAAAAATTCAGAATCGATTCAGAACAATTAACCTTAAAACACTATGAGAACAATTCTACCCCGGAAAATCCCCAAAAGGAGCGTCACATCGCCGATCGCGGTCCTGCTGCTGACCGCCGCGATCCCGCTGGGCACCGCCTGCGACGATGACAAGGACTACTCCCGCAGGGAATACATCGAATGGTCGGACACTCCGGAATTCGACAGGAAACCCGACATCCTCCATTTTTCCGTCAACGGTTCGCCGGAGAACGGCTGCAATGCAATCTACGTCAGGACGAACGTACCCTTCACCGCGACCGTGGAGTTCGAAGAGGACGAAGACAACGGGGAAGCGGCGGCCCCCGCCTGGCTCGAACTGGTGAAGATCGAACACGACTACCTGCCGGGCATCTCCCGCCTGCTCTGCAAGGCGGCCCCGCATCCCGGCACCTATAAGGAAAGAAAAGGCTGCATCTCGCTGCACACCGAGGTCGAATACCTGAACGATTTCATTCCGATCGTACAGGGATTCCCGGCCCGCGTCGAAGGCGATTTCGACTGGCTGAAATACGGCTCGGCCAACCCGCTGGAAACCCGCGGAGAAACGGCGATCTCCGGCTGGACCGCCGAACAGAAAGACAAAGGCTGGGAATCGACCCCTGCCGAAGAGGAGGGCACGGCCCACTGTTACGGCAAAAACGGCTACGTCAGGCTGGGCGACGACCTCGGACACGGGGCCAACCTGCTGTCGCCCTACAAGCCGGAAATCCGGTCGGACACGGCGGTCCTGGTCCGGTTCAACGCCATAGCCTATGCGGCGGCCGACGGCACGAAAGACGCCAACGAACTGACCGTAACGGTCAAGGGCGGCGGGCAGTTCCTCGACGGTGCGACTTCGAAAAAACTCATTCTGAATCATTTCGATCCCTCGGACGAAGAGCTGCCGGAGAGCATGTGGGAGAATTCCCGGCAGGAGTTCATCGTCGTCTCACACCCCAAAAACACGTTCACGAGCAACACCCGCATCGAACTCATGGCCGGCGACTACGTCATGGAGTCGGGCAACACCCGCATCTTTATCGACGATTTCTACATTTTCAGGCTCCGGTGGTACGACTACGACGACCTTTTCGGGGGCCTGCCCTGGGAGCAGCAAAAGAACGAATCGGGGAAATAAAACCTAACCGCAACAGATACCATGAAAAACTTTTTTACCAAGCGTTTCAGTCCGATATGCGCCCTCGCGGTCTCCGTACTACTGCTCGGAGGGGGGGGGTGCAGCGACGATGATACCGAGCCGGTCGTAGGCTCGAAAGGCGGCAGCAGGACACTCTACGTCGCCAGCGACGCCGGCTCGCGCACCCGTCCAGGTCAAAGCCAACAGCGCATGGCAGGTGCGGCTTACGCCCGACACCCGACTCTGGGTCTCGATCGACGGAGCCGACAGCGGCGAAATGGACGGGGCGTTCACCGTCAGCTACAAAACCAACAACACGCTTCCGCGCAAAGGAACCGTCCTGATCGCCTCCGGCACGCAGCAGACGATCGACACGGTGTACCTGATGCAGTACGGCACAGCCCCGCTCCTGCAATTCTCGGACGGGGACAGGCAGTTCTCGTCGGTGGGAACCATCGACTCCATTGCGATAGACACCAACATTCCCATTTCCAAATTCTCGAAAATCGCCCGTCAGGTCACATACGGAGAATCGGACACAGAGTGGATCGACAGCATTCGATACGCCGGGGATTACAAAAGTCTCCTGTTCAGAATCGCCGACAACACGGCGTTCGAGAGCCGTGAGGCCCGGATTCAGTTGCAGTTCGAGGACGACTGGGGCGGACAGCACCTGGCCTGCTGCACGATCCGGCAGGGCATTCCGGGCGGCACGAGCGACACCCGCGAGGTGACGTTCGCCGACCTGCGCAGTCTGATCGCGGAGGCCGAAGGCGAGATCACGATCGACGGCGACATCGCCGTGAGCGGCACGGTCGTAAGCGACCACACCTCGCCCAACATGGCCGGAAGTCCGATGCCGAAGGCCGCGACCAAACCCGACATGACCCTCAACGACCGCACGGCCTATCTGCAAAACGCCGACGCCTCGCTGGGTATCGCCCTCGTCACGACCGATGCCGGCCAAAACAACCTGAGCCGCTACGACAAACTCAAACTTTGGTGCAAAGGGCTGACGCTGACCAAGCGGAGCGACCCCGAGCGATACACGCTCCAAGGCGTGACGCAGGACCACATCATCACCAAATCGGCGGGAACAGCCGAAGAGGTGCCCGTCAAACGCCGTTTCATCGACCAGCTGACCGACGCCGACATCTACACCTTCGTGACGCTCAAACGCTGTCAGATGGCCGTCCGCACCCAGCGCTTCATGCCCGTGCACATCAACTACGTCAACAACTACAACATGTACTACCCTTCGGTCGTACTCGACCGTCACGGCGACATGATCCACCTGATGACCAACCACGGATGCGACTACCGGTTCCAGGAGATGCCCGACGGCGAAGGAACGATCTCCGGCATCATCGTGCACGAACCCTGCACCTTCTTCGTCAAGGACGGCGACATCGGCCGTTATCAGATCCGCAACGTAACGCGGCAGGACATCGCACTGGAGGAGTCGGACGCCAATGCCTTTTCGGCTATCGCGGTGGAGTGGTGCCCCGACGGCAAGGACGCCCGCGCCTATGCGTACCCCCAGTACCCGCATCCGGCGAACGAGGAGGGCAAAGCCCATTGCTGGCCCGCCTCGACCGGTTCAGGACTCTCGTTCCTGAGCCATTACGGATGGCTGGCGATCGGTTCCGCCTACCGCGCGAACTCGGCGAAGGAGGGAGAAACGCTCAACAGCGCCTCATGGGGCCATAAATTGCTGTGGGACACGGCGAACGGAACGGGATATTCGCTGTTGTTCGAATTCTCGACCCAGAACATCGAGTCGTCGCAGTGCTCCTTCGCCTTCACCTGCCGTTACCATTCGGCACAGGGCGGACTGCGCTACTGGACGGCGGAGTACTCGACCGACGGCGACACCTGGAAGCGGCTCGACGATTTCACGGTGCCCGACGCCGGCAACTGGAGTAACATGCAGTTGGAACAGCTATCCGGCGACAAGAGCATCTGCCTGAACGTGCCCGCAGAGATACTGGGCCGGAGCGTGGCATGGATACGCCTGCGCCCCGTCAGCGACAAAATCGGCACCGCGACGACCTACGACAGCGCAACCATCGCGGCGAACGGCCAGGTGGCAAACGCCTTCACCGTCTCCTATGCCGCACTCCGTTACAACAAATAAACCCGCGAACGATATGAAAACATACGACATAACACACCACCTGCGCCGGCTGGTGTTCGGAGGTCTGCTGCTGGCTGCCGCCGCCCTGCTGCCGGGCTGCGAGGACGACCCCGCCGTTCCGGACGAGGAGATCTCGACCGACCCCGGAACGAGCCCAGAACCCGAAACCCTGCGGTTCATCAGCTACAATATTCTCGAAGGCATGAAGCTCGACAAACAACAGAATTTCGACAACTTCGCAGCCTGGGTGAGGGAGAAAGACCCCGACTTCATGGCCCTCTGCGAGTGCAACAACTTCACCGAGGAGTCGCTCACGGCCCTCGCCAACCGCTACGGGCATACCTACGCCATACTCTGCAAGGAAACGGGCTACCCGGTGGGACTGACCTCGAAATACCCCATCGAGTTGCGCAGCCGCATGCTCGAAGAGGTGCCTCTCTGGCACGGGGCGCTGCACCTGCGCATCAAGGACATCAATGTCGTGGTGCTGCACCTCTATCCGTTCGGAACCTATCCCAACGGCCAGGGCGCGGCAGGCTCGGGCGACGCATACCGCGACACGGAGATCAACTGCATCCTCGACAACACCATCCGCCGCTACCCGGCGGAACCGCTGTGGCTGATGTCGGGCGACTTCAACTCCTACTCGCCCAAAGATGCCGACGTAATGCCCGCGAACACCTATTACGAAACCCATTCGACGGTGCTCCGAAGCGGATACGCCGATGCCCTGCGCGACCGCCACAGCCAGTTCTTCCGCTCCGTACCCACGGTTTACGGCGGATGGCCGGACGGCAACGGGCGGCGCATCGACTACATCTACGCCTCGCAGGCCGTGATGCGCGAAATAACCTGCTCGGAGATCATCTACGACGAGTTCACCGACATGCACTCGGATCACTATCCGGTCATGATCGAGTTCCGCCACTATCCCTCCGGGGAACAGACACCACAGGAGTCGCATTAAACAAACAATCCGCATGAAACAATATATCATCATTCTGATCCTGCTGGTTTCGGGAGCGCTGACGGCAGCGCCTGCCTTCGCGCAGAAAAGCGGAACCAAACATACCGTAACGGGCAAGGTTACGGACCAGAGCGGCGAGCCGCTGATCGGCGCGACCGTACTGGTGACGGGCACGACGAACGGCGCCAGCACCAACGCCACGGGCGATTATTCGATCCAGGTTCCCGAAGGCGCTTCGCTGACCTTCCAGTACATCGGCTATGAAGCCAAAACCGAAAAGGTCGGCGCGCGCACGAAGGTCGACGTGAAACTCGAACAGAGCAAGCAGACCATCGACGAAGTGGTCGTGATCGGCTACGGCACGGTGAAGAAAACCGACCTGACGGGTTCGGTGGCCAACGTCAAGATGAGCGACATCAAGGACGTGCCGGTGGTTTCGGTCGACCAGGCCCTCCAGGGCCGCATCGCCGGCGCCGACATCATGGCCACGACCGGAGAGCCGGGCGCCACGACCTCGATCCGTATCCGCGGCACGCGCTCGATCTCGGCATCGAACGAACCGCTGATCATCGTCGACGGCGTCATCGACGGCATTCACGACCTGAACGACATCAACTCCGCGGACATCGAGTCGATCTCGGTGCTGAAGGACGCCTCGTCGACGGCCATCTACGGCGCACGCGGCTCGAACGGCGTCATCGTCATCACGACCAAGAAGGGCCGCGGCATGGACGGACGACCCAACATCACCTTCAAGACCGACCTGGGATTTTCGCAGCTCCCGCGTCAGCTCGACATCATGGATGCCACGGAGTTCGCCCGCTACCGCAACGACTACGCCTATTTCTTCTCAAGCGCCGACGGCAACGATAAAATCGAACCCGACTCGCCGATGTCGAAATACCCCTTCCCCAACCCCGAGGCCAAAGGCGTCGGCACGAACTGGATCGACACCATCACGCGCACGGCGCTCTATCAGAATTACGACCTTTCGATTTCGGGAGCCTCCGCGAAAAGCTCCTACTACGCCTCGGCCGGATTCAACGAAACGCAGGGAATCATCGACAACAGCGGGCTGAAACGTTACTCGGCGCGCCTGAAGGTCGACCACGAGTTCGCCAAATGGCTCAAGGCCGGACTGAACCTGAGCTACACCTACCGCGATCAGGACGAAAACCTGGCCACCATCGGCGGAACCAACTGGTGGAACGCCGCCGTGTTCCTCAGCCCGTTCCTCTCCCCCACATCCGACATGAACGACCTGTGGTACTCGGGACAGAAATTCAACAACCCGCGCATCATGCTCGACCACTGCCTCAAGAACGCCCGGCGCATTTCGCTCAACAACAGCGCATTCGTCGAAGTGACCCCCGTCAAGGGGCTGAAGCTGCGCAGCCAGTTCACCTACTACTCCTACCAGCGCCACGGGCGTTACTACGAACCGGGCTACCTGCCCGCCAAGAAGGAGAACGAAGGCGGTTACGCCAGCCGCGACGAGTACGACGACACGAGTTTCTCAAGCGAAAATACGGTCTACTACGAATTGCGCCCCAAGAGCGGCCACAATTTCGACGTGCTGGGCGGATACACCGCGCAGATCAAGTACGACAACAACTTGAGCATCACCGGGCGCGGCTACACGCTCGACGAACTCACCTGGAACAGCATGGCCGCGGTTCCCGACAAGCAGAACACCTCGATCAGCACCAACCACACGGACTGGACCAAGATGTCGGTGTTCGGACGTCTGAACTACAACTACAAGGAGCGTTACTACGTTACGTTCACGGCCCGTTACGACGGCGCCTCGAACTTCGCCGCCAACAAGAAATGGGGATTCTTCCCCTCGGCGGCCCTCCGCTGGAACATCGCCAACGAGAAGTTCCTGCAAAAAGCCAAGTGGATCGACGAACTGGCCCTGCGCGCCAGCCTCGGACGCACCGGCAACGACGCCATCTCGGCCTACCGTTCGCTGGCGGCCGTCGGCAACTCGACGAGCGGCTACCTGATGGGAGGCACGCAGCAGCTGGCGGTCTACCCGTCGCGTCTGGCATCACCCGACCTGACGTGGGAAACCTCCGACCAGTATACCCTCGGAGCCGACATCTCGCTGTTCGACGGACGGCTCAACGTCACGGCCGACGCCTATCTGATCAAGACCCGCGACCTGCTGCTGACCGTACAGGTAGCCTCGCAGACGGGTTACACCAACTACTTCGCCAACGCCGGACGCACTACCAACAAGGGGTGGGAACTCACCGTCGAAAGCCGCAACATCGTCCGTCCGAAATTCCAGTGGTCGACGACCCTCACCCTGTCGCGCAACAGGCAGATGGTGGACGACATCGCCTCGGAAGACTTCGTGACAGCCTACTCGTCGCCGTCGTCGTCGGGAACCACCTACATGATGTACGGCTACAAGAAGGGCTACACGCTCAACGCCCTCTGGGGATTCCGCTACGGCGGCGTATGGCACAACCAGGAAGAGGTCGAGCGCAACAAGATCACCAAGGCCTACGCCTCGGCCAGCGGCAACACCTTCAAGCCCGGATACGCCCGCTATCAGGACATCAACCACGACGGAGCGCTGAACAGCGACGACCTGGTCTACCTCGGATCGGCCGACCCGGACCTCTACGGCGGTATCCAGAACACGTTCAACATCCATAACTTCACATTCAGCTTCTTCTTCAACTACTCGATCGGCGGCAAGATCTACAACGTCGCCGAACTCTGGATGGGCAACGGTTCGCCCTATACCAACCAATACAAGTACATGCAGAACTCCTGGCATCCGGTCCGCAACCCGAATTCGAACCTGCCGATGGCCGGCAGCTACGACGCCCTGCCCAGCGACCGGCTGGTGCACGACGCAAGCTACCTGCGGCTGAAGAACATCTCCGCGAGCTACACGTTCGACATGCGCAAGGTCACCAAAAACCGCCTGCGCGACATCCGCGTAAGCGTCAGCGGCGAGAACCTCTACCTGTGGAAGAAATACAACGGATTCGACCCGGACGTTTCGACATCGAGTTCCAACTCGGCCCTGCGGCGCGTCGACATCGGCGCCTATCCCAAGCCCCGGACCATTATTTTCAGCCTCCAGATCAGATACTAACAGCCAAGACCATGAAATCATACAGTTTCCTGAAAAAATACCTGCTGGCAGCCACGGCAACCGCCGCCCTGCTGTTCAGCGCGTGCGACCTGGACGAACACCCCACGTCGTTCGTAGGTCCCAAGGACTACTACAAGACCCGGGCGCAGTGTCTGGCGGGACTGAACGCCTGCTACATCCCGATCAACAGCATCTACGACTACTGTTTCCTGATTATGACCGAAGGCGTCACCGACCTGATGTACATCGCTTCGGGAACCAAGGACGCCCAGCTCGACATATCCCCCGCGAAGCCGCTCAACGGCCAGAAGATATGGACCCAGTGCTACAAGGGCGTCATGTACTGCAACTCGACCATCGCCGCCATCGAACGTTCGCCCCTGAACGACATCAAGGAGTCTTCGGAAGCCGACAAGCTGCCGCTGCTGGCCGAAGGCGTGGTCATCCGCTCGTTCTACTACTGGCTGCTGACCTGCATCTTCGGCGACGTGCCCTTCTACACCAAGGAGGTCGCCGACCAACAGGTGATGCAGGAGATCGCCCACATGGGCCGCATGTCGGCAAAGGAGACCCGCGACTACCTGATCGACGAATTGCAGCGTTACGTGCCCTCGATGGACCAGGTGCGTTCGTCGGAGGTCGCAGACAACCGCATGGGCGCCGCGATGGGCTGGATGATGATTGCCAAGCTCGCGCAGTGGAACCACCGCTGGGACGACGCCCTCAAGGCGCTCGGCGAACTGGAGAAAATCTACGGCGACCTGCAACAGTATCCGCTCGAAGACATCATGTTCCGCAACAAGAACACCCCCGAGTCGATCTTCG
>OGPU01002290.1_pt1 | contig 13934 bp, 9 predicted proteins | sample 1552991 | NCBI WGS metagenome assembly OGPU01 (sample SAMEA2580296, study PRJEB22360) | human gut metagenome | biome: human gut; feature: human-associated habitat; material: faeces | place: Denmark | collected 2008/2010 | reverse complement strand
TATTGGTGAGTTCTTCCGTCATGGAATCAATCTTTTTCTCCAGTCCATCCACATAGCTGCATATCTCAAATACATCATTTGCCTGCTCTTTCATGGCATTTTTCTTTAATAATTCGAGAAGTTCCCTTATGACCTCCTCATTGGTAAGTGTTTTTCCTGCTTCCATATCCATTCTGTTTCCTCCATTCTGTAAATGGGGCAGCCTTGGCCGCCCCTGTTCTCCGATTGCTAATTATCGAAAGGGTGTTGCCTCTTTGTCCTTCTCTTTATCGGGATTGCCATGATGTTTCTCAGCACTCTCCCTAGCTTTTTCATTGCTCTTATCCTTTGCTTTCTCATATTCCGAGATAATCTCATTATAGAGTTTTTCCCTGAAATCCTTTGTGACCGGATAGCAAACATCCTGGTAAATAGGCTTACCCTGCTCATCCACCTGCTTTGTTTTATAAGAAGGCATTGATACAAAGATTTTCTCTTTGCCTTGCACGATATTGATGTTATTTACGATGAAACTGTTTTCAAAATAAATGCGTGCAAGTCCCTTGATGTTACTGCCTTCCCTCTCATAAGGTGTCACAGTTACGGAAAACTCAGGCATTTCCTGTATTCTGTCCCGCTTCTGTGTCTCCTCTTTCTCCGGTTCCCTGATTCTTGCATAGGCATCAAGGATATTGGTATAGAGTTCCTCACGAAACTCTGCTGTGATAGGATTGCACACATCCTTATAAATCACACCATTGCTTTCATCACGCTCATTGGAGCGGTATCTAGGCATTGATACAAAAAGCTCTCCCTTGTCCTTATTCTCAAGGATTGCAATATTGGTAATCTTAAATGAATCACCAAATACTACTGTTGCAAATCCCTTGATATTGCTGCCCTCTTTTGCCCTTACTTCGTTTACTTTAATTGAATACTTCATATGCTATTCCTCGCTCTCTTTTTGTTCTTTGTTTTGCTTTGGTATGATAAGCTCACACCAAAGCTGTTCTATCTGTTCACAAGACAATCTGCCATTTAACCAGTTGCCAAGTGTAACGACCATTCCGTCCTGCTCATAGTATAATGAGTCAGCAGGAAAGGATGCTTGCATACTTTCACCTGACTCATTAACGACAGAAGCATCGCTTCTGGAGTAGCCCGTTTCAATGTTCCCCTCATACACGATAGTCACATCAAAATCAGGCATAAATAATCCTTCCTCTGCATCCCATACACAGGCTATTCCCTGTCTGAGTGTCAGATTCAGGCTTTCGACATACACAGACCAGCCGCTTACGACTATCTGAAAGTCATCATCAATCTCTGCAATATCATCCTCGATGTCGATTAGCTCTTCCATTTCTGATACTGCCTCTTCTATATCACCAAGTCGGTATCTCTTATTCATCCATCACCGCCTCCTTATAAATGCACCTGACCACAAAACGCATGGTCCCTTTCTGGGAACAGGTAAAAAGAGTTAATTCTTTTTCTGTACCCTGTGTCTTGATGCTGTTATCATACGGATTTACTACCTCTGTCTCTGTTACCTCATAGATGTGCCTCAGTCCATTTTTGTCGGTTATCATCACTTCATCGCCTATGGATATCTGACTTAGTGGTGTAAAAAATGTGCCATATCTGCTGCCATTGTGACCGCATAACACACAGTTGCCACTCTCACCGATTCCTGCAGTCTCTTCTATATGACCAATCCCTGCATTAAGCACTTTACTTGTGGTTCCTTCCATTACCGGATACCTGATATCTAACCCCGGTATCTCAATGATGCCGATAACACCGCCTTCTTTAAGAATGGCTTCATCCTCTTCACTAATGGAGGTTTGCTCTTCCTCCACATCTGTTTCTTCATCGTAATCATCCTCCAATGTCTGCTCAAATTCACTTATGAGCTGTTCTGTCTGTTTTTCTCCGGTTGCCCGCCAGAAAAAAGGGACTGCCATAATGGCAATCCCTGCTGTAATCAGTAGTCCTGCGACCACTTTTCTTATGCTCATATTACTCACTCTCCTATCGTGTTCTGCCCTCTCTGTCGGATGGATAAGCACCTTTATCCTCTGCTACAATTGCTGCAGATTCCATCCTTTCATCTGCTTCTCTTTCTTCCTCCGGTCCGCTCAGGTCTGCATCCACAGCCTTTGCATTTTCAAGGTCAAGCTGGGCATTCAGTTCACACTGCCTTGCCAGTTTTTCATTCAGTTCCTCACTGTACGCAAATGGCTTATCATACTCTGCCTTTGATGCTTCAAGGTCATTCTGATACTGCTCAATCTTCTTTTCTAAGAAATCAATGTTCTCATGGAGTCCATTGAACAGATTTTCCAGCTTCACCATACTGCCGACCGGACTGGTGGAAAGCTCTGCTTTATACTCTGTCTTTCCACGAAGCACCATATAATTGATGCCAAGGAAGTTCTTTTCCACAAGCAGCTCAAATCCGTGGAATTTGCCGATTGCAGTTGTCTCTCCGGTCTTACATTTACTGATTGCTTCAAGCATCATGGTTCCACCATCCACACGCTCTGTGTAGGTTGCTTTGCCTATGGTAATGGCAAATTCCGGATTATCAATCAGCTCTTTATCCCTTGCCTTTACATCCTCTCTTACATTGGCAAGCTTTTCGGTTGCTGTCTTAATGAGCTTCGGGTACTTAATCATAAAGTTGTCCTGAAGTCCATATCTCTGATTGTCATAGGATGCCTTTAAGAGCTTTAATCTCTGGACATCATTGTCAATCTCCATCTTTTCCTTGATCAACGGATTACCGGTAGCAACCGCCTTAATCTCTGCATAGGAAAGTGTAGCCTCGTCGATATCCTCACAGCTTCGGCTTACAGCCTTGCTTGTCATGACCTGACTGATGAAACGCTGCTTATTTTCAACGAGCGACCAGTTGTATGCATCAAAGGTTCCTTTGGTGACATATCTGTAGATTGCCACCTCTTCATTTTCGTTGCCCTGCCTGATGCCTCGTCCTTCCCTCTGTTCAATAGAAGAAGGCTTCCAAGGACAGTCCACATGATGCATTGCAACAAGGTGTGTCTGCACATTGACACCTGTTCCACACTTGTCCGTTGAACCGATAAGAACTTTCTTTTTACCTGTCCTCATCTCCTTAAAAAGTGCGTCCCTCTGTGCATCTGTCTTGGCATCATGGATAAATGCTATCTCACCTGCCGGAATGCCATACTGTATCAGTGTTTCCTTCAGATAATCATAGATGGTGAAGTCCTTATCCGGTCCCGGTGTGCCGATATCCGAAAAAATAAGCTGGCAGCCTATATGACCATCAGCATTTCCTTTCTCATATTCTTTCCAGACATTTTCAGCTACCTTATTGAGCTTTCCGTCAGGATTGTTTGGTGCATCTTTATCAATCAGCCTTGCATCTGTTCCGAGTAATCTTGCCTCATGGGTAATCTTTAGGAAGTTATCCACGCTTGGATCAACTCCACCGCCTCTGATACGCTCTGCCCTCACAACAAAGTCTTCCATGACCTGCTTCACATACCAGTCAGGCTCCGACTCCACTATGATAGGCTTCCCGCCTCTGAGGGCTGGCACATCAAGGTCAAGCATGTCTGCGGTCTGCACATCAGCTACCTCACGGAAGATATTCATAAGCTCCGGCAGGTTTGTAAACTTATTGAAACGGCTCTTAAAACGGAATCCGCTTCCCTCTACAGTAAGCTCCAGTGCTGTTGTCACTTCACCGAAGTTCGCTGCCCATGAATCAAAGTGATAAATTCCCATCTCTTCAAGTGCTGCCTTCTGTAAGTAAAGTTGCATAACATACATCTCACACATGGTATTGGATATCGGTGTACCTGTCGCAAATACAATACCTCTGCCATCATTTATCTCTGATAGATACTGGCATTTAAGCTGCATATCCGTTGACTTTTTCGCTCCACTGCTGCTGATACCGGACACATTATTCATCTTGGAAAATATGGCAAGGTTTTTAAAATTATGTGCTTCGTCTACCATAATAGAATCTACACCCAGTTCCTCAAAGGTAATAAGGTCATCCTTCCTGCTCTCATCTGACAAGGATTTCAGCTGTTCCTCCAGCTTTTTCTTCTGGCTTTCCATCTGTTTTACAGTCCATCGCTCTCCGTTACGCTCCTTCATCTCATCAATCGCATAGCTGATTTCATCTATCTGCTCATTAAGCATTCTTTCTTTTCTCTCTGCGGAGATTGGGATTTTCTCAAACTGCGAGTGGGACATGATAATACAGTCATAGTCACCTGTTGCAATCCTTGATACAAACTGCTTTCTGCGGCTCTTTTCAAAATCACGCTCTGTGGCAACTAAAATATTTGCTGACGGATAAAGCCTTAAAAACTCTGATGCAGTCTGCCCGATAAGCGGCTTTGGAACAACCATGATTGTCTTATTGGCAAGTCCGAGTCTCTTCTGCTCCATACAGGCAGCCATCATCTCAAAGGACTTTCCGGCACCGACACAGTGTGCCAGCAGGGTGTTTCCTCCAAGAAGGATTCTTGCCACTGCATTTTTCTGGTGTGGCTTTAGCTCAATCGCCGGATTCATTCCCGGAAACTGTAAGTGACTTCCATCATACTCACGCAGGCGGATGTTATTGAATGTCTCGTTGTAATACTCCACATACTTCTGTCTTCGCTCCGGCTCTGCAAACAGCCACTCCTTGAACTTCTCCTTGATCATGTTCTGCTTTTCCCTTGCAAGCATTGTCTCATTCTTATTGACTTCGTAATGATACCTGCCATCACCGTCATCAATCCTGTCCCTGACTGTTACAGTTTTAAGATTCAGCGTATCCTCAAAAATAGAATAAGCATCCATGCGGCTTGTACCATAGGTCTTAGTAGCTGCCACTGAATGCTTATCCATGCTTTTATTCTCAATGAACCATTCCATGCTCATCTTATTTAAGTGTACCTGAATGCCGGTATTGTAAAACTGGCTTCTGACCGCCCTTGCCCGTCTTGGTGTATTGAGAAGCTCATAGATAAACTGCTCATAATCAAGCGGTTCAATCCATGTCGTGCCGATCTTTACATCAATATCCGAGGCTTCAATCCATTCCGGCTGCACCTTTTCAAGTGCTGCCACATTGCCTGCAAATCTTTCTGCCTGTGGATTGTCTGTATCAGCAGCCATAGCCTTTGCCACACGAAGCTTGTCTCTCACATTTCCGGAAAGATACTCGTCTGCCGTCTCCCAGCCGATATCAGGATTATTCTCGTTGTAGCGGTCGGGATTTAGGAAAATCAATCCATCCAGTTCTTCCACAAGGACTGCCCTTCTAAGCTCTGCCAAAGCATCATCACTAAATGTTACCTCATCAGATGTCTGCCCGGACTTTTCTGCAAGCTCTTCCTTTGCATTAGTAATATCCGGCTCATAGATAGAAAGCATATAGGCAGGGTTTACATATCCAAATTCATTGACGGATACATTTAATGCTTCCACAGCAGTCTCAACCCTGTCTATGACAGTCTTTGCCTTAATCGTCTGCTTATAAAACATATCCGCTTTTTTCACCTCCCCGTCTTCATTTACTTCCTCAAGACTGCAAAGAAGCGGGTAATCGCTGTCATCCCTGAAAGCTGTTCTGTTTGCTTTTGAAGTAATGGCTCCATACTGCTTTACAAAAGCATCATATTTTACATTAAGAAGTCTCTGTTTATCAGAAAGCTCCTCCTCGCTGCAGCCATCCATCTGGATATCAATCAGCTCTCTTGTTATCTGTCTGATTTCATCAAGGCTTCGGATTCGCTCCTCGGCAGTCTGTGATACTTCTTTTCTTACCATCTCGGAATTTTCCCTGTAATAGAGCTTTCCTTCAAAAAATGTGTAAGTGTAGTTTCTCACATCCGGATCAGCCGGGATAACTTCCTTAGTCTGCTCCGCCTCATCTGCCACTCTCTCAAAATCTGTCATCTGTGCTTTGATATTACCGATAGCTTTGTTTAATGCTTCATACATATTGAAGTTCTCATCATCATTCACACAGACTGTATATCTGCTGTCCTGTCCGTAAATCCTTGTGTCATACTCCATAGCCCCAAGCATCATTTCCGGATGCTCTGCAAAATAAGAGTTGACTGCAATGCCATTCCCAGTTACACCAAGGTGCACCCAGTCCGGCTCAATGTCAATCTTTCTCTCCCTCTTCTGCAAAAACAGGATATCTGCCGTCACTTCGGTTCCTGCATTGTCTTTAAATGCAGTATTCGGAAGTCTTACTGCTCCCACAAGCTCTGCCCTTTCAGCCAGATACTTTCGGATAGTAGGATTTGCCTTATCAAGTGTTCCCTTTGTGGTGATCACTGCAACCATGCCTCCCGGTCTTACCTGGTCAAGTGCTTTTGCAAGGAAATAATCGTGGATACGGAAGTTATACTTGTTGTACTTCGGATCAAATACCTTATAATCTCCAAATGGCACATTTCCGACAACCACATCAAAGAAGTTATCGGGATATGTGGTATTCTCAAATCCTGTGATACTGATATTGGCATTCTGATAAAGCTGCTTTGCGATTCTTCCCGAAATGCTGTCAAGCTCCACTCCATACAGCTTTGCTTCATGCACTGTTTCCGGCATACTTCCAAAAAAGTTACCGATACCCATGGATGGCTCTAATACATTGCCGCCTCTGAAACCAAACTGGACAAGTGCCGAATTTATGCACATGGCAATCTCCGGTGAAGTGTAAAAGGCGTTATTTACTGTTGCCCTGGCAGCACTGTATTCCTCATCAGATAAAAGTTCTTTCAGCTCTGCATACTCTTTGCTCCAGCCTGCGTTTTCCTCGTCAAATGCCTGTGACAGTCCGCCCCATCCGACAAACTTCGACAGAACTTTCTGCTCCTCCGGTGTGGCAAGCCTGTTTCCTGATTCAATCTGCTTTAGAGTGCGGATTGCATCCATATTCCACTGGTATCTGGTCTTGGCTCCGCCTTTTTCCATTTCCCAGAGGTTATAGTGGAAGTTGTGCTTTTTCTGCGCCGCATCATCTGAAACTACATGTCCATTCTCATCAATCTTTGTATCCCAGCCATTCGCTATTGCTCTTTTCCTGGTTTCAAGACGATTGGCTTTTACACTATCCTCGATATCAAAGAATCTCTTATAGACCGGATTCATCTTATCCCTGTCAGCCTTCTGCTTTGTCTCCTGATAATACTTCTTCTGGTCTTCTCCACAGTAAAATGGCTGTTTTACCATATAGGATAAAATCTCGTATAACTCACGCCAGTCGAGTGCACCTTCCTTACGCACACCATTCCTGTTCTTATAGCTGATCTTCACATACCCGCTTCTGATTGAGTACTCCACAAGACCATACTTATTGTTGGAATATGCTTTTCTTTCTGCATTATCTGTCCCTAATGCAATATCCCTGATAAGGTCAAGTTTATTGGGCATAAATGCAAAATCAGACTGCACCACATCCATAAGGAATGCCCTAAACGGAGTGTAGCAGCTGCAATCTGTTACAAGAATCTCCGCCGCATCACGCAGGTCTTCATCAAGCTCTGCAATACGCTTTGCATAATCAATCGGTGTAATATACTGAAGCTCTGATGGATCTTTTTCAGTTGTTTCAGCTTCTATCTCAGCACCATATTCTGCCTGTGTTACCATTCGGTCTTCATCGGAAGCTTCCTGTGGTGTCATGCCATATGCAGATACATAATCTCTGTTAGAAGCATAGCTCTCCGGCTCATCCGGTATTGCATAATCATCAATCTCTGATTCTGCCTCTTCCAGTTCCACTTCCCGGTATTCGGCATCAATAACCTCATCATCCTCACGGAGTCCGTCCATCGCAAGCTCATCAATACGAGGTGTCTCAGGCTGGTATTCCCCTGTAAGAATAAGGACACCAAGCTCTTTTTCGATATCTTTCCACGAAACATATCCTTCAACCTCTCCATCCTCATCTCGCCACTGAAAACGCAGTCCGTTCCCATGAAATGTGTCATATCCGTGCAGTCCCAGTCCGTCAACCGGCCAGCCTGCACCTCCCTGACCATACTCTGCTTTGATACGCTTTGCCCTGGTTCCTGCATCAATCTCCGTTTCAAAAATCTTACATACCCTGCCCTTGCCACCGATAAAGCCTGTACCTCTCATAAGCACCTGTTTGATATACTCACCTGGTACTGTTGCAGACTTTTTGGGATTCAGGTAATTGTATTTACCTGCTAATGCAGCTTTTCTGTCCTGCTCGAACTGACGCATAAACTGATTATTGTTTTCGTCCTCAGTATGAATGGTGCCAATGCTTGCCTGCCCGTTCTGGTCGAAAAAAAAGGAAGCCTGTGTATATTCGGCTTCCTTACTGACGCCCAATGAATTGATTTCATCAAGTTCCCTATTCAGTTCTGTATCATCTGATTCTAGTGGAATCGCATCACTATCTGATTCAGTACCACTTCCTCTGCCTGCATCTTCGCCTGCTCTCTTATCTTCCACATCTCCATTGTCGATGACGGATTCTGTGGCTTGTGCTTCGCCAGATACTGCATCTCCAGCTGGTCGTACAGCTGATTCGCTTCCTCCTCTACCGCTGACATCTTCTCGTACATCTTCCCGAATCTCATCAGCGTCTTGTATCTTGCCGGCTCGTTCTCCTTGAGATAGTTCATCGCCATCCTTCCGTATTTGCCCAGCTTCGTGAGATCCTCCGTCTCGTCCGGCATCTCTATCTGCGGATAAAGCAGTCCGTCCACTTCCTTGTAAGTCATTTCTTCTAACATATCCAATTCTCCTTTCGCTCTCGATTGCCTTTAAGTTACGACTAAATTCTCTAAGAACACTACAGGAGACATCGCATACAATGGAACCAAGACGGTAAATGATCTCTTCGTCTTTGATATTTACGATCTGACTAAAATCCTGTTCTTGCACAGATAAGTCAAATCCGCATCTCGTCCCTACAGCATACATGACACTTGCATATACAAGCTGCTCCATGTCCATTTCCTGCTGTAAGCCATTGCGTTTCTTACTTTCTTCCTTTATCACACTACCTGATAGCTGCATAAGCTCGGTCATCCGGTCTCCGAACTCTTCTTTTATTATAAGCCAAACATCTGTTCTTGTAAACTGTTTTAATATATTTTTTAGAGACTCCCTGTCGCTGTTATCGTACTGCTCAATCTGACCTTCTGATACAAGAAAATCCACATAATCCTTAAGATTTTCTCCCTCAAGGTCCCATGTCAGCTTAACATTCTTCCCTCCGGTGTCACTGATATCAAAGATATACCTCATGCGTGGATTCAGTGCCCTTGACGGGAAGATGGCGCAGCCTTTCGCACCACGCTTTACATATCTTCCCACCTTTTTCCAGGTATCATAATCTGCCATGAGTGTGCTTTTTTCCGGAGGTCTCTGAGCTGTTACCATAACGATATTGTCAAATTCATAGCGGTATAACTGACCTGCAACCTTTAACACATCCTTCCAGCTCTTTTCTGATCTGGTGATGTTACCAATCTCAGAATCGTATATCGCTTTGACCTTCATATCAACGCCCATACCTTTGTCCTCCTCTACTTAAACATCTCTGCAAACAATCCCTTAAATAGCTTTAACTCATCCTTATCCAGCTCGATTGCAAATTCATTGTCGATTACCTGTTTTTCGCATTTATCCTTTTTCTTTGCAATCTTACGCACCACACGAAGAAGCACATAGCACTCTTTTGATTTTGCAATGCTCTGTTTAAAGGTCAGCTCGTCCTCATCGACTGACTTCTGTGTCTGATAGATAATCTCTTTTAACTTATCATTGATACCATCTACTTCCTCAAGGGAAATAATAACGGATGCCTTAGAAGCACCCGATCTGTCCCACTCCTTATGAAGTTCCTTTACTAAAAACTCCATGTTCTTAATTACTGTTGTTGAATCACTTTTCATCTTGCTCTTCCTCCGTTTTCTTTTAATGAAGAAGGGAGCTGACCTTCGCCTATAGGCGCAAAATCAACTCCCTTCATGTCCTCTGCTCCAAGGACTATCTGCTCTGCATAATACATATCCATTGCCTTATTGATGGCATCGTCAAGCGACTCTGCCTTTACTTTCTGTACTCGTGAAAGCACTTCCTTTATCTCAACATCAAATTCCTGTTCCATATGATATCGCCTCCCGTAAAAATCTCATCACCGGCTCTTTTCTTCCTTTACCTGTCTTTCCTTAAAGCCCTCATCGTACTTTCCATCTTCCAGCCTGTCGTAAAAACAGTCTTCTTCAATCGTTCCGAAATCCTCATACATCTGGTGAAGGAAATCATTCTGCAGCTTCTTTGGCACATCATCATCCTTTGACATATCCTGATAAAAATAGAACTTCTGCTTTAGCTTTGCCCTGTAATCATAGATATCCTCTATCTTTTCCGGTGTGCCATACTCCCTCTTGTATGCCTTGAAATTCGTAGTTGAGAGTGTGGAACCTAGATAAATGCCATGCTCCCACGATACCCCGATTGTGGTATTGTCCTTTGTAGGCTTCTCATCCTTCGGATAACGCTTATACTCTGTCGCACCAAGGGCAATTGTAAGAGAACCTGACTTCATATCCATCACCACAAGATTTCTTGGTGATAATGCTTCAAGCACCATATAATCATGGTCATTGAAGTTATGAAATGTCTGTCCCCTTTCAAATGAGCGGTTCTCCATTTCATAATGCAGGTTAAAATCATCCACCCAGCCCTTATCGGTCATTCCAATCTCCTTAAGTTTTGCAACACATTCAGAAGAACTGGCTTCTTTATCAAACCGAAATTCTTTGGAATCGTTATAAAACCCCTGAAGAAAATGTCCCAGCTGAATATCATCCAAACAGAATCTCGCAGATACAGTTACATTTGCTGCCCTGTAATACTCTGCGAAGTTACCTGCTTCACCAAGTGTCCTTCCAAGCTGCAACAAATTGTCTGCAAGCTCTGACATGTCATCAACTGTTATAAAACTCTTATAATCATCCAGAGTCATCAGCATATTTGTCTCTGTTCCCCTGTCGTTTTCTGTTACCAGTAGCATATCTTTTAAATCCATTCTTACCTCCAGTCTCAGAGAGGGACTATGCCCTCTCTGTAAATTTCCTGTTATGGTCTTCCTATCACAACAATCTTTCCTGTGCTTGCCACATCCCGGTAAACCACACCAAGATTTTCATTAAGTGCTTCTACCACTTTGCCATTACCGACATATACTGCCACATGGCTGATGTTTTTGTATCTACCGTTACTTGTAAAGCTGTAGAAAATAAGGTCTCCCGGCTGTAACTCATCAAAAGAGACTGTCTTTCCGGCTTCATCCAGTCCCTGTGCCTCCGCTGCCGCTGTGGTTGCACCGCCGTAACTAATATCCACGCCTGCATCTTTCCATGAATAATAGGCTAAGGAGCTGCAGTCATAATAGTTACCGCTGTCTCTTAAATCCTGACTATAAGGGAAGCCAACTCTGTGAAGTGCGTATGAGCAGACTTTTTTCTGCCTGCTGTCAGTGATTCCACTAAGAATAGCATTGATTTCATCCTCTGTCATGGAACTTACTCCCGGACTGCCGCCTCCACCACCGCTTCCGCTGCCAGCGTACCCAAGCTGTCCCATAAAGTCAGCACTCATAATCTGCTCAAGCATTTCCACCTGGTTAGCGTCAAATCCATACACCGAAATCATATCCCGATAAGATTTGAGTGTGACATTCACATACAGAACCGACTTCGTGACAGTAGTTACATTACCGTCTGCATCTGTTTCTTCCACATCCTTTGTTCCGGTGCTTGTGGTGTATGAACACATATCATTTACAACTGCCTGCAGCCAGCCTTTAGAAGTATCATTCATGACTGTTGCAGTATCTCCGACACCATGCTTGACCATATAGACTGCCATGATGTCATAGTAATTGCTTGGATTTTCTTCCATACCTTCATAATCCACATAGACAAGCTCTCCAAGGTCATATCCGGTATGCTCATTCACTTTCGTGTTCACATCCCGGTTAAACTCCTGCACATAGGCACTCGTTACTGTCTGCACGGTATCTCCTGATTCAAGTGGTGGCAGGAATAAAGCAAATGGAGAATTGTAAAGGATTGCTATCACCGCTATAACCGGAACCGCAATCATGGCAACTACAAGAACAAGTAATAAAGGCACCAATCCGATAATCGGTGCAGCTGCCTTTACCCAGGTAATCGCTTTTCGCACAATCAGATCCTTTACCAGCTTTGCCACACTATCCGTCTGATTCTCCTGTGCTTTCATCTTATCCAGAAAGAACTTTATCTTCCTGCTCCGGTTTGTCATCTTTTCATCCTTGACCTCTATGGACACACCTGCCGCATATCCGGCTGCCATGCCGATTGCCGTGCCTACTCCCGGTGCAACCGCTGTTCCTGCCGCCGTAGCAGCTGCCTTTGTAGCAGTTTTCGTTGCAACCTTGGCAGTAGTCTTTGCTGTTTCTTTTGCCGTCTCTTTAGCTACAGTCTTGGCTGTATCTTTGGCAGCTTTCTTTGCTGTCTTTTTTGCCAGCTTCTTTCCTGCCTCTACCTTCTTGATACGCTTCTTTGCCTCGGCTGTCGCCTTTTTCCTGAAAAGTGCAGCCCCCTTAGAAGCAGTTCCGGTAACAGGGCGGCTTGCTTCATATGCAAGATATGCTGCCTGCGATACCTCCTGACCGCCTTCCACCTGATCTGTTACTGCCCCGGCTACAAGTGCTCCAGTTCTTCCTGCAATGTGAAGATTCGTGTTCTTGGTCTTGATGGAAGTGTTTGATTCCTTAAGGTTTTGCTTGAATCTTGATAATCCCTTATTCTTCGGCTCCGACTGATGAATGGTACTCTTGCGATAGGACTTCTTTCTATCCGTATCAGTTACCTTTGCACCAGCTGTCTTAGGACCTCTCTCTACTGTATAGATGTTACTCCCCTTAATCTTGGCTCCCTTCGGTTCGTGGGCATGAATCTTGGCTTTCTCCTTGGTGTGAATGACCATCGGTTTGTCATCAACCTTTCTAATTTTCAATTTTCTCACCTCCTACTTTGAAAAATAAAATAAGCCGCTAGGGAGCAAAAATTACTCCTTAACGGCTATGTAAAATCATTCAATATTCAATTATTAAAAGCAACATGAAACTGGAATTTTGGCATTTCTACAAGTACCAATATGAGTGCATTCCACATAAATATGTTTTGGAATTTTTCGGCATTTGCTTTATTGCATTGTAAATATTTAAGTAATCCCCAAACCCCATTCCAATACAAATAATTCCAAATAAACCCAATCCAACAAATTGCGGAAATATCAAAAATAAAATATAGGGAATTATGCCAAGTATAAGATTAGGGCACAAGCACATAAAAATAAAACGCCCTTTACTCATATCCTCTGTTCCTACCACAAACATCAACATATGTGCCAAATCATTATACATATATACATCTTTTTTATAACATATTGCATGCAGCAATTCATGTGGCAACAGAGATAATCCGCCACAAATTCCACCTATCATCATCCATATTGCATTATCAGGAATATATTCTATTCCAAGTATTAAAAATGGAATTGCTAATATACCCATTATCAAAATACATCCCACATTTGCAATTAATGATAATTTCTTCGTATCCTCTGGTTCTTTAAACGGGGTTGCATTAGGATGATGTTCCTTGTATGGAAGACTACTCTCATCTCCATTATATTTGCCAGCATAGTGAAAAATCATATTCTTCTCCTCTCCATAAACTTCAAAGTTTCTGTTCCTTACAAACTTGAATTTGGTGTGTGCTTTATAAATTTTTTCCGATCCACTCAAGTTCGTTCAAGGAATCCTTATTTTTTTCAAGTTCATCTCTGTCTGTTGCGTAATATGATTTTTTGAAAAGCATATCCCATGAAAGATATTTTGCCAT
>OGPU01002284.1_pt1 | contig 13959 bp, 10 predicted proteins | sample 1552991 | NCBI WGS metagenome assembly OGPU01 (sample SAMEA2580296, study PRJEB22360) | human gut metagenome | biome: human gut; feature: human-associated habitat; material: faeces | place: Denmark | collected 2008/2010 | reverse complement strand
CGTCTCCGCATGCCCGAAGCATTTCGCAGTCAACAGCCAGGAGCTGCGCCGCCAGGCCAGCAACTCCGTGGTGGACGAACGTACCATGCGCGAATTGTATCTGACCGGTTTTGAAATCGCCGTGCGCGAGGCCAAGCCGATGAGCATCATGACCTCCTACAACGAGGTCAACGGCGTCTACGCCCACGAAAACAAGCATCTGCTGCAGGAGATCCTGCGCGACGAATGGGGCTTCGACGGCATGGTCGTCTCCGATTGGGGCGGCTCCAACTCCGCCGTCGCCGCCGTCAAGGCCGGCGGCTCGCTGGAAATGCCGTCGCCGGGCTTCACTTCCGTGCGCGAGCTGGAAGGCGCGGTCAAGGCGGGAACGCTGTCCGAAGCGGACATCAACAAGCGCGCCGCCGAAGTCGCCAAAATCGCCGCCGCGACCAAACTCGTCGGCGTCGGACGCAACGACCTGCTCAAGGACGACATCGCGAAAGCGCACCACAATATCGCCAGAACGGTCGCCGAACATTCCAGCGTGCTGTTGAAGAACGACGCTGCCACGCTGCCGCTCAAGCAGGGCACCCGCGTGGCCGTCATCGGCGACATGGCCGCGACCGCACGCTATCAGGGTTCCGGCTCATCCAAGGTGAACGCCACCAAGGAGGAGAACATCCTCGACGAGGTCAAGAACGCCGAAGGACTGGTATTGGCCGGCTACGAGCAGGGCTACGACCGCCAAGGCAAGCCGGATAAGGTGCTGCTGAACGACGCCGTCGCGCTCGCCAAGAAGGACGCCGTGGATGTGGTGCTGGCCGTCGTCGGTCTCGACGAACGCAGCGAATCCGAAGGCCTTGACCGCTCCACCATGGCGATCCCGCAGGTGCAGAACGCGCTCGTCGAAGCGTTGACGAAGACCGGCAAGCCGGTGGTGATCGTGCTCGTCGCGGGCTCTCCGGTGGAACTGCCGTGGTTCGACGACGTTGCCGCCATGCTGTACGTAGGATTGTCCGGTCAGGCAGGCGCTTCCGCCACCGTGCGCGCGCTGACCGGCGAAGTCAACCCATCCGGACATTTGGCCGAAACCTGGCCGATGCAATACGAGGATTGCCCAAGCTCCGGCTGGTATCCGGCCATCGGGCGTGACGCGATCTACCGCGAGGGCCCGTTCGTCGGCTACCGCTATTACGAGACCGTGGGCGTGCCCGTACGCTTCCCGTTCGGCTACGGTCTGAGCTACTCCACGTTCACGTACAGCGCGATCACCGCCACCGCGACCGGTGTGGATTTCGTCGTCACCAATGATTCCGATGTCGCCGGCTCCACCGTGGCCCAGTTGTATGTGCGCGCGCCGCAGGGTGGCGTGCTCCATCCCGACCGTGAGCTGAAGGGCTTCGTCAAGGTAGAGTTGGCCGCGCATGAAAGCAAGAGTGTGCATATCGATTTCGACCGCTACACGTTCCGTCATTTCGATGTTGCCGCCAATGCATGGAAGACGGAAAGCGGCGAATGGACGCTGCTGGTCGGCGACAATGCGGAGCATTTGCCGCTTGCGATTCCTCACACCGTGGCCGGCGATTGCACGACCGCCGATTGCGCCGCCGATCCCGCGCTCGGCCACTATCTGACCGGCCGGGTCAAGGACGTGACCGACGCCGAAATGGTCGTGCTGTTCGGCCATGAGGTGCTTGCCCCCGGCAAGCCGACGACGTTCGGCGTCAACGATCCGATCATGTCGTGGGTGGATTCCAAGGGCTTCGTGGCGCGTACCGTCGCCAAGACGCTGACCAAGCGCGAAGCGAAGATCCGCCAGAAGACCGGCTCGCCGGATTTGAACACCCTGTTCATCCTGAACATGCCGCCTCGTGCCATGAGCAAGATGACCCAAGGCATGGTCGACTCGGCGATGGTCGACGCCATCGTGAACATTGCCAACGGGCATACTTTCTGCGGATTGGGCGGCGTGATCGCCGGCTTCTTCCGCAACCAATCCGCCAACAAGCGCACCGCAAAGGAGCTGAACCATGACTGACAACAATGCTGCGAAGCCGGCCGAAACCGCTGCCGGCGAGAAGAAGGTCGGACCGATTCGCCAGTGGATCAAGGATCATCCGAATATCTGGGAGTTCATCCTGTTCAATGTGCTGTCGAACATCTCCACCATCACCCGTTTCGTGGTGACGTGGATCGGTACCGCCATCTTCATCTCCGGCTTGGGGCTCACGCAGCCGTTCCACTTCCTGATCTTCAACTATGACACCAAGGGCAACGGTCTGGGTGGATTCCTCACCTTCCTGCTTGCCGAGGTGCTTGCGCAGGTGGTGAACTTCTTCGTGCAGATGAAGTGGGTCTTCAAGTCCGACTCCAGCTTCAAGGACGCCGCTTGGAAGTATGTGATCCTCGCCGTGATCATCGTGGTGGTGAACCTTGTGCTGCCGGGCTACGTGACCGGTCTGTGCCAGGGATGGGGCATGAACGCCGGCATCGCAGGCACGATCGCATCCGTGGTCAACACCTTGCTTGCCGTGATCGTCAGCTATCCGCTGCTCAAGTTCTGGGTCATGCCGAAGAGCGGGTCCAAGGAGACGGCCAAGAGCGAGGAGGCCGCCAAGTAGCCCTATTCTGAATTCCTTTCTTCCTGCCCGCCCGGATTTTCCGGGCGGGTTTTCCATGCCTGCTTCGCGCCTGATGTCGTTGGAAGGCGTAGCGTACCTTGCAAATAAGAAGGGTGGTGACTCAGTCGATGAGCCACCACCCTTTGTCATGCCGTGCTATCTAGCGATCAGGCCGGGAAAACGACCTGGCAATTCACGCAGGTGATTACCATGGCCAAAATCGCGTTGATGATGCCACCGAGGTACGGATTGCGGGTCTTGGAATAGATGCCGCGAGCCGTCAGCGGAGTGATAAACAGCAGGAATACGGTGAGGAACATGCTGTCCGGAATGCGGGTGTAGGCCGCACCGAACAGGTCATTGACACCGGTGAGCATGAACTTGGCCCAGCCTGCGCCGGACACCAGTGCCGGCACGGCGGCGGTGACGAGAGCGAGTACCAGGATGTTCACGATCTTGTTCTTGCCATAGGAAGTGTTGTAGTTCATGCAGTTGATGAAGATGGAGGAAATCACGTAGCCAATCAGGAAGATCGGGAGTACCTTAAGCATGTCCACGATCTTGAAGGAGCCGAATGGCATGATGCCCCAGTACAGGAACGAGAAGTTCGTCTTGAAGAAGTACTGCGCTCCCCAGACCAACAGCAGAGTGCCGCCGGTGACGGTGAGAGCCAGCATGATGGTCTTGAACACGCTGAAAGCAGATGTCTTCAAATCGATTTCATCGATGTTCATACCATTCTTCTTAGCGAAGCAGCGGTACCAGATGTAGGTGACAATGGCGGTGAACACAGAGGAAATCGCCAGCATGGAGCCTGCGAACAGTGCCTGCCCCTGCCTGAAGAATGTGCCGATATGGGTGTCGACGCCGTTGTAGTACAGGAACAACGTGCTGACGGTGGCGAACAGGGTGTTGACGATAAGGCAGCCCCATGCCCAAGCCTTGGTTCCCGGATGCGATTCCGCGATACGCATGACGGCATTGCCACGAGAAGTTCCCCTGAAGAGCGGCATCTGGGAGAGCCACAGAGCGAAGAACACGGCGAACATGAACATGCCGATGAAACCGATGGTGCTGCCGATCATACGCCACTGGTAGATCTGGTCGCCCGACTGCAACGAGGTGTTCATATTGAAGGCTTTGACCATGAACTCCATGGCAGCTGCGGTAGAAGACGACTGGAAGAGCTGCGAAGTGTGGAAGCCGTTTTCCAGATAGATGACACGGAATGCTTCCTTGCCATCGACCTTCTTCGTATAGTACTTGCCGCTGACGCCGTCCGCAGTCGAAGAGTCAGGCGTGATGCCGAAGTTCAGGAACGATTTGGCGTTATTGTGCTTGAGATAGTCCGGATTCGGCAGCATCTTGCCGGTCGTCTTGTCGGTCTCCTTGAAGGAGTACTGGTCGAATTTGCCGGCGATGATGCCTACATTGCGATTGCCGTAATAATTAAAGTACTCGCCGTTATTCTTGGAGGCGGCCTGGGCTGAAGTGGTCTTGCCTGGCACATAGCCGAACGACTGAGTTTCGTTGTCTTTGTAGACGGCGTCGCGGCTGACGTACAGCACGGCCTTGATCAGCTGCTTCTTGGCCTTGTTGTCAAGAAGGATCGTCTCGTGAATGGTGTTGCCTCCGCGGGACTGGCCGGATACGGCGATCTGGTCCTTGTCCACGAATGGAAGTGTGGTCGCGTACTTTACCGTGTCATACAGGCCACGGCCGTTGACCAGCCATTCGGTGTTGTTCAGAATCTCGGAGTCGCCGTGTCCGTAAAGATCGAAGGAGAACACGACGAAGCCTCGACGTGCCCATTCGATCTGGTATAGATCCCACTTTTCCTTGAGACCGTTGCCGCCATGTGCGAACACGATGGTGGGTGCCGGCTTGTCGTTGGTGGCGGTCTTGGGCTTGAGCATGTTGATGCCGAGCCTATGTCCGGATGATGTTTCGATGGTCAGATTCTCTTTGGTGACGTTGCCGAAATCCGTCTGTGCCAGATTCGCGATGCAGCTGCCCAGAATGCACAACAACACCGTAACGATGGTGAGTGCGCCATACGCATGCTGCTTCAAGTATTGCCATACTTTCGACATGGTATTTTTCTCCCTCTGTTCCTTCCGCGTCACCCGAAGATCATCCTTCGGTAACGCGGGGCCCGGTTCTTCCTGGAGCCGGTTATAGACTAATTTGAGGATGAAATGACATTGGGATGTGAATGAGAATATGTGCAGTTCGCCACACTGCTGGTTTACCGGAGTATCGGTTGATGATGGGCTTAAAACGTATGCTTATCGCGCGTGTTCGTATGGACACTGGAGATAACATGCACATATGTTCAAAGATTCCGCGCTTTCGTCGATGCAGACCAGACAGCATATCGAAAAGCTGATTCGTGTATCACAGATGTATTATGACGAGGGACTCAATCAATCGCAGATTGCCGGAGAGGTCGGCTATTCGCGGTCATCGGTGTCACGCATGCTCACCGAAGCACGGGAAACCGGAATCGTACAGATTACCATCGGGCACCCATTGCAACGATTGCAATCCCTTGAGGAGAATCTTCGGAACAAATACGGGTTGAAAACGGTACGCGTCGCATATTCATACGATGACAGCATCGCATCGACGCTAGTGCCTCAATGTGCGGCGCAGCTGCTGGTGGAAAACCTCAAACCGGATTCGTTGATCGTTACATCGACCGGGACGCCGATGGCGGCGACAATCAGAGCTTTGCCTCCCCTTGACTACCCTCGTGCGCATGTGACTCAGATGCTGGGTTCGTTGTCTTCCGCCAACTCGTTGACTGATTCTCCGGAAATCTGCCGAATGATGGCAGAACGTCTGGGATGCGCTTACTCGTTGCTTCCTGCACCGTTGATTATGGGATCCGCGGAAGTTGCGCAGGCTGTGCGTTCGGAGAAACTGATTGCCATGACTTTGGCTTTGGGTAACCGAGCCGATATCGCCATTGTCGGTGTAGGAGCGATTCGGCAGGGGCATTCTGGGAGGATTTTCCATTCGTTCGAAGACGCTGCAGTAGCACGGGAGTTGCAGGAAAAGGGAGTGGTCGGGCATATTTGCGGACATCATATCGATATGCATGGCAATCATGTGCGAACCAGTCTGTGTGAGCGCACCATCAGCATCGATTTCGAACGGTTTCGTGACATTCCATTGGTCATTGGAGTCGCTTGGGAGACGTGGCGTGCGCGGGCACTGCACGCATGCTTGGTCGGTGGACTGATGTCGGCACTCGCTACCAATCAGGGAATGGCTGAGTTGTTATTGGATATGGACTAATCACCGTTAGGATGCTGGAAGGATTGGGTATGCCCGTGCGCCACCGTGATGATTGCAATTGCTGCCAGCACGTACAACAGCACGTTGAGCGTCAATGACGCTCCATATCCGCCGGTCATGTCGAAAATCAATCCATGAACTGTGGTAGCGATGGCTACGGTCAGCTGGCCGGTGGCGTTGATGACGGACAGCGCGCGGGCATAATCATCTCCCGGGAATACGCGGCGTATGCTCCAGGGAAGTGCAATCATGAGCAGGCATTGGCCGATTCCCGCCAGAAAACTTGCAGTGATCGCAACTTCCATATTGGCTCCGAAAAGCAGACTGAACCATCCTGTGGTTCCGATGGCGGCAAACAGCGTGATTGCGAATTGCGGTCTGACACGGTCCAGCGTCGAACCTATGGCAAGTTTGCCGACGCTGGCTCCAATCATGCGGGCCGTGACCACCCAAGCGGCCTGTGTAAGCGTGAGTCCGATGGAAATCCCGTACGCGGGAATATGCTGATTGATGCCGGATACGATTTGCAACAAAATCATGGCGGCTGACAGCAGCAGAAACGCCGGTGAACGAAGCATGCCGATGAGATGCCCGCTTTTCGTCCGTGTATCATGCGCAGGTTTGGCGTTTGGGGCAGACGCAGTGTCGAGCTTGCCATGTGGATATGGTTTAAGCAGGTAGGAGCAGGGGAGTAGCAGCACCATCAGCATCGCACCGGTCAGTAGATATGCCGATCGCCATCCATATGACGCGATGACGTGCGAAATCAGAGGATTGAATATGGCTCCTCCCAATCCTGACAAACAGCCGGTTATGCCAAGGACCGTGCCGAAATGAGTGGGAAACCATGCCGCAAGCAGAATGGGTGGCATCAGCGTTATCGGAATAACATAGGCGAGTCCCATCACAGCGAATGCGAGATAGAACTGCCAGAGGGCATACGCCCGACTGCAAAGCAGGAATCCCACGGCGCAGATACCAATGCAGCCGATAAGTGTGGGGCGCAAGCGAATGCGATGTGAAAAGCGACTGAACGCGGCCATGGAGATGGCACTGCAAATCAATCGAATCGATACGGTTAGGCTGACCTTGGCTCGACCCACATGTAAATCACGGCTGATGGCGTCGAAATACAGCCCTGAAGTGTTGGTGATGAGAGCGAAGCCGATGAAGGACATGGCGCAGCAGCCTACGAATACTGCCAGTGAGGAGCGGGTGGAGCGAATCCGTTCTTCCATAGCGTCCTTTCCTAGCTGGTCGTTGGGCGGTACCGTTTGAAGAACGTCGCCGCCTCTTTTACGATTTGCTGTGATTCCTCATTATGCTCCAGGCCGACCTCCTTGACTGCGAAGTCGTGTACGAGAGCGTGGTCAAGACCTTTCGGGAGTAATCGCAGTTCATAATCATGATGGCGGTATTGCAGGATTCTTGCGAATTCCAGAGTGTTGTCCGCGAGATAATCCTCGGTGCTGGTCTGCAGATAGAAGGGCGGAAGATTGCCATCAACTACAAGGCGATCGACATCAAGATAGGGGGAGATGCGAATTCGTTCCTTCAGCGTTGGAAAGTAGCCTTCCGCATAGTATCCCATTGCAGTTCCATGCACGCCTCCCTCGAAGCGATACATGCCGCTGCATCCTGCAATGGCGAGGATGCGGGCGGTTCCGCAGGCTTCCTTCATGCCAAGCTGTGACGCGACGACCGGTGAATGGAGTACGGCGGTGAGGTACAAGATAAGCAGGGTGGCCGCGGAATCTCCAATCAGAAACAGAGCATTCGTATCCATGCCATAGTCATGCGCGTGCTCATTCGTCCAGATAATTGCGTCAAGCGCATCGTGTAGTTGGCCTTGGAATCCAATTTGCGGGACCAGCCGATAGTTGGCATTGACCACGGCGAACCCATACTTCGCTAAATACATATCGCGACACATGGTATTTTGTTTGTCGCCATGGTAGAGACCCCCGCCATGGAAGTCGATGATGACCGGAAGAGGTTCATGTTGTGTTTCCGGACGATACAGGTCCAATTTGCGCAGTTGGTCCGGAATGCCATATGGGAGATCCGTCAGTACATGCACTCCGTTCGGCTTATGCTCTTTGGCGAGTCTGTCTGCGTCGCCGGCATGACGGGCGTTGGTGTTGGACTCAAATAATGCTTTCACCGGTTCGCTGAGCATATGTCACCACCTTGGTTGCGTATGATACGAATACTGTATGCCTGTATCTAGCGCGAACAGTCTAGGAGTTGCACATATGTGCAACCTACGATTCAGACAAGTATCCCAACTATTTCGTCAGTACGTCGAACGGCGGATTGCCTATGCGCTCATGACAGTGTAGATGTTGTCATGGGCTCCGACTTCACGCGCTATTGTGCACGGCTAGTCATTCGAATAGCTAGGAGTCCATCCCCCGTCCAACGTGCCGCCGTTTCATCGTATGATTTTGTTGTGTATGTTTACGATTATACAAATCGTAAACATACACAATAAAGTGGGTGAACGCGACGAAGGACGGGCATGCACCTGACGGCGTCAGCGATTCCTCTCCGCAAAATCGCACATACGACGCAGTCCCTTACGCAACTCATCCGCATCGCCGGCGTACGACAATCGCACGAATCCCTGCCCTTCCTCGCCGAATGCCTCGCCGGGCACCACGGCGGTACTGGCAGTGGGTGGTGAAAGGTATGGTGGAGGTCCGGTTCCTTGCTTTTGGCTGTGGCAGAAATCGTCTGTTTTGTGCAAAAACAAGCCTTTGAAATTGTCTATTTTGTGCATCTTGTGTCTTGAATGCTATATATTCCAATATATTTGCCGCCGATGAATCTGCCGCTGTACGCCTTATGGTGTTTGGCGGATGTGGCCGGCCTTGTTGCCGAGGACGACGAGCCTGATCGGCCGTTCACTATGCAGACGCAAGTTGTGTGACTGACATTGGAATTCATGTTCTGGTGGGGGATGTTGGCGAATAAATCCGCCGTCGGTGGAACGATGGTGATGCGGTAACACGTATGACGAGACGGACTGGAGACGAGGTACACACAACGTGAGAGAGGCAATGGTGTCGGATCAATCGCAGGACGAGGCGGAACAGCAGCCGAAAATCGGCAGAATACCGGCGCTGATCGCGGCGGTGGCCGTCGTCGGCATCGCGATCGGCGCGGCCGCAGGTTTGCTGACGCTCATGCTGTACCAGGTCGAACGTTTCGCGCTTGGATACATCGAGAATGCGCATGAATCCGGTCCGTTCAACGTGCCCGCCATCCGTCGTGCGATCTCCGTGACGGTCGGCGCCTCCATCGCGGCCGTGATGTGGTGGCTGCTGCGCACGCGTACCACAGAAGTGCCATCCGTCAAGAAAGCCGTCGGTGGCGCAATCATGCCGGTCTGGCAGACCATCGTGCATGTGCTGCTGCAGATCTTCATCGTCGGTACCGGCATGTCGATCGGCCGCGAAGTGGCGCCTCGCGAACTTGGCGCGATGTTCGGCCAACGATTCGCCCGCTGGGTGCGTCTCGGCGCGAAGGACACGCGTATGCTGGTGGCCATTACCGCCGCGGCCGGTCTCGCGGGAGTCTACAACGCGCCGCTCGCCGGCACGTTCTTCGCGGTGGAGATCCTGCTCGCCGACGTGACGCTCGAGACGGTCACGCTCGCGTTCGCCTGCTCGGCGCTCGCCTCATGGGTGGCGAGCCTGGTCAAAGGCACGCACGTGTTCTACCTGATTGGCAAAGCGGACGGCCTGTTTACCCCCGATTACATGCTGTTCGCGCTGATTGCCGGCCTGATGCTTGGCGTCGCCGGCGCGCTGTTCCGCCGCGGCTCCCAGTGGGCGGAGCGGAACAAGCCATCTGGAGCGGGCATTCTGTGGATGATGCCGCTTGCTGGCCTATTGACAGGCGTTGTGGCGATTGCCGTGCCGCAGGTCATGGGCAACGGTCGCGCCACCGCGCAGCTGAGTTTCTCCTCGAAGGCCGATCTGGCCGTCATCCCGGTGCTGCTGCTGTCTTTTGTGGCCAAGGCGATCGTCACCTTGCTGACGATCCGTTCCGGCGCGTCCGGCGGCGTGCTGCAGCCGGGCATCGCGTTGGGCGCGTCCGGTGGTGCGATGCTGGGCATTCTGTGGATGCAGATGTTCCATACGAATTCGATCGGCATGTACGCGCTGCTGGGTGCGTGCGCGCTGCTCGCCGCCTCGCAGCAGGCTCCGCTGATGGCGATCTGCCTAGTGATGGAATTGGCCGATGCCCCGATCAACCTGTTCGTCCCCATCGGCTTCGCCGTAGCCGTCAGCGCCTTCACCGCCTCCCGCCTGGCCGCCCCCTTAGCCGCCCTGCATTTGCCACGTCCAAGTACCCCCGTCAAGCGGTAATCTGCGTACCCCTCCTACATGGCCATGAGGCCGGTGCGGCGGGGGATGAGCGCGGTCAGCACGAACCAGTGGTTGTCGGTGCGGATCGTCACTTCGCCGCCATACTGCTGCGCGATGTGCCGAATCGACTTCACGCCGAAACCATGCCGATGCTGGTCGTCGCGCTTCGTGGTACGCAGGTTGCCGTCGGCGTCTTTGCTTAGTCGGGAATCGTAATAATTCTCAACGCGAATCACAATAAAGTGATTTTGTTCGAACAAAGCCAGTTTGATAAGTCGCTGTTCCGGATTCGGCAGTTTCAACGTCGCTTCAATCGCATTGTCGAGCGCGTTGCCGAATAGCGATGCGATGTCCATCGACGACATACCGTCCAGCAGCGAGCCGTCCGCCACGGCGGTGAACGTGATGCCACGATCGGCGCAAGTGCGCTCTTTTGTGGTGAGGATGACGTCGAGCACGGGATTGCCGGTATGCTGCTGGGCGCTGTAGCGCTGCACCGACTTCTCCAGCTGCTCGAATCCTGCCGCCGCGTGCTCAGGATCGACTTCGGCACGCAATGCCGCGATCTGATGCTTCAGATCGTGCGCAAGCCGACCAAGCGATTCGATGTTCTCCTTCGACTGCAGGTACTCCTGATGCTGGCTTTCCAGCTGCGCGTTGATTGACGCGATTTCCGCGCTCGCTTCAATGCGCCGAGCCTGCTCCTGTTGCGCGTATAGAATCGCGAATCCGCAGAAATCCACCAGTGTGCGGATATAGAAGATTTCCTGGCCCATCGAACCGGAGAATGGCGTATTGGTCGAAACGAAGCTCAGATTGCTCATGGCGAAGGTGACGATGGTGATGGCCACCGTCGCGGTTGCCGCGGAGGCGGTCGGTAGCGTGGGTGTGGTTTGGCTGAAATTGCCGCGTTCCACCAGCCATGCCAGGCCGAAACACAGCGCGTAGATGACGATGAGCATGACGATGGCCTGCACACCGTATGAAGTGGCTTGAGCGTCATGTGTGCCGATGAACGCGACGATCTGCCAATGCAGCGACGCCACCAGTTCCGCCAGCACGAACGCGCGTGCCGTGATGTACAGCCCTTCGCGCTTGCCGGTGCCGGCACCGAACAGAATCGTCAGGTACATGCAGCCGAAGGCGAGCAGCATGCCGACGATCCAAAACCAGATCGGCATACTGCCGTCGAAATACTGCACGGCGACGATCGCGGGTAGACCGACCGCGCTGACGATGATGGAACGACGCAACGGCACACGTCGGTACAGCACCGCGATGTACACCATGCACGCCGCCCATTCGCAGATGGCGGTATACGAACGGGGAATGTCGGGCAAGGTGTGGGTGACCGGCACCGTCGACGGTACCGACGCCGCCAACACGTGCACAATGTGTGCGGCATTTGTGGCATCTGCGATATTCACGATATTTGCGATATGCGCGATGCCTGCGATCGCCCCGATCATCTGCCGCCGCCCATGTAATCGGTCAGCGCTGTCAGAAACGCTTTCTTGCGCGGCCGGCTCACGCGCAGCTGCTCGCCGTTCGACATGATGCAATCCTGATCCGCCACGCCCGTCACATGCTTGAGATTGACCAGATAACAGGAGTTCGAGCGGAAGAAATGGTAGTCGGCAAGCTTAGCTTCCATATCCTTGAGCGTGCCGTTGATGGACAGCTTGCCGTCAAGCGTATGGATGACGATGGTGTGCCGAATCGACTCCAAATACAGAATATCCGCCAGATTCAGGCGCATCTGCCCTTTGCCGGTGTCGATAAGCATCGAATCGTCGTCATTGCGCCGCACCATGTCGATCGACTTCTTCAGTTCCTGCGAGAACGCGAACCACGGCAGCGGCTTGAGCAGGTACGACAGCGCGCGCACCTCATATCCGCTGATGGCGTATTGCGGCGCGGCCGTGATGAAGATGATCACCACCTTGTCGTCGCGCTCGCGGATGCGACGGGCGGCTTCCATGCCGTCCATTTCCTTCATTTCGATATCGAGCAGCAGAATGTCGTAGACGGGGCTGTATTTTTCCACGATGCGCGCGCCGTCGTCGAATACGGAGACGGTGAATTGCTCGCCGGTCTCGCTTTGGTAGCGATTGAGGTAATCGAGTACCAATTGGCAGCTTGCAGGGTCGTCCTCGACGACTCCGATTCGGATATTGCGCACGATGAACCTCCACGTCTCACCGTTCAGACTACCGTCCATTCTCTCGCGGAATGAGGATATTGTGATGAAAAACCATCGATTTGAGGGGATGATAACCCCCTAATAGACTGTTTTGAGCGGTGAAAACCCGCGACACGCATTGACGATTCGGTTTGGGTGTGTATAGTAGGTCATGGCTCAACGAAGAGATCTTCGCCAAACCAAATAAGTAAACGCTTTGAATTGTGGCTTTGTCAAAGTAGTAAGCCGCGAGGATGGGCACCGAACAAAAATCCCTTTACAACGGATCGTGAGGCACGTACCTGCCTCTGAAAGGATGACAAATCATGGCAGAAGTCGTATTCGACCATGTTACTCGTATCTACCCGGGCAATGACAAGCCGTCTGTGGATGATCTGAACCTCGACATCAAGGATGGCGAATTCCTGGTGCTGGTCGGCCCGTCTGGTTGCGGTAAGTCTACGACCCTGCGTATGCTCGCAGGCCTCGAAGAGGTCAACAAGGGACGCATCCTCATCGGCGGCAAGGTCTGCTACACCCACTGGGCTCCTGCGAAGGCACACGCGAATTCCCTGCAAATCTCCTCGCCGGCAGCCGTCGACGCCGAGATCGCCGAGGCCCGTCGGGCGCTCGCATCGGGCGCCGAGCTCTTCATCGGCGGACACGGTGGAGCAGCCGGGGCCGATGCCGTGCGCTTCAAGATCGACTATCTGGAATGCGTGAAACGCCTGCTGGCCGCAAACGGGACGGCCGACGAATTCGCCCATGCATTGCGAGCGGCCTATCCGGAACTCCCGGGCGAAGCGGGACTGGATGCATTGGCGCAGGCGCTCTACGCCGACCGATAACGATCCCGCCACCGTAAAACGAAGGGGAGTCCCGTGCGGAACGCCCCTTCGTTCGCTCCGTCGGCACTCCGCCTGGCGCTGCCGCCAGTCGAGCAGCGGCAGCAGGAACGAGACATCCGATGCGCCGATCCAGAAGAACACGGCCGGATTCCGAAGTTCCGCAGCGACCCGTGCTGCCTGCCGGCGCTTCCGAACTTCTGCCGCACGCCGGAAGCGACGGCACGGGCAGCAAACGAGTAAAAGTCTCCTTTATTCAGCAGGCAGTTTCAGGATTACGGGGCTGCGCGACTATTCGTCGTAGTAACGCCATACGATCTCGACGGCCGGATCGTGCGCCATGTCGTTGGGATTGGTTCCCGCCACGCCTTCGGGAACGGGCATCCCCAGCGCGGCGAAGTGCTCCGCCCAATAGGCCGGCAGCTCGCCGTCGGCCGTGCGGAAGGTCATGGGCCGGCTCCGAAGCAGGTGCGTCGAATCGTCGGCCGCCACGAAGCACTCCCACGCCAGCTCACTGCAATAGAGTTTGCCGTTGGCGGGCAGAAACTCGTCGTCGTAGGGAAGTCCTAGCCGCTCATGCGCACGTCGCAACGCACGCTGCACCACCGTGCTGTCCGCACCGCTCACCCGTCCGACGGCTGCTATCGGCCGCC
>OGPU01002281.1_pt1 | contig 13961 bp, 9 predicted proteins | sample 1552991 | NCBI WGS metagenome assembly OGPU01 (sample SAMEA2580296, study PRJEB22360) | human gut metagenome | biome: human gut; feature: human-associated habitat; material: faeces | place: Denmark | collected 2008/2010 | reverse complement strand
GAAGCCGGGCCGGCGCGGGCTACCGGCATCGGACAGGCCGCCACTCTCGTCATCTATCTCGTGGTCTACAGCACCACCGAGTCGCCCGTCCATCTGCGCCGGAAGGCCCTGCGGCCTGACCTCTCTCTCGAAGGCCGTCTCTACGCCATCGGTGTGCCTGCCATCCTGAATCTGGCCCTGCCCTCCCTGCTGGTCACCTTCCTCAACGGCCTGCTGGCGGCCTTCTCCGAAAGCTATGTGGTGGTGCTGGGCATCTACTATAAGCTCCAGACTTTCCTCTATCTGCCCGCCAGCGGCATCGTGCAGGGAATGCGCCCCCTTATCGGCTACAACTACGGTGCAAAAGAGCACGCCCGCGTAGCAAAGCTCTACCAGCTCACCCTCGGCATGAGCGCCGTCATCATGGCGGCAGGCACCGTCATCTGTATGGCCGCTCCCGCGCCCCTCATCGGCCTGTTCTCCTCCACCCCCGAGACCATCGCCATCGGCCAGACCGCCCTGCGCATCATCTGCCTCGGCTTTGTGGTGTCGGCGGTGTCCACCACCTCTTCCGGCGCGCTGGAAGGTCTGGGCAAGGGTGCGGCCTCGCTGGTCATCTCCCTCTGCCGGTACGTCATCTTCATCATGCCGCTGGCGTGGCTGCTCTGCCGCCAGCTCGGCCCCACCGGCGTCTGGCACGCCTTCTGGGTCACGGAAGTGCTGTCGGCTGTCATCGCCTTTGCGGTGTATCGGAAGAGCGTAATTAAGAAGTAAGAGAAAGCCCGATGCATCGCATCGGGCTTTCTCTGTTATCTATCTTCCGGCACCAGCGCACACACCAGCCGCACCATCCACGGCAAAAAAGGCAGCCAGAGCAGGGCGCAGCAGACGTTGAAGGCGGTGTGGGCATTGGCGATTTGCCGGGAAATGACTTCCAGCTCCGGGCCTTTGGGGGAGATAAGCTCCACCAGCCGGACGAACCAGGGCAGCAGCACCGCCGCCAGCAGGCTCCCGCTGAGGTTGAAGCAGCTGTGGGCCAGCGCGGCGCGGGCGGCGTCCTTTCCCTGTCCGATGCAGGCCAGCAGGGCCGTGACCGTCGTGCCGATGTTGTCGCCCAGAAGGACCGGCACCGCCCCGGCAAGGCCCAGCACGCTGTGGATGCCGTCCGGCCCGGCCTGACGGGCCACGTTCTGCAGCAGCGCGATGGTGGCCGAACTGCTCTGCACCACCATGGTCATGGAGAGGCCCAGCAGGATGCCCAGAAGCGGCGACTCCTTCACCCGGGTCATCCAGTCGAGAAAGACCGCCTGCCCGGCCAGCGGCTGCAAAGCCCGGCCCAAAATGTCGATGCCCTCGAAGAGCAGCCCGAAGGAGAACACCGCCTCTCCCACGGCCTGCCAGCGGGGCCTGCGGGCCGCGAAGTCGATGAGGAAGCCCAGAAACAGCACCGGGTACACCAGCGTCTGGACATCGAAGGCGATGAGCTGTGCCGTCATGGTGGTGCCGATGTTGATGCCGTAGATGACGGCCACCGCCCGGGGCAGTTCCAGCAGCCCGGCGCTGACGAAGCCGATGACCATTACTGTGGCTGCCGAGCTGCTTTGGAGCACTGCCGTCACGGCCAGCCCGGTGAGGACACCCAGCAGCGGCGTGGCCGTCAGCCGAGCCAGCAGCCGCTTCATGGCGTCGCCCGCCGCCCGCTGCAAGGCGCGGCTCATCCTGTCCATCCCGTAGAGGAACATCGCCAGCCCGCCGAACAGCGCAAAGAGCATCTCCATCCCCTGCTCCATCCGCACACCCCCCCTTGTCCAACAATGTATGAGGGGTGGACGGGCGGTATGACGGGAAGGCTTCTTCTCTGTACAACCTCTCCGTCTGCTTCGCAGACAAGGCCGGGTTACGGCAGCGCGTTAGCGCTGACGGAGAGGTTGGACTACGGAGAACTTGCTCTGAGACCCGCGCGTTATCTGATAAAGTGACATTTTTCTAACGCAGCATCGTTCAAAATCCCACTTTCTCAAGGTGATAAACTGAGGCTTGCTGATAAAGTGGGTCACTTTGTCAATCAGGGTCACTTTATCAAATTGATAAAGTGACGTTTTATAATTATGGTACGTTATTTTTTGGTCACTTCATCACATGATCTACCTCAGTAGAGCGTGTTACTTCATCAGCCCCATCGTCCATGCCCGGACCAGCAGGCCCAGCAGGACGACGGCCAGCAGCACCACGGTGAGAGCACGGCTCTGGGTGCGCTGACGCTTCTTGCGGCGGGCCGTGGTTTGCATATTCTGGCGGCTGCGGCTGTTCCGGCCGGAAGCGTTCCGGCTGCGGCTGGATGTCCCCCGGCCCGAAGCGGCACGATTCCCGCCGCTCTGGCGCTTGCGGGATGTGCTGCCGCTTTTCTGGGACTTCTGACGGCGGGGCGCTTCGTCCTCAGCCTTCTTCTGAGGCTCGATGGTCTCCGATGCGCCGCAGCGGGACAGAAAGTCCTCCGCCATCCGGTAATACTTCTCGAGGTCGCCGGTGGTCAGGGCCGTTCCCTCATAGCCCGCTTCCAGCTCCTCCACGGCCTCGTTGAACCGGATCGCCGCCTGTGCAGCTGCGGTCCTGTCGGAGGCGTGGGCGGCCTCGTTGCGGGCCATCCGTACCGCGTTGCAGGCGCGGCGGGCCGCTGCCGGGTGGGGCGTATTGCCCAGCAGGTCCAGAGGCCGGGCGGCGTCCTTTTCCGGGTCCAGCAGGATGCGCATACAGAGGGTGGTATCCAGCTGCTGCCAGCCGGTGCGGCCATTCAGCTCCGGCAGGCGCTCGTAGTAGTCGGGGCTCTCCTTCTGGCGCTGGGCCAGATGCTTCAGCAGGGTGTCCACGCTGTGAGCGCCGGGCTTTTCCTCCCAGTGCCAGCGCAGCAGCTTCCGGCTGATGTCGTCGCAGGCCGCTTTTATCTCGAACGCGGCCTGCAAAGCTTCGTCAGGCATAATCATCTCTCCTTGTTAAACCTCTCCGTCACGCCTACGGCGTGCCACTGCCCGGCCATGTCTGCGAAGCAGACGGAGAGGTTATTCCTTAAATTAAAAGCGGAGGAAGCCTCTGCCTCCTCCGCCGTACATCCTATTTTACATCATGAACTGAGAATACACGAAGCCGCACAGGGCGATGCCCGCACACACGATGGCGGTGATGGGCGGCACCCAGCGGATAAGCGTCTCAGCGATGCTGTCGCGGGGGTCTTCCTCTTCGCAGTCGTCCTCCTCGTCCAGCGGCTTTGCCTGCAGGCGGGACGGCGCGGCGGCGGGAGTCGAGGGTACCACACGGGTGCCGTACTTCTCCATCTCTTCGTCCGGCGCAAAGGACTTGGCCGGGCGCACCGGCTCCGGCTGACGGGGCAGAACGCGGGTCGCCTCCTGCTCCGGGGCGCGGGACACCACGCGGGTCGCGTCCATCTCAGCGGCAGGCGCATAGCCGGGCGCAGGCTCCGCCGCCCGGGGTGGGATGATACGGGTGGCTTCCTCCTGCGCTGCACCCACGATGCGGGTAGGCTCCTCAGCAGGCGCAGCCGGGCGTACCGGCTGGGCCGCAGGCTGCGGCTCGGGCTGGCGCACCGGGGCTTCCGGCTGCAGCAGGGTGTTCAGCGCGTTCTGCAAAAGGATGCGGTCACTGCCGCACTCGGAGCAGTAGACGGTGTCCTCTTCCTTCGGGTGGAAGGCACCGCAGGCGCAGTACCAGCCGTTCTCGAAGACTTGGGGCATGAACTTCATGCCGGTGCGGTTCATCCGGGCTTCGAGGGCCTTCTGCATCTCGACGCTCAGGCGGCGGGGGGCCGGCAGGCGCACCCGCTTGATGCTCTCGAGGTGGACGACCTTCCTGCCGCTGTAGACATTGCGCAGGGTAACGTCCACGCTGGTGATGGCCTTCTGGGTGACAAAGACGGCATCGTCCATGCCGAAGCTCTCGCCGGGCTTTGCGGTAAGGTCACGGTATTCGAACTCGTCCTCACAGAGGATGACGCCGTCCACGCCCTTGCACTTGAAGTGGATCTCCAGTGCCGTCAGGGTCACGCGGGAAATGTTCTTAAAGGTCAGACAGACCGCGTGTTCGCCGCTGACTTCGCCCTTGAGCAGCTCCACGCAGACGAACTGCACCGGGCTGCCCGGGGTGTAATAGTTGGCCCGTGTCCGCGCGACCGGTTCAAAATTTTCCTCCACAACACTCTCCCCTTTCTCTTGCTTTACTGGTTGGCTTCGCCTTCATCCGGCGTTTCGGGGGCCGGGGCTTCCTGCGGGGCGGCATCCACTGCCTCAGCAGGTTCGGCAGGCTCCGCAGCCTCTGCAGTCTCGGCCTGTTCCACAGGCTGGACAGCGGGCTGAGCCTCGGCGGGCTTTGCGTCGGGGTCCTCACGCGAGGGCAGGGTCTCGCCTGCCATCACGGCGTTGAACTCCTTCTCGTTCAGCTTCTCGCGCTCCATCAGGGCCTGTGCCAGCGCATGGAGCTGGTCGATATGCTCCGTCAGGGTGCGGCGGCAGGTCTCGTAGGCCTCGTCGATGATGTCCCGCATCTCGCTGTCGATCTCAGCAGCGGTGGTCTCGCTGTAGCCCTTGCCCTGACCGAGGTCGCGGCCCAGGAAGGTCTCCTCCTGAGAGGTGCCGTAGACCACAGGGCCAAGGCGCTCGGAGAAGCCGTACTTGGTGATCATCTGGCGGGCGATGTTCGTCGCCTGCTGCAGGTCGTTGGACGCACCGGTGGAGATGTCGTCCAGGATAAGCTGCTCGGCTACGCGGCCGCCCAGACTGGACACGATGTCCTCGAACATCTCGCCCTTGGTGACGTAGCTGCGGTCTTTCTCGGGCAGATACATGGTGTAGCCGCCGGCCTGACCGCGGGGGATGATGGTGATCTCATGCACACGGGGGTGGTGCTTGCAGTAGAAGCCCGCCACAGCGTGGCCTGCCTCGTGGTAGGCGGTGAGCTTTTTCTCTTCGGGGGTGACGACCCGGCTCTTCTTCTCGGGGCCGGCCATGACCTTCATGGAAGCCTCTTCGATGTCCTCCATCGTAATGGCCTTGCGGCTGCGGCGTGCAGCCAGCAGAGCGGCCTCGTTGACGAGGTTCTCGAGGTCAGCGCCCGCAAAGCCTGCGGTGCGCTGTGCGATGACCTTGAGGGAGACATCCGGGGCGAGGGGCTTGTTCTTGGTGTGGACTTTCAGAATCTCCTCGCGGCCCTTGACGTCGGGCAGGCCGACGTAGACCTGACGGTCGAAGCGGCCCGGGCGGAGCAGGGCCTTATCGAGGATGTCGGCACGGTTGGTGGCCGCCATGACGATGACGCCATCGTTGGCCTCGAAGCCGTCCATCTCGACCAGCAGCTGGTTCAGGGTCTGCTCGCGCTCGTCGTGACCGCCGCCGAGACCGGCACCGCGCTGACGGCCCACAGCATCGATCTCATCAATGAAGATGATGCAGGGCATGGTCTTTTTTGCCTTGTCGAAGAGGTCGCGCACACGGGATGCGCCGACGCCGACGTACATCTCGACGAAGTCAGAGCCGGAGATGGAGTAGAACGGCACACCGGCCTCACCGGCGCAGGCGCGGGCCAGCAGGGTCTTGCCGGTACCCGGAGGGCCGACGAGCAGCACGCCGTGAGGGATGCGTGCGCCCAGAGAGTTGAACTTGTCGGGGCTCTTGAGGAACTCCACGACCTCTTTCAGCTCTTCCTTCTCTTCGTCTTCACCGGCCACATCGGCAAAGGTGGCGGTCTTCTTGTTCTCGTGCTCGTCCTTGACCTTGGCTTTGCCGACATTCATGATGCCACCGCCACCGCCGACGCCGCCCCGCATCATCGAGAACAGCAAAAAGCCGGTGCAGCCCAGCATCCCCAGATAGAAGATGATCTCCATCCAGGGGATGGTCTCCTTGAGAGAGGTGTAGTCGTAGGTCATGGGCGCGTCGGGATTCGCCGCGTCGTAGGACTCGATATACTTGTCCACGTTCTCGATGAAAACGTAGGCGTAGGGCAGTTTATAGCGGACGGTGACGGTGCCGTCGTCCTCCTGCACTGCGCCGGTGGACCCCGACGAGGAGGAGAACATCCCGCTCAGCAGACCGCCGGTAGACTGCACCGTGCTCTGGGTGGAGGAGACGTCCGGCAGGGGCAGGTCGCCTTCTTTCAGGTTCAGGGTGATGACGCTGGTGTTGCGGTCCAGCGTGAAGGCCGTGACCTGATTGTGCTCAAAGTAATGGACGACGGTGGAGTAGCTCATGGTCGAGCCGCTGGTGCTGCCCGACCCGCTGCCCATCACCGACCAGACCATCAGCACGGCGGCCAGCGCCAGTGCGAGGATGAGCGGATTGATACGAGGTCTCTTAGGTTGCAAAAGGATCAACTCCAGTTCTGGTTTTATTTCTTACTTTTCGTAGACGCTGGGTTTGAGTACGCCGATGTAGGGCAGGTTGCGGTACTTCTCGTCGTAGTCGAGGCCGTAGCCCACCACGAACTCGTCCGGCACCGCGAAGCCCTCGTAGTCCGGGGCGATGTCGGCCTTGCGGCGGCTGGGCTTGTCGAGGATGGTGCAGATCTTCACCGAGTTCGGGTTGCGCATCTTGAGCATCGGCACGAGGTTCGACAGGGTGATGCCGGTGTCGAGGATGTCCTCCACGATGAGCACATCCTTGCCGGAGAGGTCGCCGTCCAGGTCCTTGATGATCTTGACGAGGCCGGTGCTGGTGGTGTTGCCGCCGCCGTAGCTGGACACCACCATGAAGTCGATGCTGCACGGGATGCTCACAGCGCGCATCAGGTCAGCCATAAAGACCACCGAGCCCTTGAGGATGGAGACGAGAACGAGGTTTCTGCCCTCATAGTCTTTGCTGATCTGAGCGCCCAGCTCAGCCACTTTCGCTTTCAGCTCCTCTTCCGAAACGAGGACCTTCAAAATATCGTCATTCATGCTCATGATTCGATTCCTCCAAAATTTTCTAGTTCCACCTGCAGCAGCTGCCCGGTGTCCGGCTCGGGGGCAAGCCCATCGGCAAAGCCCTCTCCGCAGACCCACAGCACCTGTCTGCCTGCCGCCAGCAGCGGCAGCGTGTCCCGTTCCCGGGGCGGGATGCCCGCCTCGTTCATCCATTTGCGCAGCTCCCGGTCTACCCCCCGCCCGGCCGGACGGAAGCGGTCGCCGGGCTGACGGCAGCGCAGCCGCAGAACAGGACATATCGAGTTTATTTTAGCATAATCTGCCTGATTTTTTAAGTCTTTTTTATGAACACCCTGTGTTTTTTCTTCAAAACAGGCCGAAACCACCCGGATATGCAGCTTTCTGCCGCCGGGCAGCGGATAATCGCCGCCCTCCGGCAGGGATACTTCAAATTTCGGACAGTCCGCTTTTTCGCCCTGCCGACGGGTGTTTTGATCGGCTTCCTCCCGCCAGAGCACGCCGTCCCGGGCGCAGAAGCGGACGGCGTCGGTGAGCTGCACCGCGCCGCTGCCCTTTTCCACGAGGTCAGCCAATAAGCGGATATATTTTTCCTCCGCGTCCCGCACCGGCTCCACAAGGCTGTGGAGGGCCATGTCGAGGATGAGCGGGTCGGTCTGCCGCAAAGGCTCTGACATCCACACGGGCTGGCCGCTGCGCAGGGCGTATCCCGCCCCGCCGGGCAGGCTTTTTGCGTCCGCTGCCCGGGCCGAAGCCAGCAGCGCATCCGCCTGCCGGGCGAAGTATTCGTCCGCCTTGGCGGCTTTCTCACAGAAGCGGGCCAGATTGTGCTCAGCGGCGCTGTTGACCCCGCAGAGGGCGGGCAGTGCGCCGTGGCGCAGACGGTTGCGGGCGTAGTCGTCGGCGTCGTTGGTCTCGTCGGTGACCCAGCGTTCGCCGCAGGTGCGGCAGACGGCCTCGGTGTCGGCCCTCGTCAGGCAGAGCAGAGGCCGCAGATAGCCCGGGCGGCTGGGCCGGATGCCCGCCGCGCCGTGGAGGCCGGTGCCTCTGGCCAGCCGGAACAGCAGCGTCTCGGCCTGGTCACTCCCAGTATGGGCAGTTGCGACGGCATCTATCCCGTCGGCCAGCACCCGCTCAAAGCAGGCATACCGCAGGCGGCGCGCCCAGTCCTCCCCCGCCCGGGGCTTTCCTGCCTCGGCTTCCAGCTCAGCGGCATGGAACACCCGCAGCGGCAGGCCCAGCCGGGCGCAGACCTCCCGGACGAAGGCTTCGTCCCGGTCCGCCGTCTCCCCCCGCAGGCCGTGGTTGACGTGGCAGACCGTGAGGGCGATGCCCTTTTCCTCGGCCAGCGGGCGCATGAGGCAGAGCAGGGCCATGCTGTCGGCCCCGCCCGAAACAGCCAGCGCGAGATGCTTTTTGCCGTCCAGCAGCTTTTCCCGGGCGCAGAAGCCGCGCACCGTCTGTAAGATTTCTTCGTAGTTCATCAGCGTTTGAAGTCCACATCCATAAAGCGGGTGTGGGCACCGTCCCAGCCCAGCGGCACCGTGCTGGTCTCGCCGTGACGGTTCTTTGCCACGATGCACTCTGCGGTGTCGGCGTCCACCTCCGCGCCGTCGGGGTTCTGGCTGGCGTAGTAGGAGTCGCGGTACAGGAAGAGGACGCAGTCGGCGTCCTGCTCGATGGAGCCGGAGTCGCGCAGGTCAGACAGCTGGGGGCGGTGGCTGGAGTTGTTGCCCTGCTTTTCCACCGCACGGGACAGCTGGCTCAGAGCGATGATGGGCACGTTCATCTCTTTGGCCATAATTTTGAGGTTTCGGGTAATGGAGCTGATCTCCTGCACGCGGTTCTCGCTGCGCTGGCCGCTGGTCATCAGCTGCAGATAGTCGATGACGATGAGGCCCACGTTGGGGCGGGCGGGGTCCTGATTGACCCGGCGGATCTTCGCCTTCATCTCGGTGATGGTGATGCCCGAGGTGTCGTCCATATAAATCGGTGCGTCGTGCAGTTTTTCGGTGGCGAGGGCCAGATACTCCCAGTCCTCGGCCCGGAGCGCACCGGTGCGGAACGCCTGGCTGTCGATGCCCGCTTCAGCGGAGAGGATGCGGTTGGTCAGCTGCTCCTTCGTCATTTCGAGGCTGAAGATGGCCACCGGCACCTTCTGCTGCATGGCCACGCGGGTAGCGATGTTCAGCGCGAAACTGGTCTTGCCCATACCGGGGCGGGCAGCGAGGATGATGAGGTCGCCGCGGCCAAGGCCGGTGAGGACGGTGTCCAGCAGCCGGAAGCCGGTGGGGATGCCCTTATACTTGTCGGCGTCGGGGCCGCTGATCTTTTGCAGATTTGTCAGAGTCTCCACCATGCTGGAAGAAAGGGGCGTCAGGGCGCTGGAATCGCGGCCGGAGCGGATCTCATAGATGCGCTGCTCGGCGTTTTCCAGCAGCAGGTCGGCGTCGGGCTCGTCGCCCGCGTCCTGCAAAATGTCCTTTGCGACCCCCATCAGCTGGCGCACCAGATACTTTTCCTGCACGATCTGCGCATACGCCTTGACGTTGGAGATGCTGGGGACCGTCTCGGCGAGGCCGGTCAGGTAGACTTTCGCCTCGTCGGCGCTGGGGAACACGCCGTCCGAGATGACGGCGTCCAGCAGGGTGACGAAGTCGATGGTCTGGTCGCTGGTAAAGAGGCGGAGCATCTCGGAGTAGATCTGAGCGTTCTGCCGGGTGTAGAACATCTCGGGCCGGATGATCTCGACGAGGTCGGTCAGGGTCTCGGGTTTCAGCAGCACCGCGCCCAGCACGCTCTGCTCTGCCTGCATATTGTAGGGCAGGTTGATGCCCACGCTCTCGAGGTTGAGTTCGTTATAATGTCGTTCGTTCGGCATGGTCGTTATCCTTCTGCTTTATTTATATAAAATGCCGTAAAGCCAAAAAGCGCCCCCTGCCGAGAGGGGGCGCAGATAGCGGTCAAATCAGGCCTGCTCCACTTCTACCTGGACCTTGAAGGAAGCCACGACACCGACATGGAGGCGGACTTTGCCGTTGAAGACGCCCGCGTCCTTGATGTCCTTGGTCTCCAGCTCGATCTTCTTCTTGTCGATGGGAGAACCGGCCAGCTGGGCCAGAGCCTCAGCGACTTCCTTGCCGGTGACCTTGCCGTGCAGACGGCCGGAGGCACCGCCCTTGGCCTTGATGACCACGGTCTTGCCCTCGAGCTTCGCGGCCACAGCCTGAGCGGCGGCCACGTTCTCAGCCTCGTGGAAGTCGGCAGCGGCCTCCTTGCCCCGGGCGATATTCACCGCGCTGGCGTCGGCCACAGCGGCCAGCTTGCGCGGGAACAGAAAGTTGCGGGCGTAGCCGTCGGAGACCTCGTGGATCTCGTCCTTCTTGCCGATGCCCTTGACGTCCTGCTTCAGAATCACTTTCATGATAGTATCCCTCACTTCTCACCGGGAAACCGGTGGATTTCTATGGTTAGTATACAGCAATCGGGCTGTTACGTCAACGCTTACGCCAGCTCCCTGCCCACGACGTCCAGCGCCACCTCGATGACCTTATCCATGTCGTAGTACTTGTACTCGCCCAGACGTCCGCCGAAGATGACCCCCGGCTCGGCGTCGGCCAGCTTCTTGTACTCGGCGTAGAGCGCGCCGTTCTTCTCGTCGTTCACCGGGTAGTAGGGTTCATCGCCGGGCTTCCACTCGGCGCTGTACTCGCGGCTGATGACGGTCTTGGGCTGGGTGCCGAACTCAAAGTGCTTGTGCTCGATGATGCGGGTGTAGGGCGTCTCGGCGTCGGTGTAGTTGACGACGGCGTTGCCCTGATAGTTGTCGGTGTCCAGCGTTTCCGTCTCAAAGCGGACGCTGCGGTACTGCAATGCGCCCAGCTTGTAGCCGAAGTAGGCGTCCACCGGGCCGGTGTAGACGACCCTGTCGGCCAGCTTGTCCAGCTCTGCCTTCTCGGCCAGATAGTCCACACCCAGGCGCACTTCCACGCCGTCCAGCATCTTCTCCACCATGGCGGTATAGCCGCCGTTGGGGATGCCCTGATACAGGGCGTTGAAGTAGTTGTCGTCGTAGGTAAAACGGACGGGCAGGCGCTTGATGATGAAAGCGGGCAGTTCGGTGCAGGGGCGGCCCCACTGCTTGCCGGTGTAGCCCTTGATGAGCTTTTCGTAAATGTCGGTGCCGACCAGGCTGATGGCCTGCTCCTCGAGGTTCTTCGGCTCCGTGATACCGGCCTCGGCGCGCTGCTGCTCGATCTTCGCCTTCGCCTCGGCGGGGGTCACGACGCCCCACATCCTGTTGAAGGTGTTCATATTGAAGGGCAGGTTGTAGATCTCGCCGTGATAGTTGGCGACAGGGCTGTTGGTGTAGCGGTTGAACTCCGCGAACTGGTTGACGTACTGCCACACAGCCTTGTTGTTGGTGTGGAAGATGTGGGCGCCGTAGCGGTGGACATTGATGCCCTCCACCTCTTCGGTATAGATGTTGCCTGCGATATGAGCGCGCTTATCGATGACGAGGCAGCGCTTGCCGGCCTTCTTGGCCTCATGGGCAAATACCGCGCCGTACAGGCCAGCGCCAACGATAAGATAATCGTACTGTTTCATTACTGTTTATCCTTTTTCTTCTGTTCGGATTCCGACTCGAGGCCGCTCTTTTTCTGGGCCTCCCGGTACTGGTCGATGGCCGTCTGGATGCGGCTGTGGGCCGCCTCCGGGGTGATATGCTTGAGCTGGGCCGCTGCCATGGTCTGATGACCGCCGCCGCCCAGAGACTCCATAATGACCTGCACATTCACCGCGCCGAGGCTGCGGGCCGAGATGTTGACGCCGCCGCCCACCTGCACAGCCACGAAGCTGGCCTCCACGTTCTGGATGGTCAGCAGGTCGTTGGCCGCCTGAGCGATGGCCACCCGGGCCTCGGGGGCCACCTCGCCGCTGACGGTGATGGCGCAGCCCCGGTACATCTGGGCTTCCGATACCAGCCTGGCCTTGGTGGTGTACTCCACCATGCTCACGTCAAAGAGCTGACGCACGTGCTCCGTCTCCGCGCCGTAGCGGCGGAGGGCCGCAGCGGCCTCGAAGGTGCGCACGCCGGTGTGGAGGGTGAAGTCACGGGTGTCCAGCATGATGCCGGAGAGCAGTCCCTCGGCCTCGATGCGGTTGGGCTTGTCGTCCCGGTCGCCCACATACTGCAAGAACTCCGTGACCAGCTCACTGGCCGAGGATGCATAGGGCTCGTGGCAGACGAGGTCGGCCTTCTCGATGAAGCCGACGCCCTTGCGGTGGTGGTCGATGACGGCCACCTTGCCGCATTTTTCCAGTATCTCGCGGCTCTCCACCAGACCCAGCTGGTATGTATCCACGACGATACAGAGCGTTCTCTGGGAAATGATGGGCAGAGCGCCCTTGGGGTCGATGAAGTCGTCCTCCTGCCCTGCCGCGATGAGGGCGTTGATGAGGCTGCCCGCCAAAGTGGCATCACGGCGCACGGCAATGACTGCCGGCACATCGCAGATCTTGCAGATGCGCAGCACGCCCTCGGCAGAGCCGATGGCGTCCAGGTCGCTCATCCGGTGGCCCATGATGACCACATGGTCAGCCTCTTTGATGAGCTTGACCAGCTGGTCGGCCACGATGCGGCTGCGCACCTTGCTGCGCTTTTCCACGCCGTGGCTGACGCCGCCGTAGAAGGTAAAGCCGTCCGGGGTCATCTCGGCGGCCTGGTCGCCGCCGCGCCCCTGCGCCATATCCAGCGCCTGAACGGCCATGTCCTGAGCCTCCCGCAGGGTCTTGGCCCCGCGTCCGACGCCAATGGAGATGGAGAGGTTCACGCTGGGGTCGAGGGCGCGGATCTTGTCCAGCACGTCGTAGCCGCGCTTGGCGAACTGCTCCAGCTGGCGCTCTTCCACCACAGCGATGTAGCGGCCGCTGGCCACGCGGCGCAGAAAGCCCGTGCCGCGGCCTATCATATCTTCCAGCACCCGGTTGATGCCTTCCAGCAGGCGGGCGCGCTCGCTGTCCAGCATATCGCTGAACACGTCGTCGTAGCCGTCCACGAGGAAGACCAGATAGCCCGGGCGGCTGGCCTTATATTCGGCCTCCACTTTGCGGAGGGCCGTTTCCTCATTCAGGACAAGAAGGGTCATACTCTCGGCCTCGCCGGGGACGGTGGAGCTGTGAGCGTTCCACACGCCGTCGGCCAGATTGAGCAGCTGGCCGCTGACCTTGCGTGCCTCCTGCAGGTCGAGGCCGGGCAGCACTTTCTGCACCCGGGGGACCAGAAGGGCTTCGCCCTTCATCAGACGGGTGCGGAACTCGGTGTTGTACCACAGCACCGTCTCCCCTGAAAGGAGGGCGGCAGGCTGGCTCAGCGGCTCGAGGCTGAACTGCGTCTTCGATTTTTCGAAGCTGCCGCCGCAGACCCAGCGGGCCACCCAGCTGCGCACCCGGTAGCGGAACACTCCAAACAGAGCGAACCACAGCACCGCCAGCACCACCAGCACAGGCCAGATGGCCGGGCGCTGCACCAGAAGCACCAGCACCAGCAGGGCGCAGAGCACCGCCAGCGCAGCGGTCAGCATTTCAAGAGTCCATCTTGGTTTTTGTTTCATGAAGTGTTATGCCTCCTGCGGGCAGACTCAGACCTCCATCAGGATGGGGAGGATCATGGGGCTGCGCTTGGTGCGGCGGTAGATATAGCTGCTCAGGGCCTCGCGCACCCGGGTCTTGACGCTGTTCCAGTCGCGGACGTGCTCGTCCACGCAGCGGTCAAGAGCCGTCTCCACGATGCTCTGGGCGCCGTCCATCAGGCTCTCGTTCTCCCGCACATAGACGAAGCCGCGGCTCACGAGGTCGGGGCCGGCCAGAACTTTGCCGGTCTTGCTGTCCACGGTGGCCACGATGATGACGAGGCCGTCCTCAGACAGATGCTTGCGGTCGCGCAGGACGACGTTGCCCACATCGCCCACGCCGAGACCGTCCACCATGACAGCGCCCGCCGTCACCGGCTCCCCCCGCCTCCTCTCCTCCCGGCTGGGGGTGGTGGAGAAGAGCG
>OGPU01002274.1_pt1 | contig 14004 bp, 10 predicted proteins | sample 1552991 | NCBI WGS metagenome assembly OGPU01 (sample SAMEA2580296, study PRJEB22360) | human gut metagenome | biome: human gut; feature: human-associated habitat; material: faeces | place: Denmark | collected 2008/2010 | reverse complement strand
CTGATGATAAACTCCCGGCTGATGATGACGATAACCATCCAGGCTGGAAGCGCGTTCAGCTCGATCAGACAGATGAGCGCCGAGCACACTAAGAGCTTGTCCGCGAGCGGATCCATAAATTTTCCAAAGTTCGTAACCAGATTGTACTTTCTGGCAATCTTTCCATCCAGAAGATCGGTCAGGCTGGCTATGATAAACAGTGCCAGTGCAATCATACGGAAGGTACGGTTTTCACCATTCTGCCAGAGAAGAAAAAACACAAAAAACGGAATCATGATGACGCGAAGCGTCGTAAGCTTATTCGGTAAATTCATCAGCCAACTCTCCTATCAAATCATATTCGAGTGCTCCCGTTACGCGGACACGGCAGAAATCGCCGGACATCAGCGGAACATCCGCATTGACAAAAATCAAACCATCTACGTTCGGCGCGTCCTTATAGGTACGTCCCACGAAAGCATTCTCGTCTGCCACTTTTCCCTCGATCATAACCTCAAGCACACGGTCTTTCATATCCTCGGCTTTCTCAAAGGCAATCTCCTGCTGCAGCTCCATGATCTCGTCGCGGCGGTCTTCCTTGACCTCCTGCGGTACCTGATCCGGATATCCGGCTGCCGGTGTGTCCTCTTCTGCAGAGTATGCAAACACGCCCAGGCGGTCAAATTCCATCTCATCGACGAACCGCATCAGTTCCTCATGATCCTCCTGTGTCTCACCCGGGAAACCGGAAATTAAGGTCGTGCGGAGTGCAATATCTGGGATCTCTTCCCGCAGATGCGCGATCCGCTCCCGAAGCTCCGCCTGATTCGTGCGGCGTCCCATCCGCTTGAGAACGGCATCGCTCGCGTGCTGGATCGGAATATCCAGGTAATGACAGACTTTTTCCTCCGTCTTGATCGCCTGAATCAACTCCTCGGTGATCTCCTCCGGATAACAGTACTGGATACGGATCCATTCGATTCCATCGATCTGTGCCAGTTCATGTAAAAGTTTCGGCAGGGTCTTCTCTCCATACAAATCCACGCCGTAAAGCGTCGTCTCCTGTGCGACAAGAATCAGTTCCTTCACACCTTGTTCTGCCATATCCATAGCCTGCTTAAGAAGGCGTTCCATAGGAACACTGCGGTACCTGCCACGCAATTTGGGGATAATGCAGTAAGTACAATGCTTATCACAGCCTTCAGCAATCTTAAGATATCCGAAATGTCCACCAGTTGTAATGACTCTGCGACCGGAATCTTCCGGGAGAGCATTAATATCTTTGAATTCCTGAAAAACATGACCGGCTTCTGCTTCATTTAATGCTTTGACGATATCTCCATAAGAAGTAGTTCCAAGAACAGCATCTACTTCCGGAATTTCCTCCGTGATTTCTTCTTTGTAGCGCTGAGCCATGCAACCAGTTACGATCAGTATTTTGCATGTCCCGGTTTTTTTGTATTCTGCCATTTCAAGAATCGTATTAACGCTTTCTTCTTTGGCATCATGAATAAAGCAGCATGTATTGATGACAATCGCATCTGCTTCTTCTTCAGAGTCTACGATTTCATGACCATTTCCGGTAAGCAGTCCAAGCATTTCTTCGGAATCTGCAAGATTTTTATCGCAGCCCAGTGATATAAATAATATTTTCATATATTCTCCTGATAGACGTAATCAGAAGACATAAAGTCTTCTGATTACTCTGGTTTACTGGTTATTTTCGGTTGTTTCTTCGATATTTTCAACAGTCTCTTCTGCAACCGTCTGTGTTTTTGTTGTATCTTCTTCCGCTTCTGAAGCAGCTACGATCTTAACTTCGCCCTTGTAGAGCTCATCAATCGCTATAGAAAGAGGTTTTTTACCAGCAGTGTTAGGTACCAGCGGTTCTGCGCCTGCAATCAGCTGTCTTGCTCTTTTGCTGGTTGCAAGAACCAGTGAGTAACGGCTGTTCAGCATCATTGTGTTGTCGTCTTCCTCTACATTGTTGTTGATTGCCTGAATAAGTTCAGAATATGATGGATGTATCATATTATTTATCTCCTTTCATAAAGATCCGGGCTTCTTCCTGGATCGTGTTGATAAGTTCTTCGTTGCGCTGTGCTCGACAGCGTTCGCTCAAAATGATCTGATGAAGCTGATCGACACAGTCTTCAACCTGATTATTGATCAGAATGTAATCATAATTATTCATTCCCTCCGATTCTTCTGCCGCACGTCTGAGACGAGATGCAATCACATCAGCCGTTTCTGTACCACGGCCTATCAGACGGCTGCGAAGTTCTTCAATCGTAGGTGGGGTTACAAATACCAGAACTGCTTCCGGAATTTTTTCTTTGATCTTCATTGCACCCTGAATTTCTATTTCAAGGATTACGTTTTTCCCCTGAGAAAGCATATCTTCTACATAAAACCGAGGAGTTCCGTAATAATTACCCACGTATTCAGCATGTTCGAGAAGCTGATCTTCCTGAATCATAGCTTCTACTTCTTCTCGTGTTCTGAAAAAATATTCAATACCATCTCTTTCACCTTCACGAGGTTTCCGCGTTGTTACAGAAATTGAAAGCGCATAATTTTCATATTTTTCCAGAAGACGTTTCATTACCGTACCTTTGCCGGCACCTGAAAAGCCGGAAACAACTGTTAAAACACCTTTACTCATGTTCCTCTTCCTTTTCTTCATAATTATTAGCTTCCGCAAAACGCCGGGCAATCGTTTCCGGTTGAAGTGCGGATAAAACAAGATAATCATCAGAGGTTACAATAACGGCTTTTGTTTTACGGCCCTGTGTTGCATCGATCAGAGAACGGGTTCCCTTGATGCTCTGGATCATTCTCTTTACCGGTGCTGCATCAGGACTGACAACTGCAACGATCTTGCGGGAATTAACTACGTTTCCAAAGCCGATGTTGATTAATTTTGCCAAAGCTGTATTCTGCCTCCGTTATTCTATATTCTGGATCTGTTCACGGATCTTTTCAATCTCTGTCTTAAGATCGATCGCGATATTGGAAACTTCCAGATCATTTGACTTGGAAAGGATCGTATTTGCTTCGCGGTTCATTTCCTGTGCCATAAAGTCCATTTTGCGGCCAACACCTTCTGATTCCTGAAGAATCTTCTGCATGCCATGAATATGACTGTGCAGTCTTACGGTTTCTTCATCATTACAGATCTTGTCTGAAAACAAAATAACTTCTGCTGCGATACGATTATCATCAATCTGAGAATCTTCCAGGAGTTCATGTACCTTCTGTTCCAGTTTCTCCCGATATGCCAGAACCACCTGTGGGGACCGTTCTTCAACCAGAGATACTTTCTGATCAAGACCTTCAAGCTTGGCAAGCAGATCTTCTTTCAGATGATTTCCCTCTCTGGTACGTGTTTCTACGAATTTGGTACAAGCCTCTTTTAATGGATCTGAAAGCAATTTCCACAGTTCTTCCTCGTCTACAGACTGTTCTTCCATGCTCAGAACTTCCGGATATCTGGATAAAGCTGTTACTCGAATATCATTTTCCAGATGAAATTCCTCGGCCATCTGATTCAGATAACGGAGGTATTCTGCAGCCAGATCTTTGTTATATTTCAGAGTATAATCACTGGAAATATAGTCTTCATAAGTGATAAATACGTCTACTTTGCCGCGCTGCATGTATTGCTTTAAAAGATTTCTGACCTGACCTTCCAGCATATTGAAACGCCGTGGCATTTTGATGTTCAGATCAAGATATCGGTGATTGACTGATTTCAGTTCAACCGTAATCTTACACTGACTGGTTACTTTTTCTGCGTGGCCGAAGCCTGTCATACTTTTTATCATAAGCTCTCTCACTTTGCAAGTCTCTATTTTTACATACAGATTTATTATAGAGCATTCTAAAAATCTAGTCAATTCGTTTTTTCTATAAAATATTTTATAAACAGTCAAATACCCACGTTGACATTTCCATACTGCCCGCGTTACAATGATTCGGATGAAATATAAGGGGGAATCATATATATTATGAAAGAAAAAATCAAACACTTTTTGCTGCTTACTGTCAGTACTCTGATCATGGCAGTAGGTACATATTTTTTCAAGTTTACGAATAATTTTACATTTGGCGGAATTACAGGCCTTGCAGTTTTGGTTGCTGATAAAACATCCATTTCGGCCAGTGACTTTTCTTTTATTGTAAATATGCTGCTGCTTATATTGGGATTTATTGTACTGGGAAAAAAATTTGCTGCCAAAACAGCGTATTGCAGTATCCTCTTGTCAGTTGCTCTTTCTACCCTGGAACGAGTATGTCCGATGGATCATCCATTGACCGACCAGACTATGCTGGAACTTTGCTTTGCAATAGCTCTTCCGGCACTCGGATCTGCGATTTTGTTTAATATTGGTTCATCCAGTGGTGGAACAGATATCATTGCAATGATTCTTAAAAGATACAGCAGTTTCGATATTGGTAAAGCTCTTCTTGTGACGGATATACTGATCACAGTTGCAGGATGCTTTGTTTTTGATATCCAGACCGGTCTTTACTCATTCCTAGGACTGACGATTCGTTCCTTTATGATTGATAACTTTATTGAAGGATTTAATCTGTCCAAATATTTTAATGTGGTCTGTGATGAACCGGAAGCAATCTGTAATTTTCTTGTGCATGAACTCAACAGAAGTGCAACGGTCGTTCATGCACAGGGGGCTTTTTCCGGAAAGGACAAATATATTGTATTTACAGTTCTCAGCCGGCCTCAGGCAGTACGTCTTCGTAACTATATTAAAGAAAATCAGCCGAGCGCATTTATGCTGATATCCAATACCAGCGAGATTATCGGAAAGGGTTTTCACAGCATCTGATTCTTATGAAAGAAATTTTATTAAAGGAGAAATAGAATGGCATTTGATGGTATTACCATTGCAGCAATGGTACAGGAATTACATAAAAATCTTGACAATGGTCGTTTTAATAAAATTGCACAGCCAGAGTCGGATGCATTGATGATTACAGGAAAAGGTGCGAATGGACAATGTCGTTTATTTATATCCGCCAGTCCCTCTCTTCCACTTATTTATTTTACCGGCAAAAATAAACCAAGTCCACTGACAGCACCCAATTTTTGTATGCTTCTTCGCAAGCATCTGAGCAGTGCGCGAATTGGAAGTATATCTCAGCCTGGCCTGGAGCGTGTTGTAGAATTTGAGCTGGAACATCTGAATGAACTTGGCGATCCATGTAAGAAATATCTTATTGTCGAACTGATGGGAAAATACAGCAATATTATTTTCTGCGATGAAAACCGGATGATTCTTGACAGTATCAAACATGTGTCTTCACATATGAGTTCAATCCGTGAAGTTCTGCCGGGAAGGGATTATTTCCTGCCACAGACTCAGGAAAAATATGACCCACTGACGATCGCAGAAAAAGATTTCCGAAATGTTGTATGCAAAAAGCCATGTAATATTGCAAAAGCAATCTATACAACCCTGACAGGTATCAGTCCGCTGATTGCCGAAGAAATCTGTTATCGTGCTTCGATTGATGGAAATGATGCCGCACAGTCCCTGGATGAAAATGCCTCTGTACATCTGTATCATACATTTAAAAGACTGATTGAACAGGTACAGGAGGGAAATTTTTCTCCGAACATCATTTATCACGGTGAAGAACCTGTTGAATATGCAGTAGTTCCTCTTACACAGTATGGACCGGATTATCACAGTGAAACATTTGAGTCTGTATCAGAAATGCTGGAGACTTATTATGCATCCAAGGAAATTCTGACCAGAATCCGCCAGAAGTCTTCAGATCTTCGAAGAATCGTACAGACAGCCCTGGAACGTAATCGCAAAAAACTGATCCTTCAACAGAAACAAATGAAAGATACTGCAAAAAAAGATAAATATAAAGTATATGGTGAGCTTATCAATACATATGGATATGGCCTTGAAGACGGTTGTAAATCCTTTAAAGCGCTGAATTATTATACGAATGAAGAAATCACGATTCCATTGGATCCAGCTATGACACCAGGTGAAAATTCCAAGAAATACTTTGACCGTTACGGAAAATTGAAACGAACAGAAGAAGCTCTGACCGAGCAGATCGCTGATACAGAAGCTGAGATAGAGCATCTGGAATCTATCTCAAATGCTCTGGACATCGCACGTGCAGAAAATGACCTGAGCCAGATCAAAGAAGAACTGACAGAATATGGATATATCAAAAAGCACTATTCGAACAAAAAAGGTCAGAAAGCACAGGCGAAATCGAAACCGTTCCACTACATTTCCAGTGATGGCTTTGATATTTATGTTGGAAAAAACAATTTTCAGAATGATGAATTGACTTTTAAGATGGCAACAGGTAATGACTGGTGGTTCCATGCTAAAAAAATGGCAGGCTCCCATGTTATTGTAAAAACACCGGACGGTGAAATTCCAGACCGTACCTTTGAAGAAGCAGGCCGGCTTGCGGCTTATTATTCCAAAGGCAGAACTGCTCCAAAAGTAGAAATTGATTATATTCAGAAAAAGCACGTCAAAAAGCCAGGTGGTGCAAAACCGGGATTTGTTGTTTATTATACGAACTACTCTCTCATGGCTGCTCCGGACATCACAGGCATTAAAGAAGCCCCCCAGTCTTAACTGGAGGGCTTTTCTTGTGCGTATATATAATTTTTATTTTGCAACAAAATTAACGATCTTGTTTGGAACATAGATTTCTTTGATCAGATTCTTTCCTTCAAGGAAGGAAGCAATTCTCTCATCTGCTTTTGCGATTTCGAAAGCTTTTTCCTTATCGCATCCATTAGGAAGAACTACAGTTCCTCTTACCTTACCATTTACCTGTACACCGATTTCTACAGTCTTGGCAACTGTCTTACCTTCATCATATACCGGCCACGGAGCAACTGCAAGCAGACCTTCTCCACCAAGGAATTCCCAGATCTCTTCGCAGAGATGTGGCGCAAATGGACTTAAGAGTTTGATAAAGATGCTTAAATCTTCTTTTCCGATATGTCCTTCCGCGGTAATTTCGTTGATCAAAGTCATCAGGCTGGCAATTGCAGTATTGAATTTCAGGTTTTCAATATCAGAAGAAACTTTTTTGATAGTGCGGTGAATCTTCATTTCCAGTTCTTCAGAAACAGGTTCTTCAGAAAGAATATCTGTCAGGCCTGCCACACGATCAAGGAATTTCTTGCATCCTTTAACGGAGCTGTCACTCCAAGGAGTTGCAGCACCATAATCACCCATGAACAGTACATAAGTACGAAGGGTATCAGCACCATATTCTTCTACGATATCAAGTGGATCCACAACATTTCCTTTGGATTTACTCATTTTATCGCCATCCGGTCCGAGAATCAGTCCCTGGATAGAACGTTTTGCATATGGTTCCGGAGTATTTACAACGCCAAGATCATACAGGAAGTGATGCCAGAATCTGGAGTAGATCATATGTCTGGTAACATGTTCCATACCACCATTATACCAGTCAACCGGCATCCAGTATTTCAGTTTATCCATATCAGCAAGCGCATGAGTGTTGTGTGGATCTGTATATCTCAGGAAATACCAGGAAGATCCTGCCCACTGAGGCATGGTATCAGTTTCACGTTTTGCTGCAGCACCACATTTCGGGCAAGTGCAGTTTACAAAAGAATCAATCTTTGCAAGTGGTGACTGTCCGTCTTCGCCCGGTTCGAAATCTTTAACATCCGGCAGGCGAAGAGGAAGCTCATCTTCCGGAACAGCTACAACACCACAGTTCGGGCAATGGATAAGCGGGATTGGCTCACCCCAGTATCTCTGACGATTGAATGCCCAGTCTTTCATCTTATACTGAACGCCGGCTTTACCAATGCCTTTCTTTTCAAGTTCTTCCAGCATACGCTCGATAGAATCTTTTTTCTTGGTATAGCCGTTGAGAAATTCGGAGTTGATCATTTCGCCATCACCTGTATAGGCTTCTTTGGAAATATCTCCACCTTTAATGACTTCAATGATGTCGATGCCGAATTTCTTTGCAAAATCATAGTCACGCTGGTCATGAGCCGGTACTGCCATGATCGCACCTGTACCATAGCCCATCATTACGTAGTCTGCAATGTAGATTGGGATCTTCTTGCCGTTTACAGGGTTAACTCCCTCAAGTCCCTGAATGCGTACACCTGTCTTGTCTTTAACAAGCTGAGTTCTCTCGAACTCTGTTTTCTTGGCACATTCATTACGATATGCAGTGATCTCGTCCATGTTTGTGACTTTGTCTTTGTATTTATCAATGATCGGATGCTCCGGTGCGATTACCATGAAGGTAACACCAAACAGGGTATCCGGTCTGGTTGTGTAGATTTCAAGTTTTTCATCAATTCCATCAATATCAAAGTTTACAAATGCACCTTTTGATTTACCAATCCAGTGGATCTGCTGCTGTTTTACATTATCCGGATAGTCTACATCCTTAAGACCTTCAAGAAGTTTATCCGCATACTGAGTGATTCTCAGATACCATACATCTTTGGATTTCTGTACGACTTCGCTATGACAAATGTCGCATTTACCACCCTGACTGTCTTCGTTGGAAAGAACAACTTTACAATGTGGACAGTAATTTACAAGAGTTCTGTCTCTGAATACAAGACCTTTCTCAAACATTTTGAGGAAGATCCACTGTGTCCATTTATAGTAGTCCTCATCTGTTGTATCGATCACACGGTTCCAGTCAAAAGAAAATCCAACTTTTTTTAACTGGTTGGAAAATTTCTTGATGTTTTCATCTGTGATGATACGTGGATGTGTTCCTGTCTTTACTGCATAGTTCTCGGTAGGAAGACCGAATGCATCAAATCCGATCGGAAAAAGCACATTATATCCTTCCATACGACGTTTTCTGGAAATAACCTCAAGGCTTGAGTATGCTTTGATGTGTCCGACATGCATACCTGCACCGCTTGGATATGGAAACTCTACCAGGCCATAGAACTTCGGTTTGTCACTGTTGTCCTTGGCTTCGAAGACTTTGCTTTCTTCCCACTTTGCCTGCCACTTAGGCTCAATCTTTTTAAAATTGTATTTCATTTCTATGGTTCCTCCAACATTGTTATCTAAAAAACAATTTTAATTCAATACGTTCTGTTTGTCAATATTTCTATTACGGTACTGAAGCGGTGTCATGCCATATTTTTCGCGAAAAATCTTACCAAAATATGCATTTGATGAAAAGCCACAGTGATAACTGATATCTGTAATGGACATTTTGGTGTCGTCCAACAGCTGCTTTGCTGTATTCAGACGATATTCCATAACATATTCAAGAGGTGTTTGGTTGATATCATTTAGAACAATTGTTTTTTCAGAAAAACCCTCACTTCATTAATCTGAAGTGAGGGTTTTTTATGTGTCTTATTATCAGAATCAGAAAAAGAAATTATTCAGTAGTATCTAATTTGCTTGCTCTTGCTTCGATCTCTTTGGCCTGAATATCATTCGGAGCCTGTTCATAGCGTGCAAATTCATAAGAGAAGTCTCCGCTTCCGCCTGTCATAGAACGAAGTGTTGTAGAGTAGCCATAGATCTCAAGCTGTGGAACATCTGCTTCGATAATGGTGTTACCCGCATGATCAGGATTCATTCCAAGGACACGTCCGCGGCGTTTATTAAGATCGCCCATTACATCACCGGTATATTTATCCGGAACAATAACTTTCATGGATACGATTGGCTCAAGAAGAACTGGGGATGCATCCATAAATCCTTTTTTGAATGCAAGTATCGTTGCCATCTTAAATGCCATTTCAGAGGAGTCTACCGGATGATAAGAACCATCGTAAAGTGTAGCTTTGACACCAACTACAGGATAAGCAGCCAGAGGTCCTTTCTGAACGCATTCCTGCAGACCTTTTTCAACTGCCGGGAAGTAGTTCTTCGGTACAGCACCACCAACAACAACCTGTTCAAATACATATGGAGTTTCCAGATCACCGGATGGCTCAAAACGCATCTTAACGTGACCATACTGTCCGTGTCCACCGGACTGTTTCTTATGTTTACCTTCCACATCAGAATTCTTGCGGATAGTTTCACGGAAAGCAACCTTTGGTTTGGAAAGTTCAATGTCTACTTTGTAGCGCTCTTTCAGTTTGCTGACTATAATATCAAGATGCTGATCTCCCATTCCGTAAAGGAGCGTCTGTCTGTTGGCAGAATCATTTACAACACGGAGCGTCTTGTCTTCACTTGCCATTTTTGCAAGTGCCTGTGCAATCTTGTCTTCATCACCTTTCTTAACCGCTTTGTATCTCTTATAGGTATAAGGGGTAGAAATTACAGCTTTCGGATAAAGGACCGGGCTTGCCTTGGCTGCAAGGCTGTCACCTGTCTGTACGCTTGCGAGTTTTGCAATGGCGCCAATATCACCTGCATGAAGTTCCGGAACTTCGAGAGGTTTGGAACCTTCCAGAACATATAATTTATTGAGTCGTTCTTCTTCTCCTTTTTCTACATTGAGAAGTGTATCATCTGATTTGATAACACCAGATGCAACTTTGATCAGAGAATATTTGCCGAGGAACGGATCTACGATTGTCTTCCACACATATGCGGATTTTGTTTTTGCAAAATCGTAATTTGCTTCAAAGATCTCATTGGTCTTCTGTGAAATACCATTGCAGAAACGTTTGTCCGGACTTGGGAAATATCCACAGATGTCATCAAGAAGATTGGATACACCGCGAAGATTGATCGGAGATCCCATACATACCGGAACAATACTTGCATCCTGTACATTTGTTGCAAGTGCTGCGGAAACTTCAGTTACAGAGAACTCATCACCCTCAAAATAACGATCCATAAACTCTTCGCTGGTCTCTGCTACAGATTCCATCAGGATATCATGATATTTTTCCAGATATTCATTCAGATACTCTGGAATATCACATGGTTCTTTACCTGCTTTGTCAATATATTTACGACCGGCCTGTTTGACAACATTGACATATCCTACGAATTTACCATTTTCACGGATTGGGAAATGGAGTGGTGCGATTTTTTTGCCATATAACTCTGTCAGTTCTTCCACGACTTTTCGATAGCTGACATCATCTACATCCATGTCTGTTACAAAGAACATACGTGGCAGTTTATATTTCTCGCAGAGATTCCAGGCTTTCTGTGTACCTACCTGTACACCTGCTTTACCTGAAACAACGATAATTGCTGCATCAGCTGCGCTGACAGCTTCCTCTACTTCACCCACAAAATCAAAATATCCCGGTGTATCAAGTACATTGATCTTTACCTTATCCCACGGTACCGGAATCAGTGTAGTAGAAATAGAAAAATGTCTTTTGATCTCTTCTTTATCAAAATCACTGACGGTATTTCCATCTTCTACTCTGCCAAGGCGGTTAGTCATTCCTGCCAGATAAGCCATTGCTTCTGCTAATGTAGTCTTTCCGGATCCCCCATGTCCTAAAAGAACCACATTGCGAATTCGGTCAGTTCTATAAACGTCCATATGTAATACCTCCCTGTATGTCTAATATGTTCATATTCTACTAAAATTTCTCGCACTTTTCAAGTATTTTATATAATTTTAACAACATTTTTTGTTCGAATTGTGTAAATTATTAACGAATTTACCGATTTTATGGCTCTATTTGACATTTATAGTATATTCTTTTAAAATAAAAGTATAGTTTAACTTGGAAAGGATATCAAACATCATGAAAACCATTGGTTTTATCGGGCTTGGCCTGATCGGAGGATCTATCGCCAAAACGATCCGCAAATTTCATCCAGACTATCATATTCTGGCATATGCAAAACATAAAGAAACTCTGGCAGCTGCATTAAACTGTAATGCGATCGATGCTGTACTGGAAGAAAAGGATGAGCGATACCATACCTGCGATTATATCTTTCTCTGTGCACCGGTAGAATACAATATAGAATATCTGAAATATCTGAAAAATGTAATTTCTGATGACTGTATCATCACAGATGCAGGAAGTGTCAAAGGACCAATCCATAAAGCTGTTGAAGAACTTGGTATGGATCACTGTTTTATTGGCGGACATCCGATGGCCGGATCTGAACAGTCCGGATTTGAGCATTCTTCAGATCATCTGCTTGAAAATGCATATTATATTCTGACTCCGGGTGGTCAGGTGCCGCTTGAAAAGCTTACAGAATTCTCAGAACTGATTGATTCACTGGGCTCTATCCCTATGGTTCTGACTGCTGAAGAACATGATTTTATTACCGCAGGTGTCAGTCATCTGCCTCATATCATTGCTTCTTCTCTTGTTAATCTGATAAACAAGCTAGATAATGAAGCAGAATATATGAAGACGATCGCAGCAGGTGGTTTTCGTGATATTACCAGAATCGCTTCCTCTTCACCTGTTATGTGGGAACAGATTTGTATTGAAAATCATGAAAATATTTCATCAGTACTTGATGAGTATATCCGCATGCTGATTCAGATTCGCTGTTCTATCGACAATCAGGAAGCTTCATACCTTTACGATATGTTCGCCAGATCCAGAGATTACCGAGATTCTATCGACGCTTCATCTTCCGGTCTGATCAACAAAACATATATGCTTTATATTGATATTGTAGATGAGGCAGGTGGAATCGCTACGATTGCTACAATTCTTGCAATGGAAGGAATCAGTATCAAAAATATTGGTATTATTCATAACCGTGAATTCGAACAAGGCGTTCTAAAAATAGAATTCTATGAGCAGAATGCACTGGAAAAAGGCTGTGCGCTTCTGAAAAAACGCAACTACATAGTATATGAACGGTAGGTAGTCATATGGAAATCAAAAAACAGACAAATTTAAGAGGTACTTTAACAGTACCGGGAGATAAATCCATTTCACACAGAGCAGTTATGTTTGGCTCTCTTGCAAAGGGAACTACATGCATCTCTCATTTCCTTGAGGGTGCAGACTGCCTTTCTACGATCTCCTGCTTTCGCAAAATGGGGATTTCAATAGAACGCAGGAAGTCTGAGATTCTGGTTCACGGAAAGGGACTTCATGGTCTTTCCGCTCCGGAGGCGCTGCTGGATGTCGGTAACAGCGGAACAACCACCCGCCTGATTTCAGGTATCCTTGCGGGGCAGAAATTTATTTCAGAACTTGATGGGGATGACTCCATCCGTACTCGTCCGATGAAACGTATCATGACACCGCTTGCTTCCATGGGTGCCGATATCACAAGCAAAAGAGGAAATGGCTGTGTTCCTCTTCTGATCCATGGTAAGGAACTTCACGCAGTTCATTATGATTCTCCGGTGGCTTCTGCGCAGGTCAAATCCTGCGTCCTTCTTGCCGGTATGTATGCAGATGGGGTAACTAGTGTTACAGAGCCGTTTTTATCCCGTAACCATACAGAGATCATGCTGAATTATTTTGGTGCAAACGTAACATCCGAGGGAACAACTGCTTCTATTCTTCCGGAACCTGTACTGGAAGGCAGAGCTGTAAAAGTACCTGGTGACATTTCATCAGCAGCATATTTTATCGCAGCCGGACTTCTGACTCCAGGAAGCGAAATTCTGCTGAAAAATGTCGGAATCAATCCAACAAGAGCCGGAATGCTTAAGGTGTGTATGGATATGGGCGCTGACATCACCCTTCTGAATCAGAGTACAGAAGGTGAACCGACTGCCGATCTTCTGATTCGCACCAGCAACCTTAAGGGAACCACGGTTGAGGGAGCTGTTATTCCTACACTGATCGATGAAATTCCAATGATTGCGGTTATGGCAGCTTTTGCTGATGGAACAACTGTTATCCGTGATGCACAGGAACTCAAAGTTAAAGAATCTGACCGTATTACAGTTATGGTTGAAAATCTGAAGCGTATGGGTGCTGATATAGAGGGAACAGATGATGGTATGATCATTCATGGAGGAAAACCATTGCATGGAGCTACCATTGATTCTCATTTGGATCACAGAGTAGCGATGTCTTTTGCTGTTGCAGGAACGATTTGTGACGGTCCGATG
>OGPU01002253.1_pt1 | contig 14112 bp, 10 predicted proteins | sample 1552991 | NCBI WGS metagenome assembly OGPU01 (sample SAMEA2580296, study PRJEB22360) | human gut metagenome | biome: human gut; feature: human-associated habitat; material: faeces | place: Denmark | collected 2008/2010 | reverse complement strand
ATCGGCACTTAGAATTATGCGGTATTGCCTATGATTTAACGCTAACTCTTATTGCAAAAATGAAATCTATTTTTCACAGAACGCCTTCCGGTTACTTTACTTTTCGGCAACAGTCTGATAAATTTTAGAATTATCCATATTACGATAGATATTTTTTTCCGGATCTGCGAAGCAAGGGCTTGTCATTTGGGCGATATTATGGAGACCATCAATGATTAGCTCCGGCGTTTATTTTCATTATGTATCTGTAACAGAGGTTTTTATGCACCCGCGGGTGTTTGTGATATTTCGAGGTGAGATATCCGACCCGTTGTGGGGCATCGCCCCTCTACTTTGGGCAAGACACATCGCCCATTTTTATTGTTCGCTCCGGGTGGGTTTCGGCGGGGTCGGGTGGCCCCGGCCCTACCAGCCATTTTATGGTTTTCCGCCCGTCATCAAATGCTCTGTGGGGAACGGTATTGACCGTTCCGAAAGTTTGCAAAGATCCAACATCTCAAAATCAAATCACTTCGTCTATTCCCTATCCCACCAGCCAAAGAATTCCCATTTGGGGCACTACCACAAAAACAGCCTTCGGCAAATGCCGAAGGCTGTTTTTAAATAATTCAAAGCTCTATCACTTTACACTTATCAGTTCAGCTTCTTGCGGTTGATGAACAGGTAAGCGGCAGCGCCGCCCAGTGCGGCAACCAGAACGATGGCCAGACCTGCAACAGAGTTGCTGTTGGTGCTGGAAACGCCGGTCTGCGGGATGATCTTGCTGGAGTTATCAGCGGGGGTGTTGGACTTGGTAACATCCGGGGTGTTGGTCGGAGTATTGTCCGGGGTATTGGTTTCCTCAGTCGGGGTGTTTGCCGGAGTATTGGTCGGAGTGGTCTCCGGGATAACCGGGGTGGTCGGGGTCACGACCGGGGTAGCGGTCGGCTCGGTCGGGGTGGCAGTCGGCTCTGCCGGAGTAGCGGTCGGCTCTGCCGGAGTGGCAGTCGGTTCTACCGGAGTAGCAGTCGGCTCTACCGGGGTGGCAGTCGGCTCAACCGGAGTAGCGGTCGGCTCTACCGGGGTAGCGGTCGGCTCTACCGGCTTCGGAGCTTCCATAAAGATGGGGTACAGGTAGATACCGCCTACCAGGCTGCCAACCGGGAATGCACCAAGACCGCTGGTGCCCAGCTCAGTAGCATCAGCACCCAGGACAAAGTGCTCTTTGCCCCAAACGTCCCAGCCCTTGAACTCCCAGCCCTCGTTTGCGATAACGGTGGGCAGAGTGATCGGAGTCTCCTCAAACTCGGCACGGTTCAGATAATTCAGGGCAACATTGTCGGGATCGCTCTCGAAATAGCCCTTGGTGGTGTCCATAAAAATGGTAACATCCACCACGCGCACACAGGAAGCGCTGTCTTCGCTTGCAGCTTCGTCAGCGGTGTTGTCCTGTGCAGCCTCCTCCACTACTGCGGGTGCAGCAGCTTCCTCGGTGGTCTCGGTTTCTGCATACGCCGATACAGGCAGACAAACTGCCAAGGCAACAGCCGTAACCAGCGTAAGCAGACGCGAAAACCTGCTCGTCTTTTGCATAATTTTACTCCCTTTCCAAAATTATATCCCAAACGCAAAGGTACGGATTGCTGTTGCCTTTGTGCCCAGAATTCAAATAAAAATTTTACGCCCCGGCCGGCCAGCGGGCTGGAAGCAGCGGGTCCGGATTGATGATAACTTCATCCGCCGTCAGCGTTTCCCCGTCCCGCAGCGGGCGTGCCATAATCAGCAGGCGGGCATCCGACATTTCATAGGTACAGGTACACAATGTCAAAAGCCGTTCGTCTGCGCGGGCATAATCGCCCGTGGTATAAAACGCGCGCTTGGCCACTTCATCCAGGTATTCTTGCTCTGCCGCATCATCGGCAAAGTTCACATACTGGTTAAAGTGGAACACATCGCCATCGCTTTCGCGCGTGGTAATTGCATAAACTGCCACGATCTTGTAGTACTGGCCACCATTCAGGCTGTCCAGCTCAATGACCGGGTGTTCCTGATAATATTCCGGCTCGCGGTAATTTTGCAGGCTGGAAAACCGCACCGTATCCCCCACGCCCATGTTGTGGCCGTACAGGATCAAATGGCGGCTTTGCTGGATATCGCACTCATAATCCAGGTATGGCAGGCCCAGGTCATCCCAGTTGCCATCCAGGTCGTGCTTTAAGTAGTAGCTGTTGTCCCCTTCTCTTTGCATCACCGGCAGGTCAACATCGGTATCGTCGATCTTGATCCAGCCGATCACTTCGGGGTTGCGCTCCAGCAGTGCGGTAAAATCCCGCGGTTCCGGGGTAACGGCGGGCTGCACGGTGGGGGCCGCGGTAACCTGCGGCTCCGGCGTCTGCTCTGGTTCTGCAGTCTGCACCACCGGCGGGCTCTCGCTCACCATCTTGCGCTGCTGCAGCCAGTTGGGCAGTTGCAGTGCCGCCATAGCAATCAACGCCGCCGCCATACCGGAGCAAAACACCCCTGCAAGAATGCGCGACTGCTGGCTCACAGAGCTGCCTCCACAAAGTAGGCATCGCCTTTGCTGCCATCGGTCTTGTATTCCTGATACGCAATGGTGCAGCTGGTGCTGCCATCGGGGATTTCAGCCATCAGCCAGTCGCTGCGCTCCTGGCCAGGGGTCAGCTCATAAGCATACGGCATCATGGTATCATCCACTGCGTTCAGGCAGGTGCCGTAATCGCTGTCGCCCTCGCCCCACTGGATTTGGAAATCCTGCAGGAACATCGTGTAGGTCTGGCTGCTGGTGTTCTTGATGTTCAGGCGCATGCGCACCAGGCATTCACCATCCGGGATATCAATGCCGGGGTAGCTTTCCACCAGGCTGACATCCGTAATGGAAAAGTCAAACAGTGCCGTGCTGACCGTTTCGCCTGCCGTATTGTTATGTGCGTTTGTTTTACCGCAGGCGGTCAGCAGCAATGCCATACCCAGCACAGCTGCAAGGCCCGGCGCTGCCAGAGTCCGTCTCATGCTATGTTCTCCTACTTTTCCGTGTTGCCATTGCACAAGTATTTAACATCTGTTCAACGTTAAAAATGCAGGGCAATGTACAGTTATTATATTATCACGCCGCGCTTGTTTTGTCAATCAAAAAAGCACGGTCTTCTGCAGTCTGTTTTGTCATTTTTGTTGTTGAGCCGATGTTGTGTAGGGGTAGTATAACTGCGCGGCGGCATGTTTTATGCATTGGCAGCGTTTCTCTGCGGCGGCCAGAGGGCTGGCTGTTCCACCGGTCGTTTTTCTGTTTGGTACACATGATACCTTGCTCTGTAGGGAGCTGTCTTGACCATTCCGGAGCTTTGGCACATCTGCCATAATGAGATTTGCCACAAGGTTTGTCTGTAGTGTCGGGGACGCTGCTCCCCTACTGTGGGGCAAGGTATATCACACATTTTTATTGTACGGTCGGGCCGCCTTCAGCGGGGGGCGGGTGACCCCGCCCTACCATACAAAAAGCTGCACAGCGTTTGGGCTGTGCAGCTTCATCAAAATTATCGTTTTGTCAGCAGGAGCTTATTCCGTACCTGAACTATCCTGCGTATCCCCACCGGTATCCCCGGTATCAGCTTCAGGTTCGCTCTGGGCATCGGTCTGGTCGTCCGCCGTGCTGTCCGGTTCAGCGGTGCCGTCGGCGGTATCACCTGTGGGATTGCCGGTATCGGCCACGGTGGAATCCAGGTTGTTCTGCACCAACTCCTGCGGGTCACCGGAATTGGTAGTCGGGGCTGCGGTCGAAGCAGACACTTCGGGCTGCATATCGCTTTCCTGCAATGCACTCAGATACCACTTACGGCCCTCGCCGCGGGTGAACACATAGTCCATATACTTGGTCGGCTCCGTGGGGGCGGTCAGGTTGATCTCGCCGCTGGAGCTATTGTTGATGGTGGGGATATAGCCAACCGTCACATAGGTCTTGCCGCTCTGGGTGGAAATCTTTTCCACTTCCGGGGTATACATAGCCACCATGCTGGTAACAGGAACCAGATAGCCCTGCTTTTCCTCGTCATAGGTATAATTGAACTCTTCGGTCTGGAAAGAGCCATCGGTGATCTTGTAATCCGGGCCAAGCAGGTTGGTCAGGTAGGTGTCAACTTCCAGTTTGGGCAGAATGATGGAGCCAGTTTCGCTGTCGCGCTCATAGTCGCTCAGGCCGTTATCCCTCTTTTGGATCTGGTACACGGCGCCCCAGATGGCAGCCTGTAAAAACTCCGACTGATCCACCTTGCTCACATCGTCAAACGGCATAGTGTCAAACATGACAAGACCGTACAGACGGTCGGCATAGCTCTGGCGGCGTTCGGTATCATCCAACGCGCTGCGCAGCACGCCAACCACCCAGCTTAATACGGTAAACAGACCAATGATAATCAATACGATTGCCACTGCACCCACGATCTGGCGTGAAAAGCGGCGGTTATTGCGCAGTTGTTCTTCTCTGGAAATTGCCATTCAAAAAAACCTCAAGATCAATCAAGTAAAATAATAATTAAAAAATAATAAAGAATAATGGTGGTATGCGCGCCGTGCGCGCATGATTAAAATAGGCTCCGCACGCCGGGTTAGGCTTGATTGCTTACCAAAAGCAGCGCCCAATTTTTATAAGCTGTGCCGCAGGCACGGCGATTTACCTTCATTATTATTTATTCTTTATTCACTATTCTTTGTTCTGCTGTCACAAACAGCAGAACTAGTATACCACAAACGCCGCCGCTTTGCAAAGCGGCGGCGGGGGGTTTTGCAGAATTTAACAAATGTGCGGCAGCATTACTTGTTTTTGTACATCTGCTCGTAATACTTCTGGTAGTTGCCGCTGGTCACGTGGTTCATCCACTCTTCGTGGGCCAGGTACCAGTCAATGGTCAGCACAATGCCCTTCTCGAACGGGGTTTCGGGGTACCAGCCCAGATCGTTCTTGATCTTGGTGGGGTCAATGCCGTAACGGCGGTCATGGCCCAGGCGGTCCGCTACGTGCTTGATCAGCTCTTCGCTGATGCCCTCGTCCTTCAGGCGGTCATGCAGCTGCTCAATGACAGTCTTGACGATGAAGATGTTGGGGCGCTCGTTATGGCCGCCGACATTGTAAACTTCGCCGTCCTTGCCGCCGTTAGCAACCATATCAATGGCTTTGCAGTGGTCCATGACATACAGCCAGTCACGGATCTGCATGCCATCGCCGTAAACCGGCAGGGTCTTGTGGTGCTTGGCGTTGTTGATGAGCAGCGGAATCAGCTTTTCGGGGAACTGATACGGACCATAGTTGTTGGAGCAGCGGGTGATGTTGATGGGCATGCCATAGGTATCATGGAATGCTTTCACGAACATATCGGCGCTGGCTTTGGAAGCAGAGTACGGGCTGTGCGGGCACAGCGGGGTCGTTTCCATAAAGTAGCCTTCGGCGCCCAGGGCACCGTATACTTCATCGGTGGAAACCTGCAGGTACTTTTTGCCTTCCTTCCAGGTCTTGGCGTCGGCATCGTACCAGGCATCCTTGCAGCACTGCAGCAGGTTAACGGTACCCAGAACATTGGACTCAACAAAAATTTCCGGGTTGCGGATGCTGCGGTCAACGTGGCTTTCGGCAGCAAAGTTGATGACGTAATCCGGGTCATATTTGGCGATCAGGTCAGTGACAAGAGCCTTATCGCAGATATCGCCCTTAACAAAGATATGGCGGGCATCGTCCTTGATATCTTCCAGGTTTTCCAGGTTGCCGGCATAGGTCAGCTTATCCAGGTTGACCAGGCGGATATCCTGGTATTTTTCCAGCATATAGTGGACAAAGTTGGAGCCAATAAAACCGGCACAGCCGGTAACAAGATAAGTTTTCATTTATTTACCATCCCAATTATTGAAAAAGTCCTGAATTGCATCTTTCCAGTCGCGCATGTCATCGCCGACACTGCACCGCAGGGCGCGGTTTTCCAGTGCGCTCCATGCCGGGCGGTCTGCGGATTTGGGGTTCATCTCTTTATATTGTGCGCTGGTAACGGGCTTTACGGTGCACGGCAGGCCGGACAGGCGGATGATCTCGGATGCGAAATCATACCAGCTGCAAATGCCGCTGCCGGTGCAGTGGTAAATGCCGTAATCATGGCTGACGGCCAGCTTTAAGATATGGTAGGCCAGATCCACCGCATTGGTGGGGTTGCCCAGCTGGTCGTTGACAACATTCAGGGTGTCATGCGTTTTGGCCAGGTTGACCATAGTTTTGACAAAGTTTTTGCCGTAATAGCTGTACAGCCAAGCCGTGCGCACGATAAAGTGGCGGCGGCAGAACTGCTGCACATAGGTTTCGCCCAGCAGCTTGGTCTGGCCGTAGGCCGAAATGGGGGCGGGCAGGGCACTTTCATCCAACGCCACACCGCCGTTGGCTGTACCGGAGAATACATAGTCGGTAGAAATATGGATCAGGCGGGCATTGATCTTTTCGCATGCCAATGCCAGGTTGCGCGGGCCAAGGGCGTTGACGCGGTAAGCGGCATCGCGGTTGGTTTCGCAGCCATCCACGTTGGTAAAAGCAGCGCAGTTGATGACGGTATCCGGCTGGATGCGGCGGATATAGGTCACAGTGGCTTCGCGGTCGGTAATATCCAGCTCATCCACATCAACGGCGATCACCGTTGCTTTGCGCAGGCGCTCCGGCAGCGGGCCAAGGGCGCATTCTTCATCAGCCAGCTGTTTTTGCAGCTCGGTTCCAAGCTGTCCATGGCAGCCGGTAATCAGAATTTTCATCTTGTGCCTCTTTCTTTATACCGCATCAATATTTCAGGCGGTCATCGGCAACATTGCGCAGATGCTGGCCATAGGGGCTTTTGCCATAGCGCTCGGCGCTTTCCAACAGTTTCCCGCGTTTGATCCAGCCGTATTTATAGGCGATCTCTTCCGGGGCGGAGATCTTGATGCCCTGGCGCTGTTCGATCATGCGCACAAAGTCGGCGGCTTCCACCAGGCTGTCCATCGTGCCGGTATCCAGCCAGGCATAGCCGCGGCCCAGCAGCTGCACATCCAGCTTGCCTTCCTGCAGGTACATCTCATTCAGGGTGGTAATTTCCAATTCGCCGCGGGCGCTGGGCTTTACCTGTTTTGCCTTTTCGCACACATCTTTGCTGTAAAAATACAGGCCGGTAACCGCATAGTTGCTCTTGGGCTGTGCGGGCTTTTCTTCAATGGAAGTTGCCTGGCCGTTTTCGTCAAATGCCACCACACCGAAGCGTTCGGGATCGGTGACATAGTAGCCGAACACAGTGCTGCGGCCGGCTTCGGCGTTGGCGGCAGCGGACTTGAGCCGCTTGGAGAAACCTGCGCCGTAGAAAATATTATCGCCCAGCACCATAGCACAGGGCTCACCGTTAATAAACTCTTCACCCAGGATAAAGGCCTGTGCCAGACCGTCCGGGGAGGGCTGCACTTTATATTGCAGGTGCAGGCCGTACTGGCTGCCATCCCCCAGCAGCGCTTCAAAGCGCGGCGTATCGGTTGGGGTGGAAATGATCAGGATGTCCTGGATGCCTGCCAGCATCAGGGTAGACAGCGGGTAATAGATCATGGGCTTATCATACACAGGCAGAAGCTGCTTGGATGTGACCATGGTCAGCGGGTACAGGCGGGTACCAGCACCGCCGGCGAGGATGATACCTTTCATGATGACGCTCCTTTTCAGTGACCGCAGTTGCGGCGAACTATAGGCAGCGCCTATACCGCGCCGCCTGATTTGCCGTGCGTCACCGCCCATCCCACAGGGGCATAAATCCGCACAATTATTTTTTATTATATCGTATTCTATGCTCCTTGGCAAGAGGGAAAATTGAGGGAGCAGAGCCAACAAGATTTGCGAGGGAAAACGTAAAGGCAATACCGCATAATTCTAAGTGCCGATACGGCGAGCGAGGTGCGGCAGATGCCAAGCCAAAAGCGCAGATAATACTGGATGTCTTATCGAGCATTTTGGCAACGCAGATGCCGTGCCGCAGCCGTCGGAGCGGTGCTTAAGCCGCAAGGCGGGAATTGTGCGGGTGTTGCCTTAAACATATGGCAGCATCCACGGGATAAATCAATGCTTATACAAAATGCCGCACCCATACCAGGTGCGGCATCTGTTTTATTCGCTTTGGTTATTTCGCGTACTCGGTGGCGCGGCTTTCGCGGATCACGCTGACCTTGATCTGGCCGGGGTAATCCAGCTCGTCCTCGATCTTTTTGGCAACCTGGCGGGCCAGCAGGATGACCTGATCATCACCAACCTTATCCGGCTGGACCAGGATGCGGACCTCGCGGCCTGCCTGCACGGCGTAAGAGCTTTCAACGCCCTCAAAGCCGTTGCACAGGGCTTCCAGCGTTTCCAAACGCTTGATATAACTTTCCATGTTTTCACGGCGGGCACCGGGGCGGGCTGCGCTGATGGCATCCGCTGCCATAATAATGAAGGCAAGCACCGTCTTGGGCTCCACATCGCCGTGGTGGGCTTCGATTGCATGAATAATCTGCGGGTTCTCGCGGTACTTCTTGCAGATATCCACACCAATCTGCACATGGCTGCCCTCGATCTCATGGTCAAGGGCCTTGCCGATATCATGCAGCAAGCCTGCGCGGCGTGCCAGCTGAACGTTCACGCCAAGCTCGCCAGCCATCAGGCCGGCCAGCCATGCCACTTCCAGAGAATGGCTCAGCACATTCTGGCCATAGCTGGTGCGATACTTCAGGCGGCCGATCAGCTTGACCAAATCGGGATGCAGGCTGTGGATACCAAGGTCCATCACAGCCTTTTCGCCCTCGCGCTTCATCTGAATTTCCAGTTCGCGGCGGCACTTATCCACGGTCTCCTCAATGCGGGCCGGGTGGATACGGCCATCGGCGATCAGGCGCTCCAGGGCCATACGGGCCACTTCACGGCGGGTCTGGTCAAAGCTGGAAAGGGTGATGGCTTCCGGCGTATCGTCAATAATGAGGTCACAGCCAGTGGCAGTTTCCAGAGCGCGGATGTTGCGGCCCTCGCGGCCAATGATGCGGCCCTTCATCTCGTCAGAGGGCAGCGGCACCACGCTGACGGTGGCTTCACTGGTGGCATCGGCTGCGCAGCGGGCAATGGCCTGGCCGACCAGTTCACGGGCGATGGCATCACATTCGTCCTTCATGTTAGCCTGATAGGCGCTGATCTTCATGGCCTTTTCGTGGGTCAGCTCATCGTCAATGTTCTTCAACAACACGGCGCGGGCATCTTCCTGGGTCATGGCGGCGATGGTTTCCAGCTTTTCGGTCTGGCGCAGCTTGAGCTGTTCCAGCTCGTCCAGGCGGGCTTCCACCAGTTCGCCGCGCTTTTTCAGGTCCTCTTCCTTGCGCTCCATGGCGGCGGTGCGCTTATCCAGCGCTTCCTCCTTTTGGTCCATGCGGCGTTCCTGGCGGCTGATCTCCGCGCGGCGGTCCTTGATTTCCTTGTCGGCGTCAGCTTTCAGCTTGAACGCCTCGTCTTTGGCCTCGATGATGGTTTCCTTGCGCTTCTGTTCGGCAGCCTTGATGGCATCGTTCACGATGCGTTTGGCTTCCTCTTCGGCAGAGCCGATCTTGGCTTCGGCGGTACGCTTCCGGTTTTCCCCGCCAAAATAATAACCAAGCGCCCCGCACACGGCAGCGGCAACGACAACCAGCACCCACATCAAAATTGGGGGCATGGCAGTTTCACTCCTTACAAAACTCAAATCAAATGCAGGAGGGCGCAGCACAAGCGGAACGCTTTTATTTCTGGCATACCTGAAAAGCCCGGGCAGCCCGCGCCTGTTTTATCTGGCAGCTACCATGGGTACACTGCCAGCATCTTACAGCGCAAGGGGCTGACCTTTGCGGTTCAAATACTGCCTGCGATATTCTATACAAAATGGGGCGATAATCCAAAGCATACCCAAAAGCGGATACACCTCAAACCCCATATACACAAATAAAACGAAAAAACGCCAAATTTGCGGCGGTAAAACAAATATCTGAAAAGCGGCGTTCCCGATGGGCGACACCCTTAAGTCCTATCTAATATTGTAGCTACATTGCAGGAAATTGTCAAGGAATTGTTACAACACCGTGAACGTTCCCACCTGACGCACAAACACCGAAAAAACACAGGCAGGGCCTGCCTGCCAGCTTCAAAGCAGGGGCCCTGTCTGTAGAATTGGGAGTAGCCGATGGCAAAGCGGGCCGGGAGCCCCTGCCGGGTGCGGCCCGTTTTTCCATCATATCGCAGTTTTGGGCAAAGGTCATCTTTTGTTACGGTGTAAAATTTTGCGCCGCCCCCTTGACTTCCCCGCCGGGGTGGTATATAGTAAAGGCAACTTCATCCTGAATAAAACGTTGAGGCAGACAATACATGCTGGAACGCGCAAAAGAGAGAACCGCCGCCGAATTTGGCGTGGTGCAAGCGGTTTTGCAGGCGGGCAGCACAGTTACCACTGCCGAGTGCGAAGGCGAACCTTCGCCGGGGTAGCGCCCCGTTACCGGCGCTTACAAAACAGGGCTTTGGGCCTTTGTTTTACGAGTGGGATGCTTTGCCGCGTCCAATTCGGGTGGAACCGTGGAGTATGAATTTGTATGCTTCATCCCGTTTATGGTCAAGAATGGGATGGAGCATTTTTGTTTACCCAAAGGAGCGTTTACCAATGAAAATCATTTACAAAGACGGCACTGTTGCCGAATGCCCGAAAGAAGAAGAACTGCACGTTCTGCGCCATACGGCTGCCCACATTATGGCACAGGCCATCAAGCGCCTGTATCCGCAGGCCGACTTTGCCTTTGGCCCCGCTACCGAAAACGGCTTTTTCTATGATGTTGACCTGGGCGATACCAAACTGAGCGATGAAGACCTTGCCAACATTGAAAAGGAAATGAAGAAGATCTGCAAGGAAAACCTTGCCATCAAGCCGTTCATCCTGCCGCGCGATGAAGCTGTGAAGCTGATGACCGAGCGCCAGGAGCACTATAAGCTGGAGCATATGGACGACCTGGCCGATGAGACCGAGTTCAGCTTCTACCAGCAGGGCGAGTACGTTGATATGTGCATCGGACCCCACCTGACCTACACCAAGGCTCTGAAGGCATTCAAGATCACCCAGCAGAGCGGCGCTTACTGGAAGAATGACAAAGAGAATAAGATGCTGACCCGCATCAACGGCGTTGCTTTCCGCAACCAGGAAGAGCTGGAAGCCTGGGAAAAGCAGCAGCAGGAAGCCCGCGAGCGCGACCACCGCAAGATCGGCAAGGAAATGCGCCTGTTCATGACCGACGACCTAGTTGGCCGCGGCCTGCCCATGTTCCTGCCCAACGGCTACATCATCTGGCAGCAGCTGGAAGATTACATCAAGGGCAAGGAGCGCGAGCGCGGCTACCTGCACGTTATGACCCCCTGCATCGGCACCGTGAACCTGTACAAGACTTCCGGCCACTGGGATCATTACCGTGAGAACATGTTCCCCGCCATGGAGATGGAGGGTGAAAGCTATGTTCTGCGCCCGATGAACTGCCCCCACCACATGATGATCTACGCCAACCGCCCGCACAGCTACCGCCAGCTGCCCATCCGCATTGGCGAAATTGCCCACGACTTCCGTTATGAGTCCAGCGGCACCCTGAAAGGCATTGAGCGCGGCCGTCATTTCTGCCAGAACGACGCCCACCTGTTCTGCACCCCGGAGCAGATCAAGAGCGAAGTTGCCAATGTCTGCAGCCTGATCTTTGACGTCTACAAGGATTTCAACATCACCGATTACCGCTGCGTGCTGTCCCTGCGTGACCCCGCCGACAAGAAGAAGTACCATGACGACGACGCCATGTGGAACCATGCCGAGAACGCTCTGCGCGAAGTTCTGACCGAGCTGGGCATCAACTTTACCGAGGAGATCGGCGAAGCTGCTTTCTATGGCCCGAAGCTGGACGTCAACGTTAAGCCCGCTGTCGGTGCAGAGTACACCCTGTCCACCTGCCAGCTGGACTTCTGCCTGCCTGCCAAGTTCCACCTGACCTACATCGACAAGGACGGCAGCGAGAAGACCCCCGTTGTGCTGCACCGTGCCATCCTGGGTTCTCTGGACCGCTTCATGGCTTATCTGATCGAAGAGACTAAGGGCCGCTTCCCCACCTGGCTGGCTCCCACCCAGGTCAAGGTTCTGCCCGTCAGCGAAAAGACGCTGGATTACGCCCGCACCGTTGCCGACAAGCTGACCGCTGCCGGTGTGCGCGTTGTGCTGGATGAATCCAATGAGAAGATTGGTTACAAGATCCGTGAAGCCCAGCAAGTTGACCGCGTGCCCTACATGCTGGTGCTGGGCGCTAAGGAGGCCGAGGCTGGCAACATCAGTGTGCGTGATCGCAAGGGCGAAACCACCACGCAGGAGCTGGATGCCTTCATCAACAATATCGTGACCGAGATCAAGGAGCGCCGCTACAACTAAGCGTTCCGCGGTTCCACCGAGCTTTACAGCTCCCGATTGCTTCCAGTCGGGAGCTGTTTTGGTATCGGGCCCGCAGATCGTTCATCATCAAGGTTGTTTACCATTCTAAGGAGGTGCAGCATTGAAACGTAAGTTTTTGACCCTGATCGCCGCTGTGGCTGCCGCCATGGCGCTGGCGCTTTCGGCGGGTGCCGAAGCCGCCACGCCGGAAACTGCCGGCAGCCTGACCCCGCTGATGCCCATGTTTGATACCGCTGACACCGGCATTGCCGAATACTCCGGCGATATCGTCCAGGAAGACGCCGCAACGTATGACGCTTCTTATAACACCAATGAAGATGTTGCCGCCAACGAGCGGGATGTTTACAACTACCTGACCGGCACCATGGGCATGAACAGCGCCGCCGCCAGCGGCGTGATGGCCAGCATGTACCGCGAATCCCGTTTTTATGTGGACATTACCAATGACTACGGCACCGCATACGGCCTGTGCCAGTGGTACGGCGACCGCTGGACCAATTTGCAGAACTACTGCAACAACAACGGCCTGGACTGGCATACCCTGTACGGCCAGATGCGCTTTTTGGAATATGAGCTGAACAGCCTTTCCAGCCTGCGCTCTTACATGTATGGTATCAGCAATGATGCCAACGGTGCTTATCATGCTGGGTACGAATGGTGCCGCGTGTATGAACTGGGCGGCAACACCTCTGATACCACCCGCTGCGATTCCCGCGGAACGCTGGCGCGCGATACCTTCTGGCCCAAGTACCAGAACGGCAGCACCGGCGGCTATACCGGCTGGCGCAGCGAGAACGGCCGCGATTACTGGTACGAGAACGGCGTAAAGCAGGGCACCACCGGCCGCGGCAAAGAAATCTATGATGCCTCCAGCGATGCCTGGTACTGGCTGGATGCCGTGGACGGCGGCGCAAAAGCCGTGAACAAAGATGTCTACCAGGAATCGGACGGCGGCAAGTGGGTGCGCTATGATGAAAACGGCCACATGATCAAAGGCGAAAACTGCCAGAACGGCAACTGGTATTACTTTGAGCCTGTCACCGGTGCCATGATCCACGGCCCGTGGACCCTGCCGGATGGCCGCAAGGTCTACTATGACCTGACCACCGGCATTATGCAGTACGGCAATGTGTCCATCAATGGCTCGCTGTATTACTTTGACCCGGTTTACGGCACAATGAAAAGCGGTGCTTTGACCAACTTCTGGGTCACAGACGGCAACGGCAAGAGCTTCTGGTATGAAAGCTGGGTGCGCCAGGGCTGGCAGCCGGGCAGCAGCAATTACCGCGGCAAGGAGATTTACGACCCCGCCAGCGGTGCCTGGTACTGGCTGGACAACGTACAGCAGGGTGCCAAGGCCACCAGCAAGGAAGTATACCAGGATTCCAACGGCGGCAAATGGGTGCGGTACGATGCCAACGGCCACATGATCAAGGGCTGGTACACCCAGGACGGTAAAACCTGGTATTACGACCTGACCACCGGCGCCATGTACAAAGGCTGGCACACCATTGAGGGTTCCACCTACCATTTTGATGAAACCACCGGCGTGAAGGGGTAAATCAGATACAAGGCAATACCGCATAATTCTAAGTGCCGATACGGCAAGCGAGGTGCGGCAGATGCT